>Ga0265296_1001637_pt1 | contig 24975 bp, 21 predicted proteins | sample MunlanPumphouse1_FD_189073 | JGI IMG/M metagenome (GOLD analysis project Ga0265296, IMG submission 189073) | Groundwater microbial communities from a municipal landfill in Southern Ontario, Canada - Pumphouse #1 | ecosystem: Environmental > Aquatic > Deep subsurface > Groundwater | place... | reverse complement strand
TGATCAAGCCGAGCATCTTCGGCATCATCATCATCACCGCCGTTTATCTGCCCATCTTCGCGCTCGAGGGCGTCGAAGGCAAAACCTTCCATCCGATGGCGATCACGGTCGTGCTCGCGCTTACCGCCGCTCTCCTGCTGTCGCTCACGCTGGTCCCGGCCGCGGTGGCGCTCTTCGTGACCGGCAAGGTCGAGGAGAAGGAAAATTGGCTGATGCGCGGTCTCGGCAGGGGCTATCGCCCGATGCTCGACCGCGTTCTGAATTGGCCAAAGGCAGCACTTTCGGGCGCGCTGCTGCTCGTCGCGCTCAGCGGCGTGGCGGCGACCAGTCTGGGGTCCGAGTTCATTCCGGACCTCGATGAAGGCGATATCGCGATGCACGCGATGCGCATTCCGGGAACGAGCCTCACCCAGTCGATCGCAATGCAGGAGGCACTGGAGAAGCGAATCAGGCAGTTCCCCGAAGTCGAGCGGGTTTTCGCGAAGATCGGCACGCCCGAAGTCGCGACCGATCCGATGCCGCCTTCGGTCGCCGACAATTTCATCATGCTGAAGGACCGGAAGGAGTGGCCCGATCCCAGAAAGCCGCGCGACCAGCTCGTCGCCGAGCTCAACAAGGCAGTGAGCGAAGTGCCGGGGAACAATTACGAGTTCACCCAGCCGGTGAAGATGCGCATGAACGAGCTGATCGCCGGTGTCCGCGCCGACGTTGCGATCAAGCTGTTCGGCGACGATCTCAATCAGTTGCTCGAATCCGGGCGGGCGATCGAGGAAGTCGTCGGCGGGATTGCCGGTGCGCAGGACGTGAAGCTCGAACAGGTCACCGGCCTCCCGATGCTCTCGGTCACGCCCGACCGCGACAAGCTCGCGCGCTACGGCGTCAGCATGGAGACAGTGCAGGATGCGGTTTCGACCGCGACCGGCGGTCGTCAGGCGGGCGAGCTTTTCGAGGGCGACCGCCGCTTCGACGTCATCGTCCGGCTTCCTGAGGCGATCCGCTCCGATCTCGCGTCGCTCGGCAATCTCCCGGTCGCACTTCCCGCCGGGGGCTTCGTGCCGCTTTCAGAGCTTGCGGAAATTTCGCTGGCAGCGGGACCGAACCAGATCAGTCGCGAGAATGGCAAGCGCCGCGCGGTGATTACGGCGAATGTCCGCGGCCGCGACCTCGGCTCGTTCATCGACGAGCTCAGGCAAAAGGTCGAAGCCGACATCGTGCTGCCCGACGGCTATTATGTCAAATATGGCGGGACGTTCGAGCAGCTCCAGTCAGCGACCGAACGCCTTCAGATCGTCGTGCCGCTGGTGCTGCTGCTGATCTTCGGCCTTCTGTTCATGCTGTTCGGTTCGGTGCGAGATGCGGCGATCGTCTTCTCGGGCGTCCCGCTGGCGTTGACCGGCGGCGTCGCGGCGCTCGCGCTGCGCGGCATCCCGCTTTCGATCTCGGCGGGTGTCGGCTTCATCGCGCTTTCGGGGGTCGCGGTTCTGAACGGTGTGGTGATGCTCTCCTTCATCAAGGATCTGCGCGAGCGCGGCAAAGGCCTCGTCGATGCGATCCGCGAGGGCGCGCTCACCCGTCTGAGGCCGGTCATGATGACGGCGCTCGTCGCCTCGCTCGGCTTCGTGCCGATGGCGCTCAACGTCGGCGCGGGTTCGGAAGTGCAGCGGCCGCTGGCGACGGTGGTGATCGGCGGAATCATCTCGTCGACGATCCTCACCCTGCTCGTGCTGCCGGCGCTGTACCTCTTGGTCCATCGAAGAAGTGCGAAGGCCGAAGAGGAAGAGTTGGCGCATCCGAGCGGCGTGCCCAGCCCGGCAGGCTGACACCCTCCCGGATGGCCGCCATCCCCCTACCGGGAGTGCTGACTGAGGCGGAACCCAAGAGGGTTCCGCCTCCTTTTAGGGATGGTGAGGATTGAGGAGATTCAGATGAAAGAAAAAGCATCCGGGAGCGAACGCGAAAAGCGAACGCTACAGATCGTTCTCGTCCTGAACGCGGCGATCGCGATCGCCTTCCTTGTAACCGGTGCGCTCGGCGATTCGAGCGCACTCATTGCCAATGGACTCGACAATTTGTCCGACGCCGCGGTTTATGCGTTGAGCCTCGTTGCGCTCAGCCACGGCCTGAAATGGAAAACCCGGGCCGCCACGGCATCGGGCGCCATGCTGCTAATCTTCGCAGCCGGCGTACTGTTCGATGTCGGACGCCGCTATTTTGAAGGAAGCGAACCGATCGGCCCGACGATGATGATCATGTCGGCCGTCGCCGCGGTGGTGAACTATGCGTGCCTGAAGCTCTTGCAGCGCATTCAGGACCCGGACGTCAACCTCAGAGCCGCGACAACCTTCAGCTTCAACGACTTCATCTCGAACGGCGGCATCCTGATCGCGGGTGTCCTCGTCTGGTGGCTCGGCACGAACTGGCCCGATCTTCTCGTCGGCTTTGCGACCGCGCTCATCGCAATAAAAGGCGGCATCGAAATTCTCCGCGATGCGAACGCTGAAAGCCGAAAGGCCAGCTCTCGGCAGAACTGAAGAACTGATGCAGGCCTTGGACATCGATCAGAAGAGGAGCCGGACCATTGGGCTCTTCGGCATTTCGATCGGAATGATGGGGTCGAGCTTCAGCGCCGTCTGGCGGAAGCCTCCGGGCCGGTGACTTCCGCCGAATACAGTCAGCGCGGTGGCGACCCTGGCACTTGACGGGAAGACCGGAAGCCGCCCATGCGGTCCCGGCCTCCGCGTCAGGCTGATGGCAAGCTACGCGGCGCGCTTCATTTCGCTGTGCGCTCCCTGAGCCTTGATGATGAGCGTCACCGACGCATTGCCGCGATTGCGCCAGAACCAACCATGATTCCCGTCGAACGCAGCCGTGATGATACCGTCGTCCTTCGTTACGTTACGATCCTTCTTGTAGCTGATCGACTTGCCGCCGCCATCGCCATGGACGTCGACATTCACGGGTCCGCCGACCGCGGTCCAGGCGAAGTTGGACTTGCCGCCCGCCTTCATCACCAGCTTGACCTCGGCGCCCTCGCCGGGCGCCAGCGTGATACGCATTTCATCCTCGCGGCCAGCCACCGCCTTGGCAGGTGCTGCACCGTCGGCTTCGCTCGCTGTTTCCTGCACATCGACCTCGCCGACCGACATGCGCGAAGCGGCGGCTTCGATCTGGGTGGCCTTGTCTGCGGCGCGGTCGGCGGTCGCCTCTTCGGCAAGCTGCGTCTTGATTTCGCCCATCTCGGTGAGGCCGAGTGCGCGGCCGACCCCGGTCGGGTCGATCGCATATTCGGAGGGCAGGACGACGGTGACGAGCAAGACGCCGGCGGTCGCCATGGCGATGATCGTCGAGGTGATGAGCTTGCCAGTGCTCGGCAGCTCGGACTTCGAGGGAATGTTGGAATTATACATGAGAAAAGTCCTTGATTAGGAGACCGCGTAACCGGTCAGCTGATATCCGATGAGAAGGAAGCCCGCGGCCATCATGACGACGTTCGCGGTATAGGCATGCTTCCAGAAGCTGTCGGTACGACGCCAGAAGCCCATGACGATCAGGATGGCCCCGAGCGCAAGCAGCTGACCGATCTCGACGCCGACGTTGAAGGCGAGAAGGTTTGGCAGCAGCCCGTCGGGCGAGATGTCATACTCGATGATCTTCGTCGCCAGGCCGAAGCCGTGACAGAAGCCGAAGATCAAGGTCGCGACCTTGGTGTTCGGCTGGAAACCGAACCAGCGCTGGTAGGCGCCAAGATTGTCGAGCGCCTTGTAGACGATCGAGAAGCCGATGATCGCATCGATGATATAGCTGTTGATCCCGAAGTCGAAAAACACTCCGAGCAACATCGTCGTCGAATGGCCGATCGCGAAGAGGCTGACGTACAGCGCGATATGCTTCATCCGGTAGAGGAAGAAGATGATCCCGAAGAGGAAAAGGATATGGTCGTAACCGGTGACCATATGCTTCGCCCCGAGATACATGAAGGCGAGGATATTTACCCCGCTGATCTCCTGGATATACCCCTTGTCACCTTCAGCGACGGCATGCGCCATGGCCTCACCCGTCGCGAAGACGAAGGAGATGGCGGCGAGAACGAAAAACACCAGGAATCGCCAGCGCGCACTGTCCATGCGCCCTGGCCCTGTAAGAGCCTTGATCATAAAATTATCCTGAAATGCGTAAATGGATGCCGCGACGAGCGGCGTCGATATCGCAGTCAGGCGAGGTCGGGTGGGCGGTCGAGCCTTGGACCCCTGCGACCGTCGAGCGCCGCGGGCACAAAGCCGGTCCAGGTCGCTGTCACGATTCCGCGGTCGATCCGCAGGGCCGCCGTCGCCAGCGGCGGGTCATGATTGTGATCGGCCGGGTTATGCCCGTGCATGTGACCCGCATCGCGCTCATTCTCGTCGCCGGTGTCGTGGGAATGTCCATGGTCCGCAACCTCGGCAGCGAGCTCGGCGTGACGCTCGAACTCGGCCGCGAGCATCGCGACCGGACTGTGACTGATCGTCGTGTTGGCGACGGACAGCAGCATCGCCGCCGCCGCCGTCAGGCAGAGCATCATCAGCGGCAGGAAGGTTGGAAGCGAGCGGCGAAGCATGAGCGGGTGCGGTATGATTCCTAAGGGGTCGGACTAGAGAAATTTCGAAATGGCGCGAAACTCGGCCATGGCCTTGTCCCCCACGTCCGCATCGCCACCGATACAATGGCCGATATGGTCCTCGATCAGCGTGCGCTTCGCATTGGCGACCGCCTTCTCGACCGCCGAAAGCTGCATTGCGATGTCGGTGCAGGGTCGGCCGTCCTCGATCATGCCGACGATGCTCTTCAGATGGCCCGTCGCGCGGTTCAGGCGTTTGATGATGGCGGGATGGGTGGTGTGCTGGTGGGAGTGATGATCGGCCATGGTCAATTCTCTTCGGTCCCGACGCCCCTCAGGCGCGCGGCCTCAATATCTCTCAAAACACTGCGGTACCGTTGACGCCATCACGGCGGCTTGTCTATAGGGTCCATATCCCCCCAGGGGGATATATTTCAAGCCCGGAAAAATGCTCGCAGTCCTCGCCAATCGCACGTATCGGCATCTCCTGCTCGCCCAGATCATCGCATTGGTCGGGACGGGGCTGGCGACGATTGCGCTCGGACTTCTGGCTTATGACATCGCCGGTGGTGACGCGGGCGTCGTGCTCGGCACCGCGCTCGCGATCAAGATGGCCGCCTATATCGGGATCGCGCCCATAGCCGGAGCCTTCGCTGACCGGCTTCCTCGACGCGCGCTTCTCGTCACGCTCGATCTCATTCGCGCTGCGGTCGCGATCTGCCTGCCGTTCGTCAGCGAAATCTGGCAGATATATCTTCTGATTTTCGTTCTTCAGTCGGCATCCGCGGCCTTCACGCCCACTTTCCAAGCGACAATCCCCGACGTGCTGCCCGACGAGCGCGACTATACGCGCGCCCTGTCGCTGTCGCGGCTCGCCTATGACATGGAGAATATCACGAGCCCGCTGCTCGCGGCCGCTCTGCTCACCGTCATCAACTTCCATTGGCTTTTTTCGGGGACCGCCGTCGGCTTCATCGCCTCTGCGCTGCTGGTGCTTTCGGTCACCCTGCCCCGTCCCGAGCGTTCGGCAACCCCCGAAACGAGCATCTATGCCAGAACGACCCGCGGCATCCGCATTTACCTGAAGACACCCCGGCTCCGTGGGCTCCTCGCTATCACCCTCGCCGCCGCCGCCGCGAGTTCGATGGTCATCGTCAACACCGTGGTGATCGTCCGAGACCGGCTTGGCATGACGCAGCAGGACGTCGCGCTCACGCTCGCTGCCTATGGCTTCGGATCGATGGCTGCCGCCTTCATCCTGCCGCGCATCCTCGATCGTATCCCTGACCGTCGCGTCATGCTCCTCTCGGCATCGATCCTGGTCGCGGTGCTCGCCGCGCTCGCGTGGATCAGCGGCATCGTCCCGGCGAACACGACCTATTGGTACATCCTTCTCGGGGGTTGGGCGGTGCTGGGCATCGCCTATTCGATGAGCATCACGCCCTCGGGACGACTGCTGAAGCGCTCGGCCAATGCCGAAGACCGGCCGGCGCTGTTCGCGGCCCAGTTCGCCCTCAGTCACATCTGCTGGCTTATCACCTACCCGCTTGTCGGGCAGTTGGGCGCGGGTGTCTCGATGACCGCCGCCTTTGCCGCGATGGCGGCGATTGCCCTCTTCGGAACAATGCTCGGCGTCATGCTCTGGCCTGCCAGCGACCCTGAATCGATTGCGCACGATCACCCCGGCCTTCCGCCCGAGCATGAACATCTTCGCCGCCAGCATGCCGAGGGTGCGAGCCACCCCTATGTGATCGACGATCTGCACGAGCGATGGGTGAGCAAACCATGACACGACTTCCTCACCCGGAGGCGGCGGTGCGGCGGCGCATAATGACGAAGCGGCGCTGCTCCGATGCGCCGAAGGTCAGCGATCGAAGCGGATTGGCTTGGGAATGGAGCGCTGACGGCAGCTGTTGATCTGCCCCCTTCGGAGTGGTCCAGAATTGATGATGTCTTGGATGACGAAGGAGGCAGGGAATGCCGAGCAAAAAGCATCACCCGGAAGGAATTATCGGCAAGCTGCGTGAAGCGGAGGTCGTGCTGGCGCAGGGCGCTACGACTGCGGAGGCGTGTCGCCGGATCGCGGTCAGCGAGCAGACCTATTAGAACCAGATCGAGGCTAAATCCCGGTGGGCAGCCAGCGATCCGGGAGGCGAAGTGGATTTGCTGGGGAAAGATGGGCCGACCTCTATCGGGCCGGCCCCAGTCAGGATGATGATTTTCTGCCGACAAGTCGGCTTAGGGCCGATCGACATTCAGGAGATGGCGGAGCGAAAATGTTGGTTTTTCGTGACCCGGAGCGCAGCGTGCTCAATGCACGTGAGCACCGGAAGCACGGAAAACCGGCATTTGCAGCCCGCCAGAACTGAATGGCGATCGGTCCTAGATTAGAACTTCGCCTTGATCGACGCATAGAAAGAGCGTCCGATCACATCGTAAGTCGCGGCATCGGTCGTCAGCGGTGTCGCGCTGATGAAGGGCGGCGCCTTGTCGGTGAGGTTGCTGACGCCGAGCCCAAAGCTGAAACGGTCATTGAGGTCGAAGTTCGCATTCAGGTCGATATAGTTATAGGCGCCGACACCCGCGGTCGTCGAAGCGGCGTTGGCGACCACATCCGAGTGTATCATCGACGAAATATGACGCCACAGCAGCGACAGGCTGAAGTCGTCGTTCGAGTAGGTGACCCGCGTGTTGATCTTCCACTTCGGATGCGAAATCCCGCCACCGACACCGCCGAAGCCAGCGCTTCCGGCATAGTCGAGCGTCGGCGAACCGAGCAGCCCCGCAACCTTATAGTCGCGCAGATAGGATGCCGTGGCGTTGAATTCGAGGGCACCGGCCGACGGGGACAGACCGAGCGCTTCCAGTCCGAAGCCCCAGTTAAACTGCGTGTCGATACCGGCGACCGTGTAGGTAGCAAAATTGAACAGGCCCTGCTGACCTAGCGAAATCTGTCCGGTCAGCGGGTCGCGCGCGATGCGCTGGCAATAGGCATTGTTCACCGAATAGCCCGTGTTGCTCACGCCATCGGAGTTGAAACAACGCGGCAGGATGTCGGAGAGCTGCAGCGACCCGATCGCATCCTTGATCCGGATGTTGTAATAATCGACCGACAGGCTGAGTTTGTCGAACAGCTTGCTGTCAAAATTCGGAGTCAGCACGACGCCGAACGAATAGGTTTTGGCCCGTTCCGGTGTCAGATTGACGTTGCTGCCATCCTGCCCTGCGACGGTGGAAATGCCGTAGGTGTAGGTCGGATAGATCGCCGACGGGATGCCCTGTGCCAGACACAGCGCCTGTACCTGGCTGGCGTTGCTTCCGGTGCGATAGATGCTGCCCACTGCGCATGGATCGCCCGCGTTCGGTCCGGTCCCGATCGGCAGCTGAGCGACCGATGTCGGGCCGAACAAATTGCCGAGACTGGGGGCGCGGATCGCAACCGAATAGCTGCCGCGCACGAACACCTGTTCAGCCGGACGCCAGCTCAGATCCGCCTTGTAGGTCTTCTGGCCGCCAAAAAGACTATAGTCCGAATAGCGATAGCCGAGATTTGCGGTGAGTTCCTGAAAGAAGGGCGTGTCCGCAAGGATCGGCACGAGCAGTTCGGCAAAAACCTCGCTGACCTTCTGCTTGCCCGACGCCGCGCTTACAAAGCCATAGCTGATCGAGTCATTGGTCGAGAGCGTCGAAGCGGGAAGGTAATCGAAGGATGACTGGCGATTTCCGGCGCCCAGTGCGAAGCTGAGGTCCCCAGCCGGAAGGGTGAAGAGCGGACCCTGAATCGTCGCTTCGACGATCCTTTGCGACTGGTCGTTGATGTTGACGTTCGTGCGGCCAACATATTCCAGGCAGCCTGCGCTGAGCGGGGCAAGCCCGAGCGGATTCCAAGCATAGCCCCGGCAGCTCCCGGCAGGACCGTTGTAGTTGGCCGTCCCATTGAGCACCGTGGTCACTGCAGCAGCGCTCATGTCACCCGTCATCACGTTGACGAATTTCGATTTTCCGTAGGATCCATAGACATTCCACTGCAGCGACGTGCCCGGAATTTCGCCTTTCAATCCCAGCACGCCTTGCCAAACGTCATTGTCGAACGACGAAAGGCGGTTGCCTAGGACCGTCAGCGTCTTGGTGACGATGATATTCCCGGTTGGCGCCGGCGTCGTCGAGGCCAGAATGGCGCTCAGAGCGGGATTCGCCGTCAGGAATGGGTTGTTCCGCGGGACAAGCAACGGCGCTGCCGGCTTGGACGAACCGGGTCCGGTGCGGCTATAGGCCTCCGAACGCAGATAGCCGAATTGGGCATAGGCGGTGATATCGTCGCTGAGTTCATAGTTGACGCGCGCAAAGGCATTGTAGCGTTTCAGCGGGACCTGGACGGCGAAATATTGTCCGAGCGCGATCTGCACCTGGCGGCAGTTGCTGCTGATGTTCAGGCCTTGGACGCCTTGATTGAGTCCACGATAGTTTTGGACACAATTGGTTCCGGCAAGGTCGGTGAAAATCGTGCCGTCGCCATTGACCCCGATCGCCCCATTATAGAGCCCGTTAACGGTAGCGGCAATCGGCGTCGTGCCCGCATATTGCGCCAGCACGGCGTTGACGGCAGCAACCGTAGGTGCGCCACCGCCGTAATTGCCCGCCCCGATAATACCTTCGGGAGGACGGGCGAGCTGGCGGATATTGGCGAAAAAGGGCCGCGAATTGCCAATCACGGCCCCGCGTTCGGCATATTCCACGCCAAAAACGAAATTGCCGCGATCATCCGCGAAATCCGAACCAAAGGCAGCGCTGAGGGTGGTCGTGCCACCATCGCCTCGGTCGGTGATACCCTTCTTTGCCGACAGTTCGAGGCCGTTCAGGTTGGTGCGCAACTTGAAATTGGTAACCCCGGCAACCGCGTCCGATCCGTAAGTCGCCGACGCACCGCCAGTGATCACTTCAACCGACCCGATCAGCCACGAAGGAATGGTGTTGAGATCGATCGCGCCATCTGGGCTCGACGGCATCAGCCGACGACCATCGAGCAGGACGAGCGAGCGATTGGGGCCAAGGCCGCGAAGATCGCTGTAGGACTGACCGCCACCAAAGCCGATTGTGCCCTGCGTGTCGCCGACTTCGGCGGCGCCCTGCCCGCCCGAGAACTGCGGCAGCTGTCCGATCACCTTATCGAGCGAGGGTTGCCCGGTTGCAGCAAGCTCGCTCTCGCCCACCGTCGAAATCGGGCTCGACGACCGGTTGTCGCGGCGGGAAATCAGCGAGCCGGTGACGACGATGTCGCTGGTACCGGTCGACGCATTCGCGGTGTCGGCTTCCGGGTCATCGGCCTCCTGCGCGAAAGCCGGAGAAGCTGAAAGGCCGATCAGGCCTGCAACACATCCCGCAACCAAGGCATTCGCCATGGATCCGGTGCTGCTTTGCGAAAATACCCACTGGTTTCGGGCGTGCCGATTGCTTCCCATATATCCTCCCCTGACCGGGCTTTGCCGATCGCTCGTTGCGGGCCCGATCCTTCGAGCCTCTTGCGCTACACTATGCCCTTAAGCTGTCACCAAGCTGTCGCCATTCCCGCGGCGATGGAATTGGAACATATTATTGATTTTACTTATTTTTCTTTCCAGATAGAAACCTCGCTACCCGCGGCCCGAAGGACAGGGCGATCAGAAAGCGCATCGCCTGCAGCGACATGACGAGCGATGTGTCGCTGTGCGTCGAAACCGCCATGATCGCGATCGAATCGAGTCCGCCAGGGCTGGTTGCAAGATAGGCCGTGACCGGATCGATACCGAGTTGCCAGACCAGCACTCCGCCCAGCCCGGCACAAAAAGCGACAAGCGTGAAGGACGACAGAATGATCCACGGCAGGCTGCGCGCGGCGGCGGCCAATGCTTCCCGGCTGAAGGTGAGCCCGATGCGCCAGCCGATGAAGGCGTAAGCCGCTGCAAGCAGCGGCTGCGGCGTAACAAGTGCGATGTCCATCGACCAGTTGAGCGCGGTACCGATGACGATGGCACCGATCATCGGTCCCGCCGGGATACGGAGCGCGAAACCAAGCGCCATACCGCCGAACGCGACCAGCAACGTCATGCCTAGCGCGGCAGGAGCAACGGGTTGCAAGAAGGTACCCGATCCCGCCGGGGTGGCGTGGGCACCGCCGACGAGCGTCAGGAGTATCGACGCCACCGCGACGACGACCAGCACGCGCATATAGGTAATCACGGCGACCAGGCGGGCGTCCGCACCATAGGCATCGGCCAGGATCACCATCGGCGCGGCGCCGCCGGGAGCCGCCCCCCAAATTGCCGCACTGCCGGGAACCGCGCCGCTTCGCATGAGAAGATAGCCAAGCACAAAACTGGCCGCGAAAATGAGCAACGTCACTCCGACAAAGATCGGCCAGTCCTTCGCCAGCAGCGGCAGCAGTTCCGGGTCCAAATGGCGCGCGATCAAACAGCCGATTATCGCTTGCGACGCCAGAAAGACAGGTCGCGGCACCACCACCGCCTTGCCCTGCGCCGCAAATGCAATGCCTGCAAGCATGGGGCCGAGGAGAAAAGCCGCCGGAACGCTCGCCAGACCTAGCAGCCAGGTCAGCAATGTCGAGAGGCCGACAAGGGCGACCCAGCGGATCAGGTTGGAGCGCAGAGGCCCGGGTTCCGGCGCTCCCGTCGAGGCCGCCTCACCCACCTGCGGCGACGAAAGGAAAGGCGCCGGTCAGGATCGCAGCGGCAAAGAAGACCACGCACGAGCCGAGCGCCCATTTCAGCGTGAAGCGCTGGTGCTCGCCAAGCTCGATCCCGACGAAGCTTACCAGGAGGAAAGTCGAGGCGACGAGCGGACTCAGCAGATGCACTTGCTGACCGACCAGCGAGGCACGCCCCATCTCGGCCGGTGTGATGCCGTAATGTGTTCCGGTTTCCGCAAGGATCGGGACGATCCCGTAATAGAAGGCATCGTTGGAAATGAAGAAAGTGAAAGGTGCGCTCAGCACTGCCGTGATCGGCGCGAGATAGGGACCCATGGTATCGGGCACGGCGTGGGTGACCGTTGCCGCCATCGCCTCGACCATCTTCGTCCCCGAAAGGATGCCGGTGAATATACCCGCAGCGAAAACCAAGCCTCCGACCGCAAGCGCGTTGCCAGCATGGGCAGCCAGCCGGTCCCGCTGCTCATCGAGCGAGGGAAAGTTGATCATCATCGCGATAGCAAAAGCGAGCATGAACAGGACCGCGAGCGGCATGACCGCAGTAATCAACGCTGTCAGCAGGCCGAGCGTCAGCGTCAGGTTGATCCAGAAGAGTCGCGGACGACGCGCCTCCGTATGGCTTTCGGCATCCGCCGCGAGGATTTCGGAAGCGGTCGCATCTTCATCGACTGCTTCCGGAGGGAGTTTCGCCAGCCGTTCGCGTTCTTTGAGGCCGAAGCGATAGGCAACAAAGACAACCCACGCAGCGGTTGCGATCATCGACGGGATCAACGGCAGGAAGATTTCGCTGACATCGACGTGCAGCGCGCTCGCAACGCGAGCCGTGGGGCCACCCCACGGCAACACGTTCATCACTCCGCCCGCCATGATGACGACACAGGCGAGCATGCGGACATCCATCTTCATATGGCGATAAACGGGCAGCATCGCAGCGGTGGTGATCATGTAGGTCGTCGCGCCATCGCCATCGAGCGAAACCATCAAGGCCAGCAACGCCGAGCCGATCATGATGCGGACGGGATCACCATGCACGACGCGGACGATCGCACGGATCAGCGGATCAAACACCCCAACGTCGATCATCAAACCGAAATAGAGAATCGCAAAGACCAACATCACGCCGGTGGGGGCGAGTTGTTTGACGCCGTCCATCATCATCGTGCCAAGATCGGTTTGATAGGAGCCAAACAGCAAAAGGCCGAGCAGCGCAAAGGACACGGGCACGATGATGAGCGCGACGATCGCCGAGAGGCGCTTGGTCATGATGAGCGTCATGAAGACGCTGACCATCGCAAAGGCGTAAAGCGAGAGCATGAAGAGAATCAGCCCCTCTGCGCTATACCGGAAGCCGGCTTTGCGAGCGGACCGCTCCGGCGAGCCGGCAGCAATATCGGCGTATCAACGCCTCGATGAATGCTCACAAATCCTCCCCTGTTGCAGCCCGTGTTTCGGAACCTGAACCCGTGCCTAGCTCACGGACCTGTCACCAAGCTGTCAGCATCGGAGGGAAAGACAATCCTGACCTGCAATCCGCGCCCGTCGGGGCCATCGTCGAGGTCGAGCGCCAGGCCAAGGGTGTCGGCTATCGACCGGGCGATCGACAAGCCCAGGCCACTGCCACCGCTTTCGACGCGGGGATTCAGGCGAATGAAGCGCGTGAACGCCTGTTCACGATCGGCAGGCGAAATACCAGGGCCGTCGTCCTCGACCCGAATGGCGGGAGGCGAATCCGCGACGATCACCGCCACCTGCCCACCCGGCCGGTTATAGCGAATGGCGTTATCGACGATGTTCACTAACAATTCGGTTGCCAATGCTTCGTTGGTATGCACTTCAACGGCCCCCGGCGCAGCCTCCAATCGCAGCGTGACGTCGCGCGCGCGCGAAACCGCTTCCTGCCCGCTCACGATATGGGCGGCCAACTGGTTGAGGTCGACCGGTTCCTGGATCAACCGTTCGGGGTGCGAGCTGTCCACCCGGGCCAGCAGCAGAAGCTGGTTGAGCAGGTGACCGAGGCGGCGGCCAGCATCGTCGATATCTTCGATCGAACCCTTTGCTTCGGCGCTGCCCGGTTTCGCACGCATGAGCACCGCGACATGCGTGCGGAGGATCGACAATGGCGTACGCATTTGATGCGACGCATCGGCGGTGAATCTGCGAATACCGGCAAAGCCGTTGTCGAGCCGGGCGAGCATGGTGTTGAACGCGCTGATCAGATCGCCGAGTTCGCCAGGCACACCCGCCGTCGAAAGCGGGGTCAAATCCTCTGCGCCGCGCCGGTCCATCTCTCCTTGCAACCGCTTCAGCGGCGCGAGGCCGCGGCGCACGGCGATCGGCATCAGCATGGCGGCCGTGACGATCAGCGCCAGTTCCAACACGGCTAGCCCGATCAGCAGGTCGCGCGCCATACGTTTTCGCGCATCCAGTGTTTCGGCGACCTGAATGATGATCGGATCGTCGACCTGCGGCACTTTTTGCGCGACGGCCACGATGCGGATTTCGTGACCGAGATAGCGACTTTCGGCGAAAGTGAACTCTTCGCGCGGGGCGGGGTCGAGCCTGATTTGCGGCAGGTCGGTATACCCGGTCAGAACCTTTCGTCCCTGCCGGACGCTGTAATAGACATTATCACGCGCATTATTCTCGAGCATCCCGAACACGGCGGGCGAGAGGTCGAGGGTGATTTCACCATCATCGTTTCCCAGCGAGTCGGCGATGCCACGCGACGCCGCGCTCAGGATCCGGTCGTTGACGGCACCGACAGTGCGGGTGATCGCAAAGGATCCCACAACCCCCAAAACCAGTGCCAGCATGGCGACGGGCAAGACCAGCCAGCCCAGCATCCGGCCGGTGAGCGACCCCCCCTGCGGCTGGCCTGTTTTCAACGCGGGTCCATCACATAGCCATGCCCGCGGATCGTCCGGATCGTGGGACCGCCGGGTTCAAGCTTGCGGCGAAGGCGTGCTACATAGACCTCGATCGCATTGGGCGACACCGGTTCGTCATATCCGAAAACCTCGGCGCTCAACCTTTCCTTTTGCACGACCCTGCCCACCTGCGCGGACAGGCGTTCGAGAACCGCCCATTCGCGGCGACGCAGATCGAGCGTCCGGCCATCGACTGCGGCAATGCGCCGCGCAGGATCGATGGTCAGACCGCCGATCGTGGTCAATGGCGATGCCTCTCCCGCTGCGCGCCGCAAAAGGGCCCGGACGCGGGCCTCCAGTTCCCCCGCGTCGAAGGGTTTCAGCAGATAGTCATCCGCCCCGTGATCGAGCCCGGCGATCCGATCCTCGATTGCGTCGCGTGCGGTAAGGACCAGCACCGGAACCTTTAATTCGCTGCGGCGGATCGCATTCAACACGTCAAGCCCCGATATATCGGGCAGGCCGATGTCGAGGACGACCAATGCGTATGGCTCGTCGCGAACGACCAATACTGCCGTTTCTCCGTCCTCCGCGATGTCGACCGAATGCCCCGCGCTCCTGAGCAACGCGGAAACGCCGCGCGCGAGCGGCGGGTCATCCTCGACAAGCAATATCCTAGCCATCGCTTCAGTCTGGCGAAACTCCCCGACATGGTCCACAGGATATTGGAAGGGTAGAGCGACGTGCGAAGGGGCAAAGCGCGATGAGGCTGCGCGGATTCGTCAATCGGCTGGGCTTTTTGGTCGGGATTCTGGGTCTCGTGAGCGCCTGTTCGCCGGACGCCGAGCGGATGGCGCAGGTGCCCGAAGGCTATCCTGCTTCCTATGCAGACCTTGTCGAGGTCGGCACGAAGGAAGCCCGGCTGGTGATCTGGTCGACCACCGACCGAAAGGTCATGCAGGACCTCTTGTCGGCGTTCGAGCATGCCTATCCCGGGATCGCGATCGAATACCACGATCTGCCCGCCCGCGATGTCCAGGAACGGTTCTTGGCCGACGCGAAAGCCGGGCGTGCGAACGCCGACCTGCTGCTCACCTCGTCGATGGACATGCAGATAAAGCTGGTGAACGACGGCTATGCCCAGCCCTATGACTCACCCGAAAAGGCGAATCTGCCCAACTGGGCGAATTGGAAGGATCAGGCGTGGGGCGTGACTGCCGAGCCAATTGTCATCGTCTATAACCAGTCCTTGTTGCCGCCCGAACGTGTACCGCGCAATCATATGGATTTCGTCCGGCTGCTCGAACGACGCGACCAGGATCTGCGCGGGCGTATCGCGACTTACGATCCTTCGGCGTCGTCGGTCGGATATCTCTGCCTCTCGCAAGACAGCGTAATCAGCGGTCATGTCTGGCAAATGGCGCATGGTCTGGGTGCCAATAAGGCCCGATTTTATCCAACCAGCGAAGACGTGATCCAGGAAGTGTCGAGCGGACGATCGGTGATCGGCTACAACGTCCTTGGCTCCTATGCACTCGACGAAGCCGCCAGAAATCCTGACCTGAAAGTCGTATTCCCCAGCGATTATACGTTGGTGATGTCGCGCATCGCGATGATCCCGACGAGCACGAGCCACCCCAGCGCGGCACGCTTGTTCCTCGACTTTCTGTTGTCAAAAAAAGGTCAGTCGTTGCTTGCTCGCCATTCCGTTCCATCGGTTCGCAGCGATGTTGCGCTTCCGGCCGGATTGCGCGACTCTGCTTCGCCCATGCGCGCCATTCGCGTTGGACCCGAACTACTCATTGCTCAGGACAAATTGACACGCAGCCGCTTCTTAAAACAATGGAACCGGGAGATTGAAGCAGGAGCGACCTTAGGCCGCGTTGACAAAAGACTTCAACCATAGGCGCACGGCAGCGAGGTTGAGGAAGCTCTCGAAGGAGAGGATGGTCTTGTCGTAACGGGTGGCGATACGGCGCTGTTGCTTGAGTTTGCCGAACATGCGCTCGATGCGGTTGCGATCCTTGTAGCGGCGATAGTCGGGATGCTGGGGCGCCTTGCGGTTCGAGCGCGGCGGGATGATCGGCAGGATGCCCTGGAGCAGCAGGCTTTCGCGGAAGCGATCGCCATCATAGCCCTTGTCGGCGAGCAGCGCCTTGGGCTTGGCGACCGGGATGTTCATCAGCGGTTCGGCGGCGGTGTAATCCGAAGCCTCGCCGCCGGTCAGGAGGAAGCCAAGAGGGCGTCCCTGATTGTCCGAGCGGGCGTGGAATTTGCACGTAAAGCCGCCGCGTGATCGACCAAAAGCGTTCGCACAAGCCCCCCTTTTCCGCCCACTGCCGAGACATGGCCGCGAACGGTGGTGCTGTCGATCATGTGCTGCCAGTCGTCGGTAAGCCCCAGATCGACCAGCGTTTGCAGCAGGCCATCCCAGACCCCTTGTTCGGCCCAGCGCCGGAACCGGACATAGACCGAGTTCCACTTGCCATAGCGCTCGTGCATGTCGCGCCAAGGGCAGCCGACCCTCAGCACATGGAGCATCCCGTTCAGGAATCGACGGTTATCGCCCGCCGGACGCGCCCAGCGCCCTCGCTCGGACGGCAACAGCGGCCCGATCACGCTCCATTCCGCGTCCGACAAATCACCGCGATCCATGACTGCTCCCCAAAAAGCAGTTATGAATCAGACCTTCGGCCGTTTGGGAATCCCTTTTGTCAACGCGGCCTAGTAGAGTGACCGGCGCTCAACCGAATCGGCTGGTGACAACGGGCTTTTCAAGCCGAAGCCAATCATATCATCGATCTGGTCAGCGTCGTGGTCGATCATCTCGATACCGTCGCACAGATCGCCGAGGCGTCACGAGTTCGTTACAGCGATGATCCCTGACGCTCGGCGTCGGGCTGATGTGACCATTGATGTCGGCATTCGAGGCATTGCCGATCAGGATCATCGATCCCGACGATACAGCCTCCCAGCACGACCTCTTTTCGTTCAGCCTGTCGGAACAGCCGCTTGCTGGGGAAGCCATAGATGATGGCGACCGTCGCGGAAATTGTGGCGGAAGCCGTGGAAGCAAGTGAGCGGGGCGGATGCCTCTGCGGTGACCAAGAAACGTGCATCCTCGCGGACGATGCAGGAGACGGGTTCGGTCTTCGCCAGACGCCGCTGCTTCACGAGCATCTGGAGCGCGCGGAATCGGCGGCCGCGGCGACGACGCGAATGGCGCGGGTTTCGACGGCACCGTTGACGCCATCGCGGCGGCTTGTCTATAGGGCCCATATCCCCCCAGGGGGATATATTTCAAGCCCGGAAAAATGCTCGCAGTCCTCGCCAATCGCACGTATCGGCATCTCCTGCTCGCCCAGATCATCGCATTGGTCGGGACGGGGCTGGCGACGATTGCGCTCGGACTTCTGGCTTATGACATCGCCGGCGGCGACGCGGGCGTCGTGCTCGGCACCGCGCTCGCGATCAAGATGGCCGCCTATATCGGGATCGCGCCGATCGCTGGAGCCTTCGCTCACCGGGTTCCGCGGCGCGCGCTTCTCGTCACGCTCGATCTCATTCGCGCTGCGGTCGCGATATGCCTGCCGTTCGTCAGCGAAATCTGGCAGATATATCTTCTGATCTTCGTTCTGCAGTCGGCATCCGCGGCTTTCACACCCACGTTTCAGGCGACAATCCCCGATGTGCTGCCCGACGAGCGCGACTATGTGATCGACGATCTGCACGAGCGATGGGTGGGCCGGACATGACGCGGGTCCGGCATCCAGCGACGACGGCACGGCGCTGCGTCATGCGATTGTTGCCCGGCGCAGCCTTATGGTTCGGTGCCCTGCTCGCCATTCTTGCCCTCGCCAATGTGATTGGCGCAAGCGGCTGGCACGGCGCGCTGGCGGGCCATGACGATTCCCAGGTTGCAGCCGCAGCGGCTCACCATGACGACGGCGAGACCTCGCCGCCCGAGATCGATCTTCACAAGATCACGCACGGGATGATGCAGGGTCTCGCCGACATCTCGCCGCAACTTCAAATCTGGCCGGGTTTCGTGCTCGCCAGAGTTCGTTGGGCTTACCAGCTCGATCTCGACTGGGTGAGCACCGCGCCCGAGGGACTTCTCCGACCGCCTAGAATGTAAGGCTGCGCGCCGTTCGCCGGCGCCTGTATCCTTCATTCTAGGAGATTTTCCATGACCGATATGATCGGCCAGCGACGCCTGCGCAGGGCGTTCCTGGGCCTATGTACCGCCGCCGGCGCGCTTGCCGCCGCGAATGCTGCTGCGCAACCCGCACCTTCGTTCGACCAGCTGCTCGGCCAAAGCGCCGAGGCGCCGCGAACGCAGATCATCGAAGCCGATATCGCCCGTGCCGAAGGCCTTGCCGAGCAAGCCCGGGCGCGTCCCAATCCGACCGTCAGCGGCCTCGCCGAGAATATCGGCGGCAAGCAGCCCTATAGCGGGTTCAACCGCTCCGAAACGACAGTTCAGTATAATCAGCCGTTCGAACTCGGCGGCAAGCGCTCGGCGCGCATCGCTGCGGGCGAAGCGGGCGTCGTTGCGGCGCGGGCGCGCGGACGCGAAGCCTTGCTCACCTATGCCTATGATCTTGCCCGGGCCTATGCCTCGGCCGAGATCGCCGACCGCCGCCTTGCCTTGACCGAGGGCAGCCTCGGCGAGGCCCGCGACGATCTTCGTATCGCCGCGGCGCTCGTCGATGCGGGCAAGGAAACGCGGCTTCGCCGGCTGCAGGCCGAGACCGAAGTGGCGACGCTTCAGGCCGCGATATCGACGGCAAGGGCAGAGCGGGTCCAGGCTTACGCCCTGCTTTCGGCGCTAGCGGGGCAAGGCACGAGCTACACCAGCCTCTCCGAGCGGGTGCTGGCCCGGTTCGAGGCGGCGCCCAAATATGGGCCGACCGATCCGCTGCAGACGGCTCCCTATCTCGCGGCACAGGCGGAGCGCGAAGCCGCCGCTTACCGCGTCGCAGTGGCGAAGCGCCAGGCGATTCCCGATGTCACCGTCTCGCTCGGCGTCCGCCGTATCGAGGCCGACAAGGCCAACGCCATGCTCGTCGGCGTCAGCGTGCCGCTGCCGCTCTTCGATCGCAACCGCGGCAACATCTCGGCGGCACTCGCGGAGAAACAGGGCGCCGAAGCGCGCGCGACGGCGGCACGCCTCGACGCCGAGGCCGGCATCAAATCGGCGATGGCCTTCAACGAGGCGGCAGACGAGCGCGTCGCCGCCGCCGAGCAGGCGTTCGAGACCGCCGACGAGGCCTATCGGCTTGCCCGCATCGCCTATGAGGCGGGCAAGTCCCCGCTCATCGAACTCATTGCCGGACGGCGCGGTCTCAGCGCCGCGCGTGGCACGCTGCTCGACGCGCTGTCCGAGAGGTTCGACGCGCGCGCGGCGCTCGCCCGTCTCCAGGGCCGCACCATCACAGGGGAGGAAATCCAATGACCGAGAAGAATCGCTTTTATGCCGGCGCGGCGACAGCGCTGGCGCTTGCCGTGGCCCTCGGCTTCGGGATCGCACAGCTGATTGGCGACAATGCACCCGCTCCCGAGGCTTCGGCCGCGGCCGAGGCCGCGCCGTCCAACGAGGTGGTGATTTCCGCCGACGGGATTTCGCTTTCGCAAATCGGGGTTGCGCCCGCGGCGGGAGGCGAACTCGATGCCGCGATACCCGCCGCGGCAACGGTCGAGGCAACGCCCGATGCGGTGGCGGTGCTCACCGCCCGCGCGCCGGGAACGGTGACGCGCATCTTCAAGCGGATCGGCGATCCGGTGCGTGCCGGCGAAACGCTCGCGCTCGTCGAAAGCCGCGATGCCTCGACGATCGCGACCGACCGCGACGCCGCCGTCGCTCGCGAGCGGTTGGCTGCCCGCCAGCTCGAACGCGAGAAGAGGTTGTTCGGGCAGGGGGTGAGCCCCAGGGCCGACTATGAAATCGCCGAAGCCAATCTCGCCGTGGCGCAGGCCGAGGTGCGGCGCGCGAGCGCCGCTGCCGGTGCCGCAAAGGTCGCCTCGGACGGGCGCTCGGTCGCGGTCGTCAGTCCCGTGACCGGACGCGTCACCGCAGCGCAGGCCAATCTCGGTCGGTTCGTCGCCGCGGAGTCCGAGCTGTTCCGGGTCGCCGATCCCAGCCGGATGCAGATCACCGCGAGCCTGCCGCCGACCGACGCCGGCCGCGTCCGCGCGGGCGACCGGGTCGAACTGACGACGAACGACGGCCGCATGATCGAAGGGCGCGTGCGCTCCGAAACGGGCGTGGTCGATCCGACGACGCGATCTGCGACCGTGGTCATAACCCCCTCGGTTGCTGGCACGCTGCTTCCCGGCCAGCTGGTAAAGGCCCGCATCTTTGCGAGCGGCGGCGCCGTCACCAACGGGGTCATCGTCCCGCAGGACGCCGTGCAGACGATCGGCGACCGGACGGTCGTCTTCGTCCGCACCACGAAGGGCTTCCGGGCGCAGACCGTGCAGGTCGGCGGGCGCAGCGCCGGACTGGTCTCGATCCTCGCTGGGATCAAGGCCGGCACACCGATCGCGACGACCAACGCCTTCCTGCTCAAGGCCGAGCTTGAAAAGGAGGCAGCGGAATGATCGCGCGCATCCTCAGTCTTTCGGTCAGGGGGCGATGGTTCGTCGCCTTCCTGACCTTGATCGTTTTCGGTTTCGGCCTTTGGCAGATCACCAAGCTGCCGATCGACGCCGTGCCCGACGTCACCAACCGTCAGGTCCAGATCAACACCTTCAATCCGACGCTCGGCCCGGTCGACATGGAAAAGCAGGTGACCTTTCCTGTCGAGACCGCGCTCGCCGGGATACCCGGGCTGACGCTGACCCGCTCGCTCACACGCAACGGGTTCAGCCAGGTCACGGCGGTGTTCACCGATGACACCGACGTCTATTTCGCGCGCCAGCAGGTGACTGAACGTCTCGCGCAGGCGAAGGACAGCCTGCCCGACGGCGTCCAGCCGAACCTGTCGCCGCTCAGCACCGGTCTCGGCGAGATCTTCTTCTACTCGGTCGCGTTCCGCAATCCCGACGGCAAGGGTGCGAAGATCGTCGATGGCAAGCCCGGCTGGCAGTCCGACGGCGCCTATCTTACCCCCGAGGGCGAGCGTCTGACGACCGAACTCGCCAAGGCGGCATATCTGCGCACGGTCCAGGACTGGATCATCCGTCCGCAGATGCGAACGGTTCGGGGGGTTGCCGGCGTCGATTCCAACGGCGGCTATGTGAAGCAATATCTCGTCCAGCCCAATCTCAACGCGCTGTCGACCTATGACCTCTCGATCACCGAACTGGCCGACGCGCTCGAACGCGCCAATCTTTCGGCGGGCTCCAACTATGTGCGCCGTGCCGGCGAGAGTTTCCTCGTTCGCGCCGACGCACGCCTGAAATCGATCGAGGATATTCAGGAAGCCGTCGTCGCGACGCGCGCGGGCGTGCCCGTTCGCGTGAAGGACGTCGGCGAGGTCGTGATCGGGGGCGCTGTGCGCACCGGGTCGGGCAGCCGCATGGGATCGGAGGCGGTCATCTCGACCGTGCTGATGCTCGTCGGTGACAACAGCCGCATCGTCGCCAATAGCGCGGCCGAGAAGCTGACGGAGATCAACAAGAACCTGCCGCCGGACGTGTTCGCCGAACCCGTCTATAATCGCTCGAAGCTGGTCAATGCGACGATCGCCACCGTCGAGAAGAATCTCGTCGAGGGCGCCTTGCTCGTCATCGCGGTGCTCTTCCTGCTGCTCGGCAATATCCGCGCCGCGCTCATCACCGCCGCGGTCATTCCGATCACGATGTTGATGACGGCATCGGGCATGAACGCGCTCGGCGTCTCGGGCAATCTGATGAGCCTCGGCGCGCTCGACTTCGGCCTGATCGTCGATGGCGCCGTCATCATCGTCGAAAATGCCCTGCGCCGGCTTGCCGAAAGGCAGGAGCATGAAGGGCGATTGCTCAGCCGCTCCGAACGAATGGAGGAAACCACGCTTGCGGCGCAGGAGATGATCCGGCCCACCGTCTATGGCCAGCTCATCATCTTCCTCGTATTCGTGCCGCTGCTCACCTTCCAGGGCGTCGAGGGCAAGACCTTCGCGCCGATGGCGATCACCCTGATGCTCGCACTCGCCGCCGCCTTCGTCCTCTCGCTGACCTTCATCCCCGCGATGATCGCCATCGTGATCAAGGGCAAGGTCAGCGAGACCGAGGTCAAACCGATCCGCTGGTTCAAGGAGAAATATGAGCCGCTCCTGAAGAAAGCCGTCGCGCGTCCGCAGCCCTTCGTGGCGTCGGGCGTCGGCGTCTTCCTCGCCGCCGTGCTGGCCTTCGGATTCCTCGGTGAGGAGTTCATGCCGCAGCTCGACGAGAAGGATATCACGGTCACCAACTTCCGCGTGCCCTCAGCGTCGATCGACCAGTCGACGCAGATGCAGCTTCGCATCGAGGATGCGCTGAAGTCGCTGCCCGAGGTTGCGCTCGTCTTCTCGAAGAACGGGAACGCCGATCTCGGTACGGACCCGATGCCGCCCAATGCGTCGGACACCTATGTGATTCCGAAGCCGGAAGACGAATGGCCGGCCGAGGTGAAGAGCAAAGAGGACATCCTTCGCCGCATCGAGGAGCGGATGAAACCGCTCATCGGCAATCGCACCGAGATCCAGCAGCCGATCCAGATGCGCTTCAACGAACTCATCGCCGGCGTTCGCGCCGACGTGGCCGTGAAGCTTTATGGAGACGATCTGGATGCCATGAGCATGCAGGCGAACCGTATCGCCGGGGTATTGCGGCGTATTCCGGGCGCAGGCGACGTAAGCGTCGAGCAGACGTCGGGGGCTCCGACCTTCGACGTCAAGATCGATCACCAGGCGGCAGCCCGTTACGGGCTGTCGGTCGAAGAAGTCGCGAACACTGTTGCGGCTGCGCTCGGCGGCCGTGAGGCCGGACTTCTCTTCGAGGGCGATCGCCGCTTCTCGGTGGTTGTCCGCCTGCCGGATGCCCAGCGCGACGATCTCGAGACACTGGGTTCGATCCCGGTGATGCTCGCGGCGGGCGAAGGGCAGATCGCAGGCTCGATCCCGCTCCGCGAAGTAGCGAAGTTCAGCTACACGCAGGGCCTGAACCAGATCAGCCGCGAAAATGGCAAGCGGATGGTCGTGGTGCAAGTCAATGTGCGCGGCCGCGATCTCGGCGGTTTCGTCGCCGAGGCGCAGGACAAGATCGGGGCGCTTGACCTGCCCGCGGGCATGTACACCGATTGGGGCGGCACGTTCGAAAGCCTCCAGTCGGCCCGGCTTCGCTTGCTGATCGTGGTGCCGATCTGCTTCCTCGCCATTTACGCCCTGCTTTACATGGCGCTCGGCGGCTTCCGGCCGGCGGCGATCGTGTTCAGCGCGGTGCCGATGGCCCTCGCGGGCGGCGTCTTCGCGTTACTGCTGCGGGGTATCCCCTTCTCGATCACGGCGGCGGTCGGGTTCATCGCGCTGTCCGGCGTCGCCGTCCTCAACGGCCTCGTCATGATGAGCGCGATCCGGAGCCGCCGCGATGCGGGGATAGGAGATGACGAAGCGATCATCGGCGGCGCGATGGAGCGCGTGCGTCCGGTGCTGATGACCGCGCTCGTTGCGAGCCTCGGCTTTGTGCCGATGGCGCTTGCAACGGGAACCGGCGCAGAAGTCCAGCGCCCGCTGGCCACGGTCGTGATCGGCGGCCTGATCACCTGCACCGCGCTCACCCTGCTGGTCCTGCCGGCGATCTCGGCCTGGCTCTACCGCCGGGCCGCGGCCTCCAGCCAGAGGCCGGACGATACGGTGGAACCGGCCACGGCAAGCTGACTTGTCCGGCGGCCACCCCCCCCGCAGCGGCCGCCGGACCTTTTTGCAATCAAACGGAAGGAATATTCCCATGGAAGACAAGGATTATGCCCTGCTTCGCATCTACACCGACGAGATGGCGGTCAGCGGCGACAAGGCGCTGTTCGAGGTCATTCTCGAAAAGGCGAAGGACCATAAATTGCTCGGCGTCACGGTGCTGCGCGGGCGCGTCGGCTTCGGTCACTCGAACCTCGTTCATGCAACGAGCTTTCTCGACCACAATTATCCGCTGATCGTGGAAATCATCGACACGCCCGCAAAGCTCCGAAGTTTCGCGGCGCAGCTTCACCAACTGAAGGGCATCGGGGCCATGACCCTGCTGCCCGTCGAGCTCCTCTGAGCATGCGGCGCGCCTGACGCCATGCCGACCGAATTGGCCGCCCGCATCCCTGGAGGCGGCCACGCCGCGGGCGCCTTGCCCTGGACCCGCCCGCGGCGAAACTTTTCCCGGCGGATCGACGTCGGCCCACCTTTTTTGGGGACCCCCCGATGTCGTTGCCAGCCCCCCGACCCGCAGCAGTCCGGCGCCGCGGTCGCAGCCTACCCCGAACGTCTGCTAACGATCGACGTCCGGTCAAGCTTCTTGCCGAAATTCGAGGAGAGCTTCGCGCTCTCCCCAAACGGCACCGAAACCCGGCTCGTCCACATCTATCGTTGTAGCGGTCTGCTTGTCACCCTTCGGCTTCCGGGCATCCGGAAGAGCTTCGAGACGATGCAACGGATGCAGTGTCAGACACGATCTCGGATGCAATCGTCGATACCGTGTCTGCCGACCCAGCAAGGGAGGTTTCATCGTTGCTGGAGAAGATGTAACCGTGTCCTGAAGGCCGCCTTGCGGGAAGCTGCTTTGCGGTGCTGATAGCCGCTCTTTGCGAGGAGCGGTGATGAGCGAGGATATCGTAGCGGCGGGAGCGAGTGTTCTCGTGAGTGGTC
>Ga0265296_1001635_pt1 | contig 24992 bp, 20 predicted proteins | sample MunlanPumphouse1_FD_189073 | JGI IMG/M metagenome (GOLD analysis project Ga0265296, IMG submission 189073) | Groundwater microbial communities from a municipal landfill in Southern Ontario, Canada - Pumphouse #1 | ecosystem: Environmental > Aquatic > Deep subsurface > Groundwater | place... | reverse complement strand
ATCTTTTACTGAACCTGCGGGGTTGTTCCCTTCAAGTTTTCCGAAAATTCTTACTTTTGGTCTTTTTATATTCAGATTAGTCAGTTCTACAATTGGTGTATTTCCGATGGCAGATAAAATACTCATAATGGCTTACCTCCAAAGATTGCGTATAACGGTTTCGGGCTTGCTGTCAGTGTCGGATTAGAAGTACTACACTTCAATAAACCACTACAGTTTGATAGTAGTTCTACACTTGAATTTATCACTGCACCCGCCATTGTCAGCAATACCATGTTAGCAGCTGGCATATTTTCTATTGATTAAGGCTATCCATTTGGGATTTTGTTTTCGTCTGTGATTAGTTGTAAATATGAAAATTTGACTCCATGACGTCCAAGATGTTTGAGTCCACATTTTCATCAAATTTACGAGCAAAGAGTGCATTACTTGCGAGTAGAAATGAAAGATCCTGTGTTATAAAAGTTTTTGGGCGTAGTTTGATTTTTCCACTTGCGATTAAAGATTTAGTGTCACTCTCCGTAAAGGTTTTCGAGCGAAATTTAATGCCTATGTCTGGTATCCAAATGATAGCTCTTTTGTCGTCATTTACTATTTTTCCGTTAAATGAGGTATTCATCATCACTGTCTGAAAGAACGATTCATCTGGTATTAACGTATGAAGATAGTAATCCTCAAACTTTTTCACCTCACCACTATTACAAATGAATTCACAACATTCCCTTGTCAAAATCATCCATTGTCCACCAATGTAGGAAATAACATGTTTAAGATAAGCCCTTTTGTAAGGAAATCCCGAAAACCCAGTGTCCGTTTCTACAAAATAATTTTCAATGCGGTTCATGGTTTCTGGTCTATCCGTAGCCTGATTTGCAATTTTAATAAAATTATTCTCCTTGTTTTTACCAAGAAAATCACGAATAAAATCTTGGGATTTAAGCGGAAAATCTTGTCCGCTAAGGTTGATAAAAAAATCCCATTCAGCATTGATATCTAAAAGGTATTTGATGCCACTTAATTCAGCTTGAACCATACTATATCCGCCCCAAACTACATTCTCACTCTCTAACATATATGCGTTTAAAAAATTCGCTAGAAAATCTTGAATGTCGTCATAAATTTCTAAGCTAGTTTTTTTGTCTAAATGGATTAAATAGTAATTTTCTGGGTGGTAAATGGCTTTAAAAAGTCTTTTAAACTGTTCGGGAAAGCGATGAACCAAAATGAAGTAGGCAATCCGTATTTGTCCACTTGGGGCGTCAAAATTTAATTTTTCTTTTTGTGTTGAAATAAGTTGTTCGGTCATATTTTCTTTTGTTAATATGTTGGTTTAGTGATGTGAGGTTCAAATGCTTGCTGCTCACGCTTGAATATACGCATTGCGTGTTTTGTCATGTTTTGGGATGTTTTACCCCGCAAAATGCGGGGTTTATTTCTCCTTTAGCCGTCCTTCCGTCTGATTTCTTTTCCCTAAAAGCCTTTTCCACGTTTAATCCTTTAAAAAAACACCGGTTCGCAATCATCATTAAAAAACAACAGTTTGAAAATAACTACATTTCGACTGAACCGCAAGGAAAATAATTGTCATCAGGCATCAGCATTGGTTTTCGATTACAGTTTGTTTTTGGGTTCTCATCATAGGTAAAATTTCCCCCCTGCCCCGACTCTCGTCAGGGCAGGGTTCTGTTGACACTCCCAAAATTACATCACTTTTTTTTCCACTCACTTCTCAACCTCAATCTTAATCTTAACCTCAACCTTTCTCTCACTCACCCTCTCATCCATTCGTTGTCGTTTCCGGTTCGGTCGGCGTTGTCGTTTTCCGGGACTTATTGTTCGGGATGATGCTCTTGAATTCCGCCAGGATGGTTTTGTTGTTGGCGAAGCAGACTGCGGCGCAATTGCGATAGTTGCGTTTCATCGCCTTGAGTTCCTTCACTGCGGCATCGCGTTCGGCGCGCAGTGTCTTCTGCGAATGTTTAGAGTCTTTCTGCTCTCTGTCGATCCGCACTAAATCGTCATTCTTTGAAATCATGCGATGCTGTGTTTCCGTAGCGTGATGACCAGGACGTTCGCGTCCTGAACTGTTTGATTGTTCGTTTCTGACATCTTGACCTCCATTTGTTAGACAATTTTTTTCCGTACCTTTCTGGGTACTTTCTATCAACGATCCAATTGATGGCGATATTTTTAATGTCGTCATGGCGAGAGAATTCCTGTCGGCGGTTCCTTTTATTGTGTCGGCAGAGCATGCAGAACCTTCGGCGGAGCATTTATGACTATCAGCGGAGTATGCAGAACCGTTGGCAGAGCCGAAATGTGTGTCGGCGGTGCAAAAGAGCGGTTTTGGTTGTCATCAGTCATGGGTTATTTGTCATTTTGCCGGGTTATCCGTCGGGTCAGGTCATTTTCAGAAGGTGGAACGACACGAAACCCGAAACACAGAATTCGCCTTTGGCAAACAGACCCGGAACCCGAAATTCATTCGCCTGTCAGGATTTTTCACATTGTAAAAGAGCGGAAAGAGAGAGCCGTTTTTACCTTAATCATTCATTCGGGTTGAATTTACGGCGCTTTTTGAACAGGCCAATGGTTTTTTTTAATGCCGGGAATGAGAAATGATATAATCGCACTTCAGATTACCATCTCAATTTTAAATAACATGTCGGTAGAAAGTGGAATTATCGACATATTACGGACCATACTGTAACGCTTCATGTCCAGCCGCTGGACATATTAAATTAATATGTCCAATAAACCGTGAATAGTGGACAAATGTTTGCTATATGGGCATTGATTGGACATGTTGATCGGCAAGCATATCATAAAGTTTTATGTTTAGATATAACTTTTCACGTCCAATAGGATGAGACCTAAGAATACCGATCTTTTCAAGTTCTTTAAGATAAATAGCGGCTGTCTTCCGCTCGGCGAGATTTGCCTCTACCAGAAATTGTGCTTTACAGTAAGGCTGATGGAACAGAATCTCGATCAATTCCTTGGAATACATATAATCCGGCAATTCGGTTTTGGCTTTTTCAATCGTGCGTTCCATCAGATCTCGTATATCCAGAATCCGTCTGCGACTAAATTTGGCTGTTTGTTCGACCGCATCCAACATAAAGAGTATCCATGATATCCATTCCTGTTTGGTAGTTACTGCCCGCAGAAGGCGGTAATAATCGCTTTTATGTTCGATGATATATTTACTCAAATACAATACGGGCAAGTTGAGCAGTTTCTGTTGTACTAAGTAGAGGATGTTAATAATTCTCCCAGTTCTGCCATTGCCGTCTGAAAATGGGTGAATCGATTCGAACTGGTAATGAATGATCGACAGTTTGATGAGCGGATCGATGCCGTCGTCAGCGTGAATGAATGTTTCCAGATTACCGAGTTTATTGCGGATAATGTTTTCGCCTTCCGGTGGTGAGTAGATAATTTCCCCGGTTTTGTCATTGCACAAATGTGTCTCGGTAGTTTTACGGATACCGGCGTCGTTCTGTTTTATTGTCTGCACCAGACGGATAAAAACATTTGTTGTCAGCAGATTTTGAGTTTTCAGAGTATTGTATCCTTCCCAGAGCGCTGACCGATAATGTAACACTTCTTTGGTTGCAGGATCAATTTGACCGGTCTTTGTGGCGAAGGCTTTGAACAGGGCATCATTAGTCGTGATAACGTTTTCAATCTCGGAACTGGCGCGGGCTTCCTGTAACGTAATGGAATTGATTAAAATGCTTTGATTGGGTATAGCATTTCCTAATCCTTTCAACTCTGCTAAAGCGCGTCCGGCGGAGATGGCCTTTTTCAGGATTTCCGGCGTTTCCAGATTACAATCAGGTGGTAAGAGTGGTAAATCGTTATAAGGAACATTTTGATTAAATTTCATTTAGTAATCTCTCCTATCAACCATCGTATATCAACGGAATAAATATCGTCACCCAAAACGATAGTTGCAAGTCGCATGTTTCCGTAGTAGATGTGCACGTCATCGATGTTTATTAGTGACGGAAAATTGGAAAATGCTAACATCGGGAATCAGTACATTTCGTATTTTGCCAATCGACCATCGAGCGCGCCGTTGACCAACGGTTTTTTCCATGTGGGTTTGAGTCCGATAAACTTCAGCAATTCCTTATCGCCGACATAGATATACGCCGTCGATCCTTTACATTTTTGTTTGAGGAAATCACCAATATAGGTGTAGAGTTTGGCGATCTCTTCCGGTTTCCCCTCGCGGATTCCATAAGGCGGATTAGCAACGATGACACGATTCTCGAGGTTGTCGATTTTCATGAAATTCATCATTTTGATCGTGACACGGTTTCCGGAAGATATGTGATTGACATTTTCGATCGCGTTTTTAGTCGCACGCCCGGAAACATCGCTTCCGGCAATAAGTCCTTCCGGCAGTTGCCGAAAGTCGTGATACGCCTCTTCCCTGACGGTTTCCCAAACGGTTTTGTCGAAATCCGGCAGAAACATGAATCCGAAGTTTTTCCGCAGATAACCCGCCGGAATCCGGCAATAAGACATCAACGCCTCGCAGAGCAAAGTTCCCGAACCGCACATCGGATCGTATAAAGGTTTTTCGCCCTGCCACTCGGTCAACCGAATGATTGCAGCGGCAAGCGTTTCCATCATTGGCGAAACGCCCGTTTCCGTGCGATAGCCGCGCCGGTGAAGCGAACCGCCGGAAGTATCCAGACTTAACACCGCATGATTGTTTTCGATGTGAATATTGATCCAGACATCCGGCGTAACCGGTTCGACATTTGGACGACTGCCGAATTTTTCACGGAAGCAATCGACAACGGCGTCTTTCACTTTGAGAGCGGCATATTGAGAATGCGTAATGTGGCTGTTGGCGACCGATGCGAACACCGCAAAGGTTTGATCTACGTGGAAAAGCGTCGTCCAATCGACGGACTTCGCCACTTTATACAGATAATCCGTGCTATGGCAATTAAACGAGACAAGCGGCGCGAGAATCCGCGTCGCCAACCGCGTCTGATAATTCAAAATGTATAACGTTCGAAGGTCTGCGTCGAATTGAATGCCGCGATATGAAAGTTTGACGTCCCGCGCGCCCAGTTCGGTGAATTCCTCCGCTCCGAGTTCTTCCATTCCACCCGCAATCAGCGCGAAATATTGTCCGCTTTTTTGATATTCAAACATTGGATTCGTCCACTCCTTCTTTCCTACTATTATCCCGAAGGACGACACCTCGTTTGGTCATCGGGCTTGGAATTTGATTTTCCAGAAAAGCCTGATGAACGCGGCGGTAAAATTCGTTCCGAATCGCGAATTGCGCCGTAAACTCTTTAACCTTGATAAAAACGTTGAAGTTGATATTTCCGTCGTTGATAGAATTCAAACTGATCGACGGATCGGCATTTGCAACGCCTACAGGAATCTCTTTTAAAACGTCCCGCGCGATTTGAACGACCAATTTTTCAACTGTTTTGAAATCAACCGTAAAATCGACCGACAGCGGCAATGCGACGGTCAGTTCCTTTTCCGGTTTATCGTAGTTCGTGATGATCGACGTCGAGATTTTCACGTTCGGAATAATGATCATATTATTCGATAATGACTGGATCGTCGTATTCCGCCAATTGATGTCTTTGACGATTCCCTCTTCGCCGGTATCGAGTTTTACGTAATTGCCCGGTGAAACCAACCGCGATGCGATGATGTGCATTCCGGCAAAAAGATTCGAAAGCGTATCCTGCAGAGCCAGTGCAACGGCCAGACCGCCAACACCCAACGCGGTCAAGATCGGTGTAATGGAAATGCCCAAATACTGAAGAATAATTAAAAATCCGAGAACCAGAACCGTTATCTTGGCGATGTTGGTAAACAGCGACACCGACGGGAACTGATTTTTGTGTGCGTAAAACCGGATGAAACCGACGGAAAGCCGGGAAATCGAAATTGTCGCGATTAAAATGATCAGAACGACCAGCACTTTATTGACGATGACAAAGATTTCGTGCCTGATCGGCATATAGGCTAACGCTCCGTAAATTCCGAGAATTCCCGCCAGAACCGTCGGAATTTTGTTCAATGAAATATTGACGATGTCGTAGGAATTCAGCTTGGTGCGCTGAATGATTCGTTTAAGTTTGTTTGAAATTATCCGTTCGACGAGAACGCCGAAGAAAAATCCAAATAAAACCATCGCGACCGGAATCAGCCAGTCGAAGATCGTTCCAGTCATTTGATTCATTCGTGTTTCCTGTTTTTGTTGGCTTGATCGACAGATGGAACGTTGTTCGATTCGCTCCATGTGCCCATTTTCCCGTATTTTTCGACTCGCATTCGGATCAATTCATCCGTCGGAACAGACTTCAACTCGGCGAGATATTTCAAAATCGCGGTTTTCAATATCAGAGCCGCTTGCTCAGGATTCCGATGCGCTCCACCCAGCGGTTCGGGAAGAATTTCATCGGAGATTCCCAGACTTTCCAGATCTCGCGCGGTAACTTTCATGGCTTCTGCGGCGACAGGCGCTTTGGAGGAATCATGATATAAAATGGACGCGCAACCTTCCGGCGAAATAACGGAATACCAAGCGTTCTCCAAAAGAAGGATTCGGTCGCCGACGCCGATTCCCAAAGCGCCGCCACTTGCGCCTTCTCCGATGATGATACAAATAATCGGAGTTTTGAGTCGGGACATCTCGAACAGGTTTTTAGCAATAGCTTCCGCCTGACCGCGTTCCTCGGCGCCAATGCCCGGAAAGGCGCCCTGCGTGTCGATGAATGTCACGACCGGTTTGTGAAATTTCTCCGCCAATTTCATCGCTCTCAAGGCTTTGCGGTAACCTTCCGGATGCGGCATTCCAAAATTCCGAAAAAGGTTTTCCTTGGTATTTTTCCCTTTTTGATGGCCGATGACAACGCATTGAAAATCATCGATCGTAGCAAAACCGGCGACGATCGCCTTATCGTCGGAAAAGTAGCGGTCGCCATGAATTTCGATGAAATCCGTGCAAATCCGGCCCAGATAATCCAATGTCGTAGGTCTGTTCGGATGCCGCGCCAGCTGAACTCTTTGCCAGCGCGTTAAACTTGAATGAATCCTGACGATTGTTTTATTCAGTTTCTCTTCGACTTTTTGAATATCGGCGCTCAGATCGATATTTTCGAGGGAAGACATTTCGTACATTTCCTCGATTTTTTTCTCGAGTTCAACGATCGGTTTTTCGAAATCTAAAACTATCTCAGACATAGTTTTGCCTATATATTTAACAGTGATTTTAAGATGATTTCCAGATCCAAAAACAGCGTATGGTTTTGCAGATAATAATGTTCGTAACTCTGTTTATCCTGCTCGTCTGGACGATGATTTCCCTGCAGTTGCGATAAACCGGTCAATCCCGGTTTACAACGAAACAGGCGGTCGGTGGGATTTGCCGTTGCCAGATCGTTCCCGACAAAACTCATATCGCCGTAAAAGATGGAAAATATCAACGGAAACCGCTCGATGAAAATACGGCTGCCGTTATTTCGTTTTTTTTGAAACAACAAGGCGTTGAATTGCCGATGTTCTTCCCGCAAAAACGCAACTTTCTGCAGGCGATACCCGCGCAACCAAGCGTAAGGAAAAACGAACGGTGTCAGCAGGAGTATGCCTATTGTTGAAAAGAGAATATCGAACAATCGCTTGGCGAGACGATTCCCGAATGAATACAGGTTATAATCCAGTTCGATCAGCGGAATGTCTTCGATTTTCTCGACGCTGGATTTCCCCAGAATGAAATCGAGATTTTTCGGCACGATCTTGACATTGACGTGCGATCCTTTGACATCGTCGATCACATTGAGAATGTCGTCGTTGCTGAAACGATCGGTCGTAAAAATGATCTCGTTGGCTTTTTGAATGCGGAGGATTTCCTTGAGGTCTTCCATCGTTCCGAGGAACGGAAAGCCGGCAATCTTTTCGTGAACGAACTTTTTATCGACAAAACCGAGAATCTCGAATCCGTGTTCGATGTGTGTCTGCAACTTCTTGGCGATGCGCTTCCCTTCTTCGCCGCAACCGGCGATGATCGTGCGACGCGACAGCAACGCTTTCGATAGCGAAGATGCCGGTCGGATAATATTTCTTCGCTGGAAAATGATCATCATCAGCCGCCATCCCGGAAGCAGAAGCGTCACGATAATGAAACTCCAAACGATCATTCGCGGCGAATAAACCAATTGCCTAAAAACGGAATTAAACAGAATCGACGCTACAAAACTCGTTACCGAAGCGACAATCGCCCGGGAATATGACAATTCTCGACGATCGTACAACCCGATGACGTACCCGGTTCCCAGCCACAACAGCAGATAAAAAACCAGCATGGAAATCAGCGTGGAATAATCCGGCAGAGGGCGCGGTTGCAGCTGGTGAGCGATCAAAATCGACAAACACAAGAGAAGCCCGTCAACAAACATCACGATCCGTTTGTGGATGAGTCGTCCGATGACGGAAATCAGGCCGCGGATCAGAATGCCGATGCGCAATGGAATTCCCAGAAACACCGAATATCTTTTCCGATAATTTTTTTTCACGAAAATGTTCATCGCCTGATAAAACGTGATAAAATTGTCGAACGTCGCCGACTTGGCGCTTTCTCCTTTATAATGAATGATCTTGGTAAAAGGTACGTAAAATATCTTCCACCCGGCCTGTTTGATCCGATAACAAAAATCAAGATCTTCACCATACATGAAATAGGTTTCGTCCAGATCGCCGATCTTTTCCCAGACCGCACGCCTGAACATTAAAAACGATCCGCTCACTGCGTCCACTTCTGCTAATTGTTCCGGATCGAGATAGGTCAGGTTGTATTTCCCGAACCATTTGACTTTAGGGAACAACCAGCTTAGCCCGACGATTTTTGGAAATGCTGTCATTGGAGTCGGAAAACTCCGACGACAGGCTTTTTGAAGAGAGCCGTCGGTGTTGAGAATCTTGCATCCCGCGGCGCCGACGTCATCGCGACTCTGGAAAAAGTCGATCATCGTAGTAATCGTATCTTCTTGAATGAGAGTATCAGGATTTAGGAGTAAAATGTACTGCCCTTTGGTGATTTTCATGCCTTGATTGCAGGCGGCGGCAAAACCGCGATTCTCCTTGTTGGCGATCAGTTTGAAATCCGGGAATTTGAACCGTACCATCTCGTCGCTACCGTCTGCGGAATTGTTATCGACGACAATGATTTCGCCGGAAATACCCTGCAATGATTTTATCAGTGAAACGATGCACTGATAAAGGAATTCCTTAACGTTGTAACTGACGATAATGACGGAAACGGTCATCAGTGCAACATCCTCAATAAACTTAGAATTTTCAGTTTCCAGACCATGAAAATGGCTTCCCATACGATATTGCGGGACATCTTCGATTTGCCTTCAGACCGTTCGACGAAAACGATGGGGATTTCCGTCACCTTGAATCCTCTGTCCCATGCGCGAAAATCCATTTCGATTTGAAAGGAATAGCCAGACGCTTTGATCCTGCTCAGGTCGATGCTTTCCAGCACGTTACGGCGAAAGCATTTGAATCCTGCGGTGGCATCTTTCAGCGGCATCCGCGTCACGAACCGCGTATAATAATTGGCACCGTAACTCAACAATAGCCGCTTGATCGGCCAGTTAATGACGTTGACGCCTTTGCAGTATCGCGATCCGACGACGAGATCGTAACCGGATTCGCATTTTTTGATCAACCGCGGCACATCATCCGGATTGTGGGACAGATCGGCGTCCATCTCTAAAATGAATTCGTAATCGCGTTCGAGCGCCCACTGAAATCCCATGACGTACGCGGTTCCGAGTCCCAACTTTCCCTGTCTTTCCAGCAGATAGATGTTTTCAAATTTCTGCTGAAGATTCCGTACGATCTGAGCCGTTCCATCCGGACTATTATCGTCGATGATCAGAATGTCCAATTGAATTCTCAGCGATCGGAGTTTTTCGATAACAGCCTGAATGTTCTCTTTTTCGTTGTAAGTCGGGACGATGACCAGCGATTTCACTATTCGGTTCCTTTCATAATCGTTAGCGCTTCCTTGATCGAGAAAATTTTAACGCCCAGTTCCTTTCTGATTAAATCCGTGATCAATCCCGCTTTAAAAGGTCGCGGCGCCAATTGTCCTAAAGTTCGTGTTGTGATCGGGCGGATGAATGTCGGATCGAGCGAATAGATCGAGGCGATTTCCAGCGCAAATTCAAACCGGTTGATGTAATCCGAACCGGCGTAGTGATACAATCCCGAAACCTGTTTGTCGATGATCTTGTCGATTGTCATCGCCAATCCGTCCGCCCAGGTTGGATTTCCGAACTGGTCGTTCACGACGCGAATGGTTTCCCGGTTGGTAATTTTTCCCAGAACCCAGCTGACAAAACTCGCTTCCTGAAAATTGGAGTCGCCAAAAAGGACATTCGTCCGGATGATCATCCACGAAACCGATGAACGTCGTATCGCTTCTTCTGAAAGTAATTTCGTCATCCCGTAATAATTGATCGGTTTTGGTTCGTCGGTTTCACGGTACGGACCGCGCGCTCCATCGAAGACATAGTCGGTGGAAATGTGAAGGATTTTCGCTTCGGTTTCCGTCAAAGCGGTAAGAATGTTTTTCACGCCGCCCACATTGACGTCATACGCAAGTTCCCGATTCTTTTCAGCGCCGTCAACATTTGTGTAGGCGGCGCAGTTTAGAACCAATTTCGGCTGAAATTCGGAAAAAATTCGCCTGACGGCTTCGCCATCGGTAATATCGAGAGACAAATATGGAATGGCGTTCGAGTAGGTTAATTTATCGGCAAGATCGGTCGTCAGGAGTTCGTGCTTTCCGGCAAGAATATCCGCGCATTTTTCTCCAAGCATTCCGTTAGCGCCGGTGATGAGAATTTTCATGTTATTTGAGTTTGCTCCCGTTTTTATGGAAGGCATCCAGTTTTTCCCGAAGTATCGGATCGGACAGCGCCAGAATTTTCACCGCAAAAATGACCGCGTTGACGACGCCCGCAGGGCCGATCGACATAGTTGCTACAGGAATTCCTTTCGGCATCTGCACGATGGATAGCAGAGCGTCCAGACCATTTAGCGACGAGGCGTTCAGCGGAACGCCAATAACCGGGCGCGACGTCAACGCTGAAACGATTCCCGGAAGATGTGCCGCCATTCCTGCGCAGGCAATAAAAACCAGCACGCCGTTCGTTTCCGCCGATCGAACATACTGCATCAATTCGTCGTGTTGTCTATGCGCAGATAACACTTTGATTTCATTTGAAATTCCGAAGTAGTTCAGGTATGCTTTGGCTTCTTCAACAACAGCAAGGTCTGAACTGCTTCCGACAATTATCGATATTTTCGTCATCGTCCCCATTAAATCCGTTCTAATTTACTTCCCGTTAATAATTCCAGTCAACGAGTTATTTTCGTACCACGACATCATCATAATAGTCATCTGTCATCTTTGTCGTAAAAGTGTTGGCCATGATTTCGACCTGCCGGAGCAAAACCGACGAATCTATTACCGGCGCGAACAATATGATGTCGATAACGAATGTTCTGTCTGTTTCGGGATCGTAAAAGGCGTATATGACGAACGGACCGCCTTTCGATTCTTTTGTATGATACCACAGGCCGGACATTCTCAGCGCATTCCATTTGCCGAATTGCGTAAAATAGGTTCCGAGAAACCGCTTGTCCGTTTCGATCTCCTGATAATACTTTCCGATCTCCTGCCTTTTTTCGAACAGTCCGTTAGCGGTCAGCCATTCCGTTTTGATCCCGTTTTCCCACGATACGGAAAGCCAGCGGTATGGATAGCCTCTTCCGATCCAGACGAATTTTCTTAGTTCCGATTCCCGGATGACGACATAATCGTGCTGAATTCTCATCGTCCATTGATATTTCTTCCAAAACGTTCGGGACATTTTTTTCTGTTCGTTTTTTGCGTAGATATCTGCCTTTTCGATCCGTTCGAAGGTCTGGTTGAACTTCGCGTACAACCAGCCTTTTTGCTCGAGAATATTCCGGCTCATCCGTTTTAAATCTTTTCCGGCAATGACGACGACCATTTGTCCGTCCACCCAAACATCTTCGATCGCAAAAATGAATATGCTGTCTTGTTCCGCCAACTTGTACTTTTCAGGTGGCAAAATCCCTTTGGCTATTTTCACGCCAAGGTCTGACTGATTCAAGTCGGCGATGACGATGAGGTTTTTGAATCGTATCACCTCAGGAAACGAGTCGAGAGGTTTCCAGACGGTTTTGAAGAATTTGATGAATTCAGGAGTTCTGTATCCGAACGAAAAGGTCGTATCGATAGCCGATCCGACGATTTTGCGGGTTTGTTCGTTGGCAAAAACGTAGATCGTATCGCTGGCGCCGATTCCATTCTGCCGATAGCCGCACATCGACATCGTCAGACACGCCAGGACAATCAAAATTCCAGATATTTTTCGGAACATCCCAAAACTCCATTAAAAAATCATTTCAAATCAACGAATGTTCTTGTGTCGATCAAATTTAGTCCGAATAAACTTTCCGCCCTAACCCTTTCTTTGGGTTCACTCACCCCACTCGAAGTCTATTGTCTTATCCGCAAGTGAAACGCTTGCGACTTTCACGAAAGTTTCGTCACCCATGCGAAAGACTCTTTTGCTCTTTCTACCGCGCAGTTGTCGTCTCTCTTCATCGAAGACGTAAAAATCGTCTTCAAGCGTTCGGACGTGAACCAAACCTTCGATTAAAAACTCACTAATCTCGACGAAGAAACCGTAGTCGAACACGCCGGTGATGACGCCTTTGTACCATTTGCCGATCTTTCTTGAAATGAACCGGATTTGTTTCACCTTTCGGTATTCGCGTTCGGCTTCCATGGCATGGATTTCCGCTTCGCTCGCCTGTTTTGCAATATGTGGAATTTGACGGCGATAGCGCGCGACGTCCATTTTGGAACATTCGGAAAAATATGCTTTCAGTAACCGATGAACGACCAGATCGGGATACCGTCGAATCGGCGACGTAAAATGCGTGTAATACTGAAAAGCCAGTCCGAAATGACCCAACGGCTGTTGCGAATAAATCGCCTTTGTCATCGATCTCAGCGCAAACTGTTCGATATAATTTTGGTACGGTTTTCCGGAACTCGCTTCCAGAATTTTCTGCATTTGAAGAGACGTCAATTCTCGCGGCTTTGAAAAGTTCAGTCCCAAATGCCTGAGTCCGATGAAAAAATCATCGACGTCCTTTTTCGACGGCGGCTCGTGAATCCGGTAGATCAACGGCAGACGATCTTTCTTACGATGAACGGCTATATGCTCCGCCACGCATTTATTGGCGAGCAACATGAATTCCTCGATCAATTCATGGCTTTCGAGACGAACGCTTGGCCGGATGTCCAGCGGTTCGCCATTTTCATTCAGTGTGATCACGGGTTCAGGAATCTGAAAATCGATACTGCCGCCCGTTTTTCTTTTGTTACGAAGGATTTTACTCAGTTCTCGCATCTTGAGCAAAGTATCGACGTGGTCGCCGGTTTGACGATCCAAAATCTTTTGAACTTCCACATAATTGAACCGGCGTTTGGAACGGATCACGCCGGGAAGAATTTCATACCGGAGCAATTCTCCCTTCGGCGAGATTTTCATGACAACGGAAAAAGTCAGGCGATCTTCATCAGGTTGCAGGGAGCAAATATAACCGGAAAGTCGGGTCGGAATCATCGGAACGAACGAGCCTGGAAAATAGACGCTGGTTCCCCGCTTTCGCGCTTCCAGATCGGTGGCGCTTTCACCGGTCACAAAATGACTGACGTCGGCGATATGAACGCCCAACTCCCAATTTCCTTCGGCGTCGGAAGTTAGTGAAACCGCATCGTCGAAATCCTTTGCATCTTCGGGATCGATTGTGAAAACTTCATCGTCACGGAAATCCTTGCGAACCGCAAGTTCTTTTTCGATATCCGGCAGAAGGATTGCATCGGTTTCAGCCATGACTTTTCGGGAAAATTCGTCCGGCAAACGAAATATCTTTTTAAGAATGATCAGATCGTCATTCGGATTGTCGGGCATTCCCAGAATTTGCCCAATTTCCGCACGAGGAGTCGTTCGGATATTTTCCCATGAAAATGAAACCAACTCTACCAGCATTCCATCGCGAATGTTCTGATACTCGCCGACGATTTCGATGCGAATACGTTGATTCGGCGACTCGGCAAAGGCGTACCATTTTGATGGCGCTCTCGATAAAACGGCAAAAATCGGCTCTTTCGTTCGACTGACGACGTTGAGGATTTTACCTTCAGGATTTCTACCGGATTGTTTTCGAAGTTTTTCGACGCGAACGACATCATGGTGAAGGGCCGTCAGCGTCTGTTTCTCCGGGATGAAAAACTCTTCACCGTTCGGTGTTTTCACAAAGGCAAAACCTTTACCGGTAAACGAAATGACGCCTTCCTTTTGCCTCGATCGGTCTGATTTCAAGACGGAATTTCGCCGTCCTTTTTCTATTGTTCCTTCCACCGTCAATTTCCGGAGCAATCGCTTGAAGTTCAAATAATCGGCGGACGGTACGCGGAGGCTTTTCGCCAACTTTTTCGGTCTGAAAACGGCGCCTTCGTTTTCCGCCAGATAAGCGAGAATTTCCGCTTCCCATCTTTTTTCCAGGTCGATTGGCAGGCTCTTTTTATGCGTCATTTTCAAAATTGATTCTCCAGAAAAACATGAATTTTTGCCGTCGAAAATGTGTCCTTTTCACCGAATCCGTAGTCGATTCCGATGACGCCCATTCGCGATTCCAGTCGCATGCCGACGCCAAACGAACTCGGAAAACCTTGCTCGGCAGGCGATTTCTGCGCCATCTTGTAATATCCCTGATCGAAAAAAACGTAAACACGACTTAAGTTACCGATTAGCCAACGGATTTCAAATGACAGCCAGCCGATTTCCGTCCCATGAAAGAAATCGTCCGAGTAACCTCTCAAACTCTTTGCGCCGCCGAACCAGAATTGATCCGCGTATGTCAACTGTCCCGATGAAATCCATTTCCCGGCGTATTGTCCGCCGATCGATGCGACCCACGGTCGATAAACCGGAAAAACACATTCGGCCGTGATTTCCGACTGATATTGCACGCGATGACGTACATCTTCAAGTTTCCGATCGCCGATCGATCCCTCCGCTTTCAGATGAAATCCGCGTGTCGGATTCAGCGGTTTGTCTCTCCGATCCGTCGATAGTTGAAGTCCTAGCGATGTCGTTTTCGCGGACGTTAATCCGAGCGTTGTTCGTCCGCTTAGTGTCGGTAATGTCGATTCCCGACCAAATTTCACCTGAAGATCACCGTTCGTTAAATACCTGCCGATGCCAAGTTCGATCTGACGTGTGACCAAAACGGTATCGCGCAAAACCTGCTGAAATTCGCCTTCGCCGAACAGCGATGTTTTCCAGATCCACGGCTCTGCGTAAGTCACGTAAAGTTCCTGCGAATACTGATTGATCTTCGACCAATAAATTGAAATCCGCCTGCCGGTTCCGGATAAGTTCTGGATTTTCAAATCGATCTGTCCGGTGAAATAGCCTTTTTGATCGTTTTTTTCCGGAACATAACCGATGACGCCCGTGAACCGGTTATCGGGTTTTTCCTGCATGTTAACGACCAATCCATAAACGCCTTCTTTTGTGCGGACGACCTCCGGCTGAGAAGTAATTTCCAGAAACGGATATTTTCGGAACGAAGTGCGAATTGCCCGGTTCATCGACTCGCTCCAGACCATTTTCTGGAATCGCTGGGTTTCCCGACTTAAAAGCCGACTACTCGTTTTTTCGTTGCCTTCAAAGTAAAACGTGTCGATCCTGACCTGCTCGCCCCAACCGATCCGGAAAAGCGGATTCAGATAGATTTTTCCCGCTTTTTCAAGAGGCGCCACGTTTGTCATTTCTACGATCGAAAAATAATATCCTTCTGAAATGGGAATGGATAACATCGCATCGGTCAGCCGCTTAAATCCAGTTGTATCGGCTTTGACATCATAAAATTCCTTCCGGATTTGGCCGACTTGTTCGGTTGTCATTTCTCGTTCCGATTCGATCCGGATGTCTCCGAAATATGTTGAATCTTGGGGAATTCCAGCCCAAAGTCGGTTCATAAAAATCACAAAAACCGTAATCGAAAACAAAACGGTTTTTTCCGTCATTGCGGCTCGAAGAAAGCGTTTGGTCAGGCTGAACTTCATCATCAAAACATAGCCCGGATTTCACCGCTACCGACGTGATAGACATCTCGGTCTGGTTCGTTCCATCCTTCGTAAACTGCGCGCAGGCTGACATTTTTCCCGATCTGATACTCGAACGAAGCGCCCCAGCCGATCGTCCATCCTTCGCGTTTGCCGCTGCCCATTTCCCAGGGAATCGCCGTGCCTTTCGGTGTGACTTTCATTCGATCGATTTCTGAAAAAATCCGCCATCTTCCTTTTCCCGTCATTTTTCGCTCATAACCGAATTTCGTTTGCGTCAGAAGAGCCACAACGGGATCGTCGCTGACGCTACGATCTCGGTTAAACGTCACGTCGCCGTCGATCAGATGGATGCGGTTCCACAGTCTTGAAATTTTACTTTGAAATGCGAGTGTCTGAATATTCCGCTCGCGCGCCGACCTGATTTCCGATTTTCGGACCAATCGTTTGCCGGAGAATGTCGCATCAAGTGTTGTGTTTTGCAGGAATTGTCCCTTGTATCGCAACGATGTTTCACCGTTCTGCGTATCTTCCTTGCCGCGCACATCGAGTTGGCTGATCTGGTCTATCTGTTGAACCCGAAATCGCAGATCGCCGCGCAGTTTTTTCATTCGATAGGAAACGTCCTGCTGGATCGACCGGTTGAAGTACGCCCAGTTTGTATCAACCGGCGCGGTTCGATATGTCCACAAACCGAGCGAGCCTTGTTTTTTGCGAATTTGCTGATCGAGCCGAAAATCCGTCAGTGTCGTCATTCTTGAGAGAATCGTATTCGCGAGTCGGCCCCGAAGCACATTTCCGGAAAACTGGAGTCGAACGCCATTTTGAATGCTGGTGACCGGCTCTTTGATGCCCGTCGGCAGAATTCGCAAAATGTAGTCGCCTTGCACATGCGGGACGTAATCTGCAAATGTCGAATCGTACAGATAATCTCCGTTCCCTTTTCCGACGTAATAATATCGCCGTTCCTTTTTGACCGTGCGCTCTTCTTCGATTTTCATATTCGTTTCCCAACGTAGCGGAAAGTTTCGCGGATTCTGCTGGATCATAGCCGAAAGAAGATAAAAATCGACGTTCGGCGTTGAATTGTCACCGTAATATTTCTTTTTCCGGTGAGTGACGTCCCACTTTGCCGAGAGCGTTCTCCAATCCAGCAATTCGCCGCTGAAGATCAGGTTTTCGGCGTTCGAATCCTTCACCCATTCGTTTTCTTTTTTATCGTCCGTTCGCACAAATCTCTCGATTTTCCATCGAAGTTTTTTCGCCTCCGACGATGTTAGACCGATCGATTTCGTCTCGAACCGAAACGACGCACTTTCTGACGAATCGTTTACGGAATTTTCGGAGTAATATTCAGCATACGGTCGAAATCCACGAATGTTGAATTGAACGCTCGCACGCTGACGAATCCAATCGCTGGTGGCAATGCGATGAGTTGACGAGTGAATTTCTTCATGCGAGATCGTTCCATTTTCCAGAATTCCATACCGAAACGAGCCGTTGGCTTTGTATCGTGCGGATTCCAAAGAATCGAGTGTTAGTTGTCCGCCGTCGAATCCGACTGTCAATTTATCTTTCAACTGCCAAACCATTTTTCCTTCGATCATCTGTTGACCGGAAACTGAATCTGAAGGCAGATTCCACTTTCGAAAATATTCGACTTCCTGATTTCGATCGATCGGATTAAACCGATCATCCTGATTGAGTAGTTTTCCGTTCAAATCGATCTTTCCGAATCTTTCCGTTGGCAACGACAGATTCGCCGAAACACTCACGGCGTTCCCGAAATTATCGCCATCGTCATATTTTGAAAATGTGTTCCGATCGAGTGATGACCGGGCAAATTCCGTTTTCAGATTGAAAAACTTCGACGGTTGCCAATCGCCGGATACATGATAAAGTCTCTGCTTTTCGGGCATTTTCAACGGTTTAACCGGGGAATAAACCGCCTCTTCTTTCACAGATACAGAAACGTCCGGATCCGATTTATTAACCCATTCATAATAGATCAAATCGGCGGTATAACGTTTCCGGTATTGTCCCGATGTGCCGATTAAGTAGAATGCCGCGGTGTGTGTTCCGTTTCCACTTCCGACGAACGCCAAAATGGAATCTGTCAGGATATATGCCCCGGCGCTGTCGGAAACTATTGTCGAACGAAATGCCACCGATTCCCGATCGCCGGCTTCACGGAGCGTTTTCTTCTCCGCATCGCTGAGCGTTAGGTCGATCGGATTGTCTTTGTCTGCCGATTCGTTGATCACTTCCGCCGAGAGGTGCAATCGATTCGAAAGTCCCGAAACCGACGCCTGCGTGAGCCAGATATTATTTTGATAAATCATGTCGGAATACTGGAAATCGACCGTGATTCGCGAATCGGACGTTATCAGTTGTCGTGTCGTGAACGTGATCTCGCCGGTGGAATAATCGATGACATAATCGGCGTTTTCTCCGCGGTTCATCGTTTTTCCGTCGATCCAGACTTTCTCGGTTCCGGCCAAAACGATAATGGCTGTTTCGCCGTTTTTTCCGGTCAGTTGGTACGGTCCCTGATTTCCTTCCTGACCCGTGAAATAATTGGAATAATATTCACCTTTGCTGACCGCTCCGGCTATTTTAGCCTGAACGTTTCCGTGTCCGCTTTCGGCGATCATTCCTTGAAGTTTTCGGCTGTAACTGCCGAATTGACCGTTTGTTAAAGATAACTCATAATCGCCGAACGTTACCCGTTCTTTGGGCATATTGACGGTGATGAAGACTTTGTCGATTTCATCCAGAGTTTGCGTGTTGCCTTCCGGCTGAATGGGAAGATTTTTGTCTGTCAACGTTCCGATGACGGCAATGTCGTCGCTCAGATTTCCCTGCAGTTCAAGGTTCAATCCGGATTGGATTGAAAGCCCGCTTTCGCTCCGCAAGGTCACGCCGCGATAGATCGTTCCCGATTTTAAAAAATCATATTCCGTCGAAGTTTTTAACCGCGACGGTTGCTGGACAGGTTTTATTTCAACTTTTTGCTGAGGAGATGGAACGTACAAACGCGGCGGCAAGTTGAGAATGCCTTGTGAAGGAAAACGAGCGTCGAGAAATTTGTATGAAATCCGGACTAACGCCGAATCGCGAACACATTGGTCGATCCGAAGTGTTCCATTCATGGCGTTCCCGACGCTGATGAAAATGGAATCTGCCGAACCATTTTCCGGATGAATTTGAATTGACGCCGGAATGATGAAACGATGGCGCAACTGAATCGTCGTGTCCAACGGTGAAATCCATATCAGATCGAATGCCGGAGTCTGAGATTCGAGTAAAACGGGCGACGTTAAAAGTATGCATAAAGCAAACCGCCAATGAACGACTTTCGTTAGACCTCTATTTCTGAAAAGTTCAACCATTCCGGTTCATTATTTCAGTTCGCTCAGGTCACAAACAAGAATCGATCCGGTTTGTGTGAGCAGATATATTTTTGATCCGAGAAAAGCCCCGGCGATCCATTTTTCGTCAGGATTGCCACCGATCAGTGCCGGCCTGTACCATTCATCGATCTGTTTCGAATATAAAATCGCTCCGGGTTTTCCGTCGAAAAAGATCAGGACGTTTTCGCCGATCAGCGTCATTCCGATTGCCGTTCCCTCTTCCGAAGACCTCATTTCAGTGAGAAACGTTCCGAATCTGTCGAAGATTAAAACCTTTCCGGATTTTTCCAGAACGTACAATTTTCCGGTCGAATTTGTCCGAATTCGGACAGGTTCAAGCAACGAATATTTTCCGTATTCGTAACCGGCAAACGGAGTTGTCTGGTCATTTAACGCATTGAATTTCAACACCTCGCGGTTTTCATTTTCCAAGACAAACATCTCACCGATCTCGGAAACGGCAACGCTCAATGGAAAAGGAATCGTTCGGTCATCACTGGTTTTCGGGAACGCCGTTACATAGTTCAAATCCCGATCATACAACGCGATCCGATGATTGTTCAAGTCCGTTACCAGCAATTCCAATCCCGATGAAACGCAGATGTCGGTTGGCGTGTCGAACTGTCCTTCGTTCCAGCCGAATCCGCCATTTATCTTCAAAACGAGTCCGTCGTTACCGACTTTATAGATTTCATGGAACTTGCTGTCGATCAAATATATATCGCTGAATTTGGAGACGGCGATTTCCGAAAACTGCGCGCCTTCCGGAACCGGATTAGGCTGAATGGTTTTTTCAAAAATCAATTGACCGAATAACGCACCGCACATCAGAATTAGCGAAATGAGAACTTTCATCGGATCAATCCTCGCTGTTAAAAGCCGACGAGATTTCGTTTGCCTGTGTTTTGGGTGAGACAGAATATAATTCAGCACCGGTTCGGGTGTCACAATTGTGTCTTCTACACCCGCTATTTTAATATTTGTTTGAAGACATTGACGGTTTCATAGATTTGCGGATTGGTGATGTCCAGATGCGTGACCGCCCGTAGTTTCTCGGAATTGACCGGATTCATGCCGATTCCGCGTTCCCGAAGCGCGGCGGAAAGTGACTCGGCGTTGAATTTCGGATGTCTGACGTAAATCATCACCATGTTGGTTTCGACGCTGTCCATGTCAACCTTCACACCCTGAATCTGGCTGAGGCCGAGCGCAAGTTCCTTCGCGTTTTGATGATCTTCCGCAAGCCGGTCGATGTGATGATCCAAAGCGTAAATGCAGGCGGCGGCTAAAATTCCCGCCTGACGCATTCCACCGCCGAATATTTTCCGGTAGCGTTTGGCTTTTTGAATAAATTCTGTCGATCCGCTAATTACGGAACCGACCGGCGCACCGAGCCCTTTTGAGAAGCAGATACTGACCGAATCGAAATATTCCGCCCACTTTTTTGCGGTAATTCCGGTGGCGACGACAGCGTTCATCAACCGCGCGCCGTCCAGATGCAACAAAATGCCCCGCGATTTCGCCAGCGCAGACAAACTTTCTATCGACGCAATCGGATAGATCGTTCCGCCTGCGCGGTTATGCGTATTTTCAATGGTGATCAGCGACGTTTTTCCGGCGTGAATATTGTCCGGGCGGATTGCCGACTTGACTTCTTCGATGTCAAGAACACCGGCGCGCCCTTTGATCGGACGGATTTGAACAAGCGAATGAAAAGCCGCTCCGCTTGCTTCATAGTTGAAGATGTGGCATTCCGACTCACAGATCATTTCCTGTCCGGGTTGCGTGTGGCTTTTAATTGCCACTTGATTGGACATGGTTCCGCTTGCAACGAACAGCGCATCTTCTTTCCCCAGCAAAGAAGCTACGCGTCGCTGGAGTTCGTTTACCGTCGGGTCTTCGTTATAAACGTCGTCGCCGACTTCGGCGCGGAACATCGCCTCGCGCATGCCGGGCGTCGGTTTGGTAACGGTGTCACTTCGCAGATCGATTACTATCGGATTCATTTCGCTCCATCCTTCATTCAAATTAACGTCACGCCAATTTAACCAAAAATATGAATTAATGAAAAAATCATCCTGTTAACGTTCGGCGACGTGTGTAGGTTTCAATTCTATCCGATATTCCGACAAATTCCTTGTTTAATTATTCAAAGAATTCTAAAATCCAGCCGTCATGGTGAGCAATACGAAAACGTCGATAACCAAAATATTCGAAAAATGGTCTGGCGAACCGGCGCTTTCTTTCGATCCGTTGCCGCAATCCGGAAGTTATCGTGAATATTACCGGCTCAAGAGTCAATCTAAATCCGCTCTCGGCGTTCTAAATCCCGACCGGAAGGAAAATATCGCCTTCCTCGGCTTCTCGAAACATTTCCGCATGCAGGAATTTGACGTGCCGGAAGTTTATGCCGAAAATCTCGACGCGTCGGTTTACCTGATTCAGGACCTCGGCGACACGACGCTCTATTCATTTCTCAGTCAGGTTTACAAAAACGGCATCTTCCCTAAAAATTTAATCGATATTTACAAACAAGTCGTCGCGATTTTGCCACGCTTTCAGGTTCTTGCCGGACGGGATTTGGATTACTCTATTTGCTATCCGCGTTCCCGATTCGACAAACGCTCGATGATGTGGGATTTGAATTATTTCAAGTATTATTTCCTGAAACTTGCCCGCGTCTCGTTCGACGAACAGGAACTTGAGGACGATTTCCAGAAGTTCTCCGATTTTCTTCTGACCGCCAACTGTAATTATTTCCTCTACCGCGACTTTCAGTCCAGAAATATCATGCTGTTCGATGGAAAACCGTACTTCATCGATTATCAGGGCGGCAGAAAAGGCGCATTACAGTACGATCTCGCTTCGCTTCTCTATGACGCCAAAGCCGACATTCCCCAACACATCCGCGAAGACCTTCTTTACGAGTATATGAAAAATCTCCGCACGATCATTGACTTCGACGAGAAGGAATTTCTCGGCTATTTCTGGGGATATGTTCTCATCCGCATCATGCAGGCGATGGGCTCGTATGGCTTTCGCGGCTTTTACGAAAAGAAAGAACATTTTCTAAAAAGCATTCCATATGCAACTGCCAATCTGGACTGGATTCTCTCCCACATTCAGTTGCCGGTCAATGTTCCAACACTGACCGGCGTTTTGAGAAACATCGTCGATTCGCCGAAACTGAAGGCAATCGGCGGCGGACAAAACCGGCTGAAGGTCACCGTCAATAGTTTCGCCTACAAAAGAGGCATTCCGGTCGATCTTTCCGGTAACAGCGGCGGCTTCGTTTTCGATTGTCGCGGCATTCTGAATCCCGGGCGCTATGAAAAATATAAAAACCTCACCGGAAACGATGCGCCGGTAATCGATTTCTTCAAAACTGAAACTAATATCGACGAGTTCCTCGAGAACGTCTATCGCGTTGTCGATCCGTCGGTTGAAAATTATGTTGCCCGAAAATTCACCGATCTGATGATTAATTTCGGATGCACCGGCGGACAACATCGTTCGGTTTACTGCGCGAATGCCTTTGCCGATCACCTGAAATCAAAATATTCCGTTGAGGTCGTACTCCGACATCTCGCTCTTGAAAATGAATAACCTGTTGGTATTTTCATGAAAGCGATGATTTTTGCGGCAGGGCTCGGCACTCGCCTGCAACCGTTAACCGATTCCATCCCAAAAGCGCTCGTTCCGGTCAGCAATAAACCGATGATCCAGCATGTCATTGAAAGATTGGTCAGATACGATTGTCATTTGATCGTCGTCAATGTTCATCACTTCGCTGATCAGTTGATCGATTTTTTAAAAAACAACGACTTCGGCGTGGAAATCATCATTTCCGATGAAAGAAAAAAACTGTTGGATACCGGCGGCGGTTTGCTTCATGCGGCTCGGTTTTTGAACGGCTCCGAACCGTTTCTCGTTCACAACGTCGATGTATTTTCGACGATCGATCTGGATGGCATGGTTTGTCAGCACATCGAAACCGGAGCGCTTGCGACGGTTGCTGTTCAGGAACGTCCGAGCAATCGGCAACTGCTGTTCGATCCTGAGGGAATTTTGTCCGGATGGGAAAACATCCGCACCGGCGAAAAGATCATCGCACGCCGTTCGTATGAAGAACTTCATCCGCTCGCATTTGGCGGCATCCACGTCATCAACCCGGAAATTTTCAGATATCATTATCCGAAAGAGGTCTTTTCAATCATCGATTTTTACCTGCGTCTGGCTTCTCGAAAAAAGATACAGGCATACCGCTATATTGACGACCTTTGTTTAGACCTCGGCAAACAGGAAAATATTGAAACCGCCCGGAAAATACTCGACGTATTATCGGCTCAGCAATAAATATTCTATTGTTATTTTTTTCGTCTTTTCGGCACCGGGCGACGTGGCGCGCGGCCATTATCCGAAGAGGCTCCGAGGCTGATCCAACTGTCGCTGATCTTGATCTTCCCTTCTTTGAATAGTCCGCCGATGGCTTTTTTAAACTGCTTTTTGCTGACGCCGAATTTCGCGTAAATCTCTTCCGGCATCGTGTTGTCCGAAAACGGCAGAAATCCGTCGCTTCGATTCAGCATTGCCATGATCTTCTCTTCAACTTCGCTCAGATATTTATAACTTGCCGGTTGAAGACTCACATCAATCTTCTCGTCCGCGCGAATGATTCTGATGTAGGCGCGTTTCCGGTCGCCGATTTGCACAGGCTCGTACAATTCATCGTTGTAAAGAAGCCCTTCATATCTTCCGTTTATGACGACCTTATAACCGAGATCGGTCTTTTTGTAAAGAATGATATCGACCTCTTCGCCCTCTTTCAATCCGGAAGGATCCGCGCTCAGGAATTTGCGAAAATTGCTCGAAGCCATCAGGCGGTTCGTCTTTTCATCCAAACAAATCCGGACGACGTATGATTCGTCGAGTTTCATTTCGGGGCTTTGTTCCCGAAACGGCACAAGCAAGTCCCTTTCAGGATGCCATTCGATGAAAGCGCCGAACTTTGTCACGGCTTTGACTTTCAGAAAAGCGAATTCTCCGACGACAGCCTTCGGCGGAGTCAGCGACGCGACCAATCGCTCTTTGGAATCGGGATAAATGAAAACGGAGAGTTTATCACCGATCCTGAGTTTTTCCGGAACATATTTTTTGGGGAGAAGGATTTCGTCTTCGCCGTTTTTCAGATAAAATCCGAAGTCCGAAACCCGCGAAGCGATCATTTCGTTCATCTTGCCGATATTTATCATGTTTTGTCTCCTAAAATCGCGACTTTCGAAAATCGTCTGTTTAAATAGTCGATCAATTCGACATTTTCTTCGCGTTTATTC
>Ga0265296_1001634_pt1 | contig 24993 bp, 29 predicted proteins | sample MunlanPumphouse1_FD_189073 | JGI IMG/M metagenome (GOLD analysis project Ga0265296, IMG submission 189073) | Groundwater microbial communities from a municipal landfill in Southern Ontario, Canada - Pumphouse #1 | ecosystem: Environmental > Aquatic > Deep subsurface > Groundwater | place... | reverse complement strand
ACCTCCATGTGAAGAAAGCAATTGGACGTTCTCGCTATCTCCTTCAACCTGCCCTTCATCTGGAAGCCAGACCAAAACCTGGACAAAAATCGGAACCTGCGGAGGAGGATTGACTCATCCTTCAACCGAAACAGTAACCTGCACTACGGTAGATATAAAAGCAAATAGTTCTGACGGGCCGTTAATTTTTTCCAACAATACTCCAGTTGCTTTAACATGGACGTCTAAGTATGCCACCTCTTGCATTGCCTCTGGTTCGTGGTCGGGGACAAAAAATATTAGCGGTTCAGAATCAACGGCAAAACTAACAGCCCCTCAAGCATACACTATTACTTGCACGGGTTCAGGAGGAACCGCGACTGATAGCGTTTTTGTAAATCCTACAACCGCTTTTGTGGTAGATATAAAAGCAAATAGTTCTGACGGGCCGTTAACTATTCCAAATAATAGTTCTGCAACATTAACATGGACATCTTCAAACGCAACCTACTGTACGATTTCTCATATTCCTTGTTCTACTTGTGGCAATGCTGGTCCCAGTACGCCTGTTCCAGTAAATCTGTCTGGTTCGCAATTGACAGAGGCGTTGTTATATACTTCATCACAGACTAGCAGAACCTATACAATTACCTGCTATGGCTCTAGCGGATCTGTAAGCGACAGCGTTGTTATAAATATAAGCCTGGAGCCATACTGGCCCACAGTAATAATAAAAGCAAATGGCATTGAATCTCCTGTATTCGGCGCTAGCCAAAGAATACCCCTTACAGCACAAGTAGCTTTATCATGGGAATCTACAAACGCCACTTCTTGCACCGCAGGCGGAGATTGGTCGGGTTCAAAACCTCTTGTTGGGTATGAAGTAAGAACAACACCGTCTGGAAAAGATTCTGCGGTATATTATCTCAATTGCGCTGGGCCCGGAGGAGAAAAACTAGGGTCTGTGCAGCTGGGCCCAAATTGCAGAAAAACATATGGACTTACCGTGGGATTTGAAAATGGAGTTTATGTTCAGCATCAAGATTCATGCGCTAATAGCAATTTGAAGATTTATTCCTGCAACGGTGGCATAATGACGTCAACACAAGAATATTGCAATCAGGGTTGTTCGCAATATTCCGCGCAATGTCTAGGCCAAGGCGGCGGTGCAGTAGGTCCTTAAACACCGGGCATTTTTTTAAAATAAATTACAGGCCATTGCGGCCTGTAATTTATTTATGCGCCTTGATTTGACGGATTTTTTGTGTTAAAGTAATTTTATTACATAATAGATTATGTAATCATCGCGCCTTGGAGGAGTAGTACCTCGACAGTCTCATAAGCTGTAGGCCCTGGTGCAATTCCAGGAGGCGCAACACTCCGACTCGCTTTAAGCGAGCCATGCCGGCGTAGCTCAGTGGTAGAGCAAAAGAATCATAAACTTTAGGTCACTGGTTCGATCCCAGTCGTCGGCACAAATAAGATAGATTTATAAAAATGCGGGCATAGCGTAGCCTGGATATCGCGCCTCCCTGTCACGGAGGAGATCGGGGGTTCAAATCCCCCTGCCCGCGCAAAACAAAAAACCCGCTTATGCGGGTTTTTTGTTTTGCGTATCTTTACGACGAAGTTAGAACCTATTTTGTAGAAAACTCCTGAAATTGCCCGCCCCGCCAGCTGGCGGGGCGGGCAGGAACCAAACCCGTGGCTCGGCCGCAAAAAATTTCCTCCCCTAAAACTCCTCCATTTTTTGCCCGCTCGCCGGAAAGAAAAAATTTTGAATATTGCTTTACTTTTCTCCTTAAAAGTGGTATATTTAATTAATAATCAACTTTGCGAATTAGGAGCCCGTCTTCCGCAAGTTGTATGGGCTTTTAGTTAGCAACATAAAAATATGTTTTGTGAAAAATGTGGCAATAAATTGCCTAGTGACGCAGAGTTTTGTAATAAATGTGGAACAAAAGTAGAAGTAGGTTCATCTAAAAAAAATTTAAAGACGGCAATGGATGATGTTTCGGAAGATAAAACTCCAATAGAATATGGAGGCAATGCTGTTATTAAATGCGGAAATTGCGGATATATTGGTCAAGGAGAAAAAGCAAGAACAATAATCGGTCAAATTTTAGCGTGGCTGTGTATTTTTATTGCTTGGCCGATTACTCTTATTTATTTCCTTGCGACACATAAATATCGTTGCCCAAAGTGCAAATCAACATTCCTTGGCGTTAAAGATGAAAAGGGTGTATTTGTCGGACAAAAAGGAGGACATAATGGACTATTTATAGTTATTATTGTGATAATAGCCATAGCAGTAATTGCTGTATTAGCAGCCATCGTGTTGGTCAACGTTACTCAATATATTAATAAAGGAAAAGATGCGGCCATAAAAGCAAATTTATCTACAATAATGACCAATGGGGCAGTATATTACAATCTAAACAATAATTATACGGATTTTTGTACAAGTGATGGCGTAGAAAGTCCTAAAAATACAATATCTTCTGCTGGAGGAACATTCGTCGGACATTGTGACGCCAGCCATTTTTGCGCTTGTTCAAATTTAGTGACAGATGTTGGTAATACTTATTGCGTAGATGATACTGGATACGGCAAGGAAACTGCAACAAATTGTTCGGTAAGGTGCTTTTGGAACCAATATGCTTGCAGTGATTAAAATTATAAATAAATTTATTTAAAAAATATTATGTTTTGTAAAAAATGTGGAAATGAGATTAAAGCAGATGATAGGTTTTGCATTAAGTGCGGTGCCGTTTCAGAAGCAGGAGATATAACTACACAGCGAGGAGGACCAACTTTTAATGATAAATGGTGGCATCGTTTGCTCAAGGTTTTATATGTTATTGCCTATATTCCGTTATTAGGTATTATTCCTGCTATATGGTCTTCAAATAAACCATATTCATATTATAGTTATTATTCTAAAACAACTACGAATTACGGCTCTTATAGCGAAGCATTTTGGTATTCGCTTCTCACTCTAGTTATTTACTTAGTTATACTTAGACTGATTAAAATAGCTGTTTTGTATGTGGCTTTTGGAAAGAGACCAGAATGGAAGAAACAATTTAAAAAGTTTTTTTAATAAAAATGTTTAATAAAAATTAACATAGAATAAGTTTATGGCAGAAGAAAAAAAAGAACAAAAAAGTTCATGGTCATGGAAAATCAGTGGGGATGAGCTTAAAAAACAAATCGATAACTACGGCACTCTAAAAATCACGAAGTCTTATAGGGGAATTTCTTTTCTTATAATATTTGTGATTCTTGCACTCTCTGTCATTTTGGCAATTTTCGGAGTAGGCGATACTTCTACTATTCTTTATTCCTTAATTATTTATGTCCCAGTTTTGATATTTGTTTATAAGGGACATAGATGGGCTATAATTGCCATGATGGTTTTATGGACATTAGAAAAGGGTGTAATGCTTTATGATGGTGGAGGAATCATGCAAATAATCTGGTGGCTTATAGTTATGCCATTTTTTTGGAAGGCCTTACAGGTTGAGAACGAAAGGAAAAAAATAGGTAAAAATAATTTAGTTTCACAAACTAGTAATATTTTTTGTAGTAAATGTGGAGTTCCCATAGAATCAGATTCAAAATTTTGTGCTAAATGTGGCAATAAAATAATATAAAAAAATACATGTTTTGTAATAAGTGTGGGAATAAAATTGATGAAGATTCAAAATTTTGTGAAAAGTGTGGTGAGACTGTCTTAAAAGAAACAGTTAAAACTAATAATCAAACATTCCATATAAAATCAGGTTTTCCGTGGTGGGCTAAAATTTTACTTATTATAGTTATAGTGTTTGTTTCTCTAATAGCACTATCAACCATTCTTTTTCTTATAGCTCCATTAATTTAATCTTTCAATCAATGTACTGTAAAAATTGTGGCAAGGAAATTAAACCTACTGCAAAGTTCTGTAATAACTGTGGGGAAGAAATTAAAATAGGCAGATTTAATATTCTGCGCGATAATCTAGCATTCTTTTTTAGAAGACATAAAAAGGCTATTTTTATTACCTCTGGGATAATTTTTTTAATTTTTATTTTATTAATAATAAACACAGAAACAGAGGTTGGGTCTGATTCTCCTAAACAAAATTTAAGTAATTCATTTGACCAAAATAAAATTGCTTCTTCGGTTGTAAACATATTTTGCCCAAGCACGGTGCCAGACGAAGATGTTAGTGGCGGTTCAGGAACAATAATTGATAGTAACGGTATAATTATTACCAATTCTCATATTATTCCGCAAGACGAAAAAAACCTCTTTGTTAGCGAAGAGGGATGCTTAGTAGCTTTAGTTGACCCAATAACAGGAAAACCAGAGAGTTTTTATTTGGCAAAACCCGTAGTCATTCCTGACATAAGCGACAAATACGACTTAGCTTTTATGTCTATTTATTCCGCATATTACGACGAAGAAGAACAAAGATATGCAGGGGTTTATCCGCGAGAATTTCCTGCTCTTGATGGTTGTGAAAACGAAAGCGCTCGTCTTGGAGAACCCGTTCGTATATTCGGTTATCCATCAATAAGCGGTGGCTATTCCTTAACAATAACAGACGGAATTGTTAGTAGCTTTCCTGAAGATGGATTTATTATGACTTCCGCGAAAGTCAGTTATGGTAATTCTGGTGGACTGGCAGTTGATGAAAATGGATGTATGATGGGTATTCCTTCAATGGTAAGTTCAGACGAAAATGCTAGTCTGGGAATTATTATTTCAATGGATTTAATAAACGAATTCGCCGATAAAGTTAGTTTATATTTAAAAGATTATAAATAAATTTATGGACTATAATCAAGAAGCAAACGTATCCTCATTTTTATCAAATCCGATTGTTAAATATGTCATTATTTTTATCGTGCTGAATGCCATTCTTTGGGGTGGGCAAGAATTATATTATTACAAAGATACAAAAAAAATAAATGAGATAGATTCTTTTTTAACGAGTGAAAAAACATCAATTACCGCACTTGAAGATAAAATTTCATTAGAAGAGGACAATATTAAATCTTTAGATAGCCGACTGGAAAGTTATCAGTCGCTTGGTTATATCGACGATTACAATAATGGAGTCGGTAGTTTCAATAATCTGCTGGAAACGTATAAAAGTGATTTAGACAATTATAATTTGAAACTTACAAATTATAATACAAAGGTGGATGAGATGAATGTATTGATTAAAAAATCTGGTACTAGGTGGTATTTAATACCGATACCATTACCAGGCAAGTCAGTGAAATCTAAGCTATAACTTCAATATGTTAACGACGTTAACATTGTTAACGTTTATAAGGAGTAGGCATGACTTTCGAGGTGTGAGTCTAGAGAGTGGCGATATTGAGGTAATAGAATATTACATCTTTTCAATATGGATTCACCTCGTTAGACCTTAGTTAACGCAGGAATGGCATAGGACTATAGCGAGCAATATTTTTTGGTCTGGATTAAATGTCTAGGCTTTTTGATTATCCACAGATTTTATATAGGAAAGTGGGGTTTGACAGGACTATTTATTGGGGTAATATTTAATTATAAGTGAATCAAATAATATGGCGACAACAATAAAAGAATCCTTTAGTCAATTTGCAACTAATCTAAACATAACTGACAATCAAGAAGAGGCTGTTTCAAATTCAAGAAAAAATGTTGTATCAAAAATTAGCAGTGAACTTTGTTTGCATACGGAACAACCATCTAAACTTATAGGTTCTTATGATAGAGATACGCTTATAAGGTATTTAACAGAGGGAGATGTGGACGTTATGGTGGTGCTTCATTATAGCAAAAATAAAGATTGGGATAATAAAGAGGGAATAACGAAAGTTTTGAACAAATTTAAAGGAATTTTAGAAAATGCATATCCTGATACGGATTGCAAAATAGATAGGAATTGCGTAACGATGAATCTGTCTAAATTTCGTTTAGACGTAGTCCCTGCTTTTAAGTTTGATAGTGGTTATTATAAGATTCCAGATACATATAGAGAAAAGTGGCTTCAAACTGACCCAGTCGGTTTTGCTGAAGAAATAACTCGTATTAATAAAAATATGGACGGAACTTTTGTTCCACTGATAAAGATGGTTAAGGGATGGAATAGAAATTATAGTAAAACATTAAGAAGCTTTCATATTGAATGCATTATGATGAAACATTATAAAGATTACAAACAATCATATACTTATGATTCAACTTTAAAAGTTTTCTTTTATAATTTACCAAATTACATAAATTCGGCTACTTACGATCCGATAACTGGAGATAGGGTTGATTTATATATGGATAATAGCTCGCTGGGTAATAGTCGGGAGGCTTTCGTTTCAAGGGCAAAAAAAGTTGCAGAAAAGGCTGAAGAAGCCTATCAAGATAGAGAAAAATATACATCAGTAGCTATTGATGAATGGAAGGATATATTGGGAGAGTTCTTCCCAGCATTTGGATAAACATGATAATATTCAATAATATGACAAATAAAGAAAAAATCATAAACGAAGCGAAAAGGATTGAAGAAGATAGTCTTTATTCCGCAAAGGGACATTTTTGTACGGGACGACGTTGGACTTGTCTACACTTATGGCTCGGTGGAATTTCGGTTGCTCTTTCTGCAATCGCTGGGGCATCTGCTCTTTCTCAATTTGATTACCATAATATAGTTGCTGGTATAATTTCAATAATTGTAGCTGGTTTAACCGCTGTAATTACTTTCATAAACCCAAACGATCGAGCATCTATTCATAAGAAATCTGGTAATATGTATAGTAGCTTAAAAAATGATGCAAGGATATTCTATGATATTGAGGTAAATGAATTGGATGACAAAAAATCCATCGAAGATTTAAAAAGGCTAAATGATAGGAGAAACAAATTAAATTTAGAATCTCAAATAATCCCTGGATGGGCCTTTAAGAAAGCTAGGAAAGGCATAGAGGAGGGAGAGGCAAAATATAAAGTCGATAATTAAAATTATTAAGTCGCAGAGTGGCTAAACATGAGACAGGTTTATCGTTTCTATATTAGGAAACTCGTTTATAAACCAAGTTCTTATATTTGACCATTGGCTGCGCAATAATCTGACTTTCTGGAAAATAGGTTCTAACTTCGTCGTAAAGACGCGCAATGTTTTTTGGTGTGGGAGTCGCGTGAGAGATCAGGGGTTTTCACCCTGCGGGCGATCATCCGCAGGATGACACCCTACGGGTGACCACCCGAAGGGTGGCAAATTCCCTCGCCCGCGCAGAAAACAAAAACACGGCTCGAGAGCCGTGTTTTTGTTTTGTATATTTGTTAAGAAAGGTGTTTTGAAACGAGTTTTGTCATTTCAAACATGTTTACTGTGCCTTTTCCGCCGAAAACTGGTTTTAATTTGGCGTCGGCGACAATATTTCTTTTATTCTTTGGATCCTGCAAGTTATTCTTCTTGATGTAAGCCCAAAGTTTTTTTACAACTTGGGATCGTGGCATAGGACCCTTTCCCACAACTGCTTCCAAATCAGCAGTGAGTTTTAGCGGCTTCATAAAAGCCGAATTTGCTTTTCCTGGCATACCCCGTTAGAAGTCCTTGACGAAAAAATTTATTAAAAATAAATTTTTTCTTATAAGGAATTCATTGTTAAAATTATAATGTTACCTCGACAGAAAATCTGACACTTCATTCAGACTTCTAACGGGGCATAGTTTTTTTACTATCTGTTTTTATATTACCATATATTCCAATCCAAAACAACCATTTTACCGTTTTAACAGGCTAAGCAAAAAAAAGAAGCGGTTCAGTTTGTCTGATTTACCGCCTTTTTGTTTATGCCTGGTCTAAGTCATCTCCCGGCACGTAATCATAGTCCAAGTCGAATATTGTATCTACGTATTTTATGGGTACGTGTCCTGCTGGCACTTCTTCTCTGTGGGCGGGCATCACTGTCGCCGCAAAGCCGTTCCTTATATTTATGACACAGTCGCCGGCAAAAAACATGCCCCAGCTTCTGCGTTTTTTTCTATTTTCTTTACTCATTGCGTTGTCTCCTTTCTGTCTTTTGTTCGTTTTCAAAAGGGAACGCTTCGTCTTCGGTTTTTCTTTTTTCCAGGAGACCTTCTGTCCCCTTTAAACAAAAAGGTTACGTTCCTTATTTGTCCATTAGCGCCCAGCCGGTTGAATATCTCAAATTTCAAATCAATTCGGCTTCTCCACAAGAACAATGTTCCATCATAGGTGCATCTCCAAAGATTGCGTCTTTTTTTGTCTTCGCATAGGGCATCTCTCAATATGTCAGCCTCAAAACCGTATTCGCCGGATTCCAAAAATCTTGCGAATACCTCATTGGAATGGCTGTTTTTGGGCCAAACAAACCATTCGTGATGTTGTCTCGCCATAGCTTTTCCTCCAAAATGTCAAAGGTCAACACGACTAAAATCATCATATATTTTGCGAGAATAAATGTCAATTTTATCCACATTTAAACCCTTGCTTTGCGCTTAAATTGGGAGTATAATTAAATAACAACATGAGGGAAAATATCGTCATAAATAACGAAAAAGAGGGGGATTTAATTAAGGAATTAGAGCAAAGAAGCGATATTAAGGCAGAGAGAATTAAGAGGCTTTTGGCCTTGCCCGACCTGACAAAAAAGGAAAATTCTCCTGTAAAAATTTTATTTGACCAGATAATAAACCTGCCAAGATTTAAAGATTTTGATTTAGTTGATTTTCCTAGAATTGTTACGGTTCAAGATGATTTTGATCTTTTGAATACCCCAAAAGATCATCTCAGCCGCAGAGAAACAGACACATATTATGTTACAGACAATTATGTTTTAAGAACTCAAATGACAGTTATGTGGTCGTTTTATTTAAAAGACCAGAGGGTTTTAGAAAAATTGGAAAAAGAAGGCGAAATTATGGCATTGTCCCTGGGAATTGTTTTCAGAAAGGACGAAATTGACAGAAGCCATTATCCGGCATTCCACCAAATTGACGGATTATATGTTTGTAAAAAATCAAAAAAAATTATTACGCAGAAAGATTTAGAGGAAGTGCAAATTGATTTGGCAAAAAGCATTTTTGGCAGCAACATTGAATATAAGTTTTTAGTTGATACTTTTCCCTTTACAGATCCGTCAGTTGAAATGGATATTATGTTTAATGGGGAATGGATGGAGGTGAATGGCGCGGGACTGGTGCATCCTCAGGTTTTGAAAAATTTTGGATTGGATCCAAAAGTTTATAATGGCTGGGCATTTGGTTTTGGAGACAGGTTGGCGATGATAAAAATGGGAATTCCAGATATCAGAATTTTATGGTCAAATGATCCGCGAATTACCAGTCAATTTAAAGACATAAACAGCAAATATAAAGAAGTTAGCAAATATCCTGAAACTTCGCGCGATATCTCTTTCATAATTGACAAGGACATCAATCTAAACAATTACTATGAAATAGTAAGAGATTTTGCTGAGAATTTAATTGAAGAAGTAAAATTAGTTGACGAGTTTGAAGATGACAAAAAGTTCGGCAAAGACAAAAAAAGTTATACATTTAGGATTGTTTACCGCTCGCCGGAAAGAACTTTAACCAACGACGAGATAAATGTTATCCAAGAAAAAATCCGCGAAAAAACAAAAGTAGACTTAGATGCACTTTTAAGATAAAATATGGAAAAGGATTTCGACAAATGGAACAATATAAAAAAAGAGCTGGAAAATAATCAAGAAAAATTCTTTTTTAAAGAAGGAGAAATTTGGTGGATGTCTGTTGGCGTAAACATCGCTAACGAATCCTGCGGCAAGGGGGATATTTTCAGAAGACCAGTATTAATTTTAAGAAAGTTATCGGGCAACAGTTTTGTAGGTTTGCCACTTTCCTCAAAAGAAAAGGTTGGTTCTTGGTTCGCGGATGTTACGATAAATAGTCAAAAAAGATATGTCCTTTTGTATCAAATTAGAATGTTTAGCACTAATCGTTTTGAGAGCAGGTTGGCGACATTAGATGATAATGACTTTAAAAAAATAAAAGAAAAGCTTAAGCAACTGCTTAAGCTCGCATAATCGTCACCCCGCTTTCGCGGGGATCAGTGGGTAATCCCAAAAGTAAGTTAATTATAGCAGATTAAAAGGCCTTGTCAATAGCCAAATTAAATTTAAAACCATGAGCGAAACACCACGAGGCGAGCAACCAGAAGAATTTGAACAAGAGCCGAAGATTGAAATAACGGAATACTCAGGCCAATATAAAGAACAGATTGTTAGGTTGATTAATGATGTTTATGAAAACGAAATTGGTCAGCATAGCGAAAGTGGTAGGCCGGATTTAGACAAAATTTCAGAGGTATATCAAAAAGAAAATGGTAATTTTTGGGTGGCCCTTGATGGAGAAAAAGTAATCGGAACAATCGGATTGATTAATCAGGGTGAGCAAAGAGCCAGTTTGCACAGATTTTGTGTCGCTAAAAGATTTAGAGGAAAAGGCGTGAGCAATAGATTATTTTCCACCTTTTTGGGATTTGCCTATGACAAAGATTATGAAAAAATATTTTTATCAACCTGGGCTGGAGCGAAGGCGGCGAATAAATTTTATACAAAAAATGGATTTAAGAGAATTGAATTTTTGCCTGAAGATTTATCTCATCGTTCGTATTTTGTACACGACAAAGTGTTCTATGGGTTAGATTTAAAAGAGGTAAACAAAGAAAAACAAAATAAAGTTTAGACATTAAAAATAACAAATTTTAAATTTCTAAAAATTATGGTTACACAAGAACAAAAAATATTCTTAAAAATAATGGAAATTCTAAAAGATTTTCCTCAAGGTATAAAATACTCTAATTTAGCTAATCTTCTGGCCAGAGAAGGGACAAACAGACATGCGATTGATGGGGCGATTTATAGATTTAAGCAAATGATTGAAAGTGGAGAAATTGATAGTGTTGCGAGGCCAGAAAGAGGGCTTTATATTCTGAAAGAATACCTCAAAGAAGATACGACAGAACGAGAAATATCAAAAAAAGAAATCAAAAAAGCATTTAAGCCCGTCGATATCGATTTTCCTATTCGTGATACGAAAGAAGAAGATTTTTATAAACCCTTTGCAGATTGGTTACAAGATGAACAAGAGGAATGCACAAGAGCGATTCCGTTAGGGGGTAATAAATTTAAAGATAAATGGGGGACACCAGACGTAATTGGAATATATAAATCTGGGGAGAGCGACATTATTAAATTACCGACAGAAGTAATTTCTGCAGAAATTAAGACAGATACAAATAATTTGGTAACTGCATTTGGACAAGCTTGTGCCTATAAACTTTTTAGCAATAAATCGCACATCGTTATTCCTAAATGCTCTTCTCAAGAAGAAATTGGAAAAATCGAAGCATTGTGTAAAGTTTTTGGGATAGGATTAGTATTGTTTGATAATAAAAATTCGGACTTACCGGGATTTGAAATACGAGTTACAGCAATTAAGCAGAACCAGATAGATTTTTTATCAATAAATATCTCAAAATGGTAGAAAATGATTTGTTTTAAAAATTTAATGATTTAGTCATTTCAAATTAATTAAAAATTTAAAGTTAGCAAAAATATGACAAACATAAAAAATAAACTTAAAAAATTTATGAGAGAGAGAAAGCATCTTGTCTGGTATGTGAAAGAACCGGAAAATTTGCCTGTTGAGTCAATAATTGAGCATACTTTAAATTACGGTGACTGGGATGACGTCCAGAAACTTATAAAAATTATTGGCATCAAAAAAATGGCGGAAGTTTTTAGAAAACAAACCAGCGGCTTCAGGACAAACTATCGTCCCGAAGTATCAAATTATTTCAGATTATATTTCAATAAATATACGAAGCAACATGCATAAAGAAATTTTAACAAAAGAACAAACAGAACTTCTACCAGTTATCAGTAGTTTTTCAAAAGATTTTGGCTTAGTTGGCGGAACAGCCATTGCTTTACATATCGGGCATAGAGAATCAATTGATTTTGATATGTTTTCCTTTAAAAATTTTGGAAACTTACGAATTAGAAATAAAATAAATGAAAAAATAAAAATAGACAATATTATTGTAGACAAACTTGGAGAATTTACCATCTTAATAAAAGGAGTAAAATTAACTTTTTTTCATTATCCGTTCAACATAAAATTTAACGAAAGTTTTGGTTATAACATAAAAATTCCCGATATTTTAACTCTTGGGGCAATGAAAGCGTATGCGTTGGGACGCAGGCCAAAATGGAAAGATTATGTTGATTTATATTTTATAATAAAGGATTTTCATCCGGTTAAAGAAATTGCCGAAAAGTCAAAAAAAATATTTAACAACGAATTCAACGAGAGAATGTTTAGAAATCAGCTTTCTTATTTTGACGATATGGACTATCGTGAACAAGTTGTTTGGAAAAATAGTTTTGAAACAAGCGACGAAGTTATAAAAAAAGCGTTAATAGAATTTAGTTTGTTGTAAAATTATTGGTAGGGCGCAGGTTAACAGGTGTTAACCTGAAAAATAAAAGAAAAAATAAGTTAAAAAATAAAAATGAAATTAAATATAAAAGAAATAGACGACGAAAAGCCGCAGAAAAAATCAGTGGCGAAGCCGGAAAAGAAGCCAGCTGAGAAAAAACAGGCTGTGAAGCCTGCCCGCCATAATGCCGCAGCTTTAGGCGGGGAAGAACCCGACAAAAGCGCTTCGCGCATTTTGACGGGTGCGAGCAAAGCTCGCAAAGAGGGAGAATATACCGCAAAAGACATTTATGTTTTAAAGGGGTTGGAGCCAGTCAGAAAAAGGCCGGGAATGTATATTGGTTCAACGGGAATTGACGGATTGCACCATTTAATTTGGGAAGTTGTTGACAACTGCTTAGACGAAGCAATGGCAGGTTACGCCAAAAATATTGATGTTGTTTTATTGCCGAATAACAGAGTAAAAATTTCTGATGACGGCAGGGGCATCCCCGTTGAAAAACACGCTGACACAAAAAAATCAGCCCTGGAAACCGTTATGACAACTTTGCATGCCGGCGGAAAATTCGGCGGAGAAGCTTATAAGGTTTCTGGAGGTTTGCACGGAGTTGGAGTTTCAGTTGTCTGCGCTTTGTCAACTTTTATGGAGGCAGAGGTTTGTCGCGATGGCGGAAGATATACGCAAGAATATTTCAGAGGAAGTCCAAAAACAGCGGTGAAAAAAGTGGGCGACAGCAAAAAAACAAGAACCACTGTAACCTTTGACGCGGACCCCCAAATTTTTCCAGAAATAAAATATGATACAAAAAGAATTTTAAACCATTTGCGCCAGCAGGCGTATTTAACAAAAGGAGTAAAAATTTCTTTTCTCGACCAAAGGATTAAAGGACAGGAAGACAGTTATACTTTTTACTTTGAGGGAGGCGTGGCGTCTTATGTCAAATATTTAGTTTTGGGAAACACTCCAAGGCACTCAAATATTTTTTCGGTGGCTTCAACAAAAGACGATATTTTTGTGGAGGCGGCTTTTCAATATACGCAGGAAATGGAATGCACAGAAGAAAGTTTTGCAAACAACATTTATACCGTTGAAGGCGGAACGCACATTTCAGGTTTTAGAACAGCATTAACAAGGTCGTTAAACGATTATGCAAGGCGTGAAGGATTTTTAAAAGAAAAAGATGAAAACTTTTCAGGAGACGATGTCAGAGAAGGTTTGACTGCAGTTATTTCTGTAAAAATAAAAACTCCGCAATTTGAAGGACAGACAAAAGCGAAATTAGGAAATCCGGAAGCCAAAAACGCGGTAGAGACAGCGGTTGCAGAGGGTTTGTCTGATTATCTTGAAAGATATCCGTCTGACGCAAAAGCAGTTATTGAAAATTGTTTATTGGCAACAAAAGCAAGACTGGCTGCCAAAGCCGCCAGGCAGACAGTTTTAAGAAAAGGCGCTTTAGAAGGCTTGGCATTGCCCGGAAAATTGGCAGATTGTTTGTCGCGCAAACCCGAAGAGTCAGAAATATATATAGTTGAGGGAGATTCTGCCGGCGGTTCAAGCAAGATGGCGCGAGACAGAAGATTTCAGGCAATTTTGCCTTTGCGCGGAAAAATTTTGAATGTTGAGCGCGCCAGGTTAGACAAGATGTTAGCTTCTAAAGAGATAAAAGCATTAGTAATTGCCATGGGAACCGGAATTGGCGAAGATTTTAATATTGAAAAATTAAGATATCACAGAATTGTAATTATGACCGATGCCGATGTTGACGGAGCTCATATAAGAACTTTGCTTCTGACATTTTTCTACAGATATTTTAAAACGGTTGTTGAGGCCGGCCATATTTACATTGCCCAGCCTCCGCTTTATAAAGTCCAGTTCGGAAAAACAGTCCAGTATGCATATTCAGACGACCAAAAAGATAAAATTATAAAAGAGATGGGAAAGGCATCCGCTTCAATCCAGCGATATAAGGGTTTGGGAGAAATGAATCCAGAACAGCTTTGGGAAACAACAATGAACCCAGAAAACAGAACTTTGTTGCAAGTGGCAGTTGAAGAGGCCCATGAAGCAGACAAAATTTTTGATATTTTAATGGGCGAAGAAGTAGAGCCAAGAAAAAAATTCATCCAAACCCACGCCAAATCGGTAAAGAGTTTGGACATTTAAAAGCTTGACGCGGGGATTTTAATATGATATAATTAATTATAGGAGTTCTTTTGAGTTTCCCCCCGCAGACCCATGGAAGGAGACGGTTATGCAGAAGATTGGAAAAAAGCGTATGGACCAACTAGAGGAACAGTGCGGCGCGGAAGTAGACGCCATCCTCTTTTGTCCGTCGGACCACGACGACACGCCCAAACTCAAGGTAATTGGTGAGCGGCATGGAATTCCGCCGGGCGATTTTGCCACGTTGGTTGAAGCCAAGAAAGACGCCAAGCGTCGCAGTTCAACTTGTGACGTGATGCCTTACCTTCAGGTGATGGCAGGCCAGCTTGGGATGACTCTCGAAGAGTACATTGAGTGGCTTGACCTTCAAGCCAGGATTTTCGACAGTCTGCGGGTTGTGGACGAGTACGACGATTTTCGTCGGCCGCGGCAGAAGTCTCTTTTTCCCCTCGACCCATGGGAAGAGGAAGAGGAGTTTCTGCGGGGGCTTCAGGAGGACGCCGGGCTTCAGGGCGATTAAGGCAAATTCTGCCGGGTTAAATCACTACGCCCGGAAGAATTTGCAGGCCCCGCGCAGTTGCAATTTGCGCTCGTGGGGCTTTTATGTTATTTCAAAATAGGCAGCAACCTAAGAATTTTTAATTATCAAATCTGTCACATCTACATTGGCTTCTTTGCGGTTTATAGTGTTGGTCAGATAAAGTTTTGAGAAATTTTTTTTCACCCTTTTTATCCCCTCTAAAATAACTCCGTGAGTTATCAGAGCAATAACTTTTTTAGCTCCCGACTTTCTGGCGATTTCTGAAAATTTTACTAGTGTGCCGCCAGTTTTTACAATATCATCCACCACAGCGGTTGTTTCGCCTCCAAAATTAATTCCCGGATTTTCCATTTCTACAGTAAAAGAATTTAAGCGCCTTTTATTCATTCCGCAAATGCCAGTTCTTCTTTTGGAGCCTTTGTCGGGAGAGGCGAACAAGATATTTCCCCCCATTTCTTTTTTCGCTTTTTCAACCAAAAAAGGCAATGCTGAAATTTGCTTAATTGGATATTTTTTCACCCATTCCCTTTTTCCGAAGTGGGGGTCAATTATATATATTTTTTTAACTGAATAATAATCAACAAGTTTTTTAATCAAATTTTCTGAAGAGTTGGTTTCACCATTTTCAAAGACGCAGTCTTGCATTCCATAAGGAAAATATGTGAAAAAAACTTCTACTCTGCACCCCGCCTCTTTTAATATTTGAAGAATCAATTCCAATTCTACAAGCCCGCTGTTTGGTTCGGGGCATCCCGAATGTAAAACGATTATTTTTTGTCCTTTTAATTTTTTAGCAGAAGGAATTTTTGCATAAATTTCTCCATCGGGAAAAAATCTTTTTCCCTCCTTATTTTTTTGCGACAGTATAACTTTACATTTTTTATTTATTAACCGTTTTGCAAAATGCTCCGCTTGAGTTGTTAAAATAAATATTTTTTTCATATTTGTAAATTATTTTATATATTATATAATAATTTATAACATTATTATACAGTTATAATGGATAAAAAATTAGAAAACAAGATAAAGCAAAAAATAAGGGAGGTTGCTGACTGGCCAAAACATGGTGTTAGCTTCAAAGATATAACACCATTGCTGGAAGATAAGGTGCTTTTTTCAAAGGTAATTGACGAATTGGCACAGCCTTATTTGAAAGCAAAAATTGATAAAATTGTGGGTATTGATGCAAGGGGTTTTTTACTGGCATCGGCTTTAGCTTATAAATTAAAAACAGGCATCGCAATTATCCGAAAAAATGGCAAACTTCCGTCAAAAATAATTTCAAGGCGATATGCTTTAGAATATGGCAGCAACACTATTGAGATGCATCAAGATTCTATTTCTCCCGGAGAAAAAGTTCTTTTAGTTGATGATGTTTTGGCCACCGGCGGCACAATGCAGGCGGCTGTTGATTTGGTAAGAGAATTAAAAGGCAAGATAGCGGGCATTGATTTTTTAATTGAATTAGCATATTTAAACGGAAGAAAAATACTTAAAGGGCAAAAAATAAGGTCTCTGATAAAATATAATTCATGCAATAAAATAAAACCGCAGGAAAAATTGGCTGAAATTGGTATAATCGGCGGTTCCGGGTTTTATGAATTTTTTAAAAACAATGCCGAAGAAATAGAAGTTGAAACAGAGTTCGGCAATCCGAGCGATAAAATTACAGTGGGAACAATTTTTGGGAAAAAGGTTGCCTTCCTCCCGAGGCATGGAAAAAATCACCAGATTCCGCCCCATAGAATTCCTTATAAGGCCAACATTATGGCGTTAAAACAAATTGGCGTCAAAAAAATAATAGCACCCTCTGCTGTTGGCTCTTTAAAAAAGAATATTAAGCCTGGAGATTTCGTAATCTGTGACCAGTTTATAGACCGGACCAAAAAAAGAGACGATACTTTTTTTGACGGACCCAGAGTTGCGCATATTGAATCAGCTTATCCCTATTGTCAGCAATTAAGAGAAGTTGCTTTTAAACAGGCAAAAAAATTAAATCTGACAGTGCACAAAAAAGGTACGGTTGCTGTTATTGAAGGCCCCAAGTTTTCAACTGTGGCAGAAAGTGTTTTTTACTCTAAAATGGGGTGTGATGTCATAAACATGACCCAATATCCTGAAGTGATACTTGCATTAGAGGCAGGCATTTGTTATTTGAATATCTCTATGGTAACAGATTATGATGTTGGCATATATGCGAAAACAAAAATAGAGCCGGTTTCCATTGAACAGGTTTTAGCAAACTTTAAAAATAATAATGACAAGCTTAAAAATTTAATTTCAGAAGTAATAAAAAATGTTCCGAGCGAAGTTGCCTGCGACTGCCTTAAAAAATCTGAAAGAGCTTTTGTATAGCATTAATTGCGGGACCTTGACTTATGGTTTGGCATAATATACAATATAAGTAGATGGCCTTCGCGGCCGTTTTTTAGAACCAATAAAACCATGAATATTACACAAAAAATAAGTGTATTTTTTAAAGAGGTTTGGGTTGAAATGAAAAGAGTAAATTGGCTTTCAAAAAAAGAAGTTTTAAGATATACTTTGATTGTTTTAGCTGTTACAGTGATTGTTGCAGCATTTTTGGGCGGATTAGACTTTATTTTTTCAGAAATAATTAAGATGTTAGTATTTTAAAAATTAGAAAAATTTAAAAATTCGCGATTATGCCAAAACAAGTTATAGAACAAGAAAAAAATTGGTATGTTATTCATACCTATTCAGGATATGAAGATGCGGTTGCAAAAAACCTCAAGCAGAGAATTGAGTCTTTGGGCATGGAAGATAAAATTTTTAATGTAATTGTTCCGAAAGAGAAAAAGATAAAAATTAAAAACGGTAAAAGAAAAACAGTTGAAGAAAAAATTTATCCGGGCTACGTGCTGGTTGAAATGATAGTGACTGATGAATCGTGGTATGTGGTAAGAAATACACCAAGAGTAACAGGATTTTTGGGGGCAGGAACAACGCCAATCCCGGTTTCTAAAAAAGATATTGATGACTTAATGAAGAGAATGGAAGTAGGCGAGCCTGAATTTATAATTGATTTTGAGGTTGGAGCTTCGGTTAAAATAACCGACGGCCCGTTCAAGGGTTTTGAAGGCAGGGTTTCTGAAATTGACCAGGCGCGGGGAAAAATTAAAGTTTTGGTCAATATGTTTGGCAGAGACACCCCGGTAGAACTTGATTCTCTTCAGATTAAAAAAATAGGTTAATTTTCGCTCGGCAATCAAATTTTTTGCTGCAAACGTCACTTCGTGTACGTAGGCTTGCAAAAAATTTATTGCCTCGCTTTAATAAATACATGGCAAAAGAAATAAAAGCTATCGTAAAAATACAAATTCCAGCTGGCAAGGCCACGCCAGCCCCTCCAATTGGGCCCGCATTAGCCCAGCATGGGTTGAACATTGCAGAATTCTGCCAAAAGTTTAATGCGGCAACTCAGCAAATGGCGGGATATACAATTCCAGCCGAGGTTACAATTTACAAAGACAGGTCTTATATTTTTAAGTTGAAAACTCCTTTGGCCGCAGAATTAATTAGAAAGGCAATTGGAATTGAAAAGGGTTCGGGAGCTCCAAACAAAACAAAAGTTGGAAAAATTACCAAAGCCCAGTTAAAAGAAATTGCAGAAAAGAAAATGCCAGACTTAAATACAAAAGACATTGAGCAGGCAATTAAAATTATTGCCGGCACTGCCAAAAACATGGGCGTGGAAGTTAAAGATTAAAACATATAACTAGAACCGAGATCAAATCTCGGTTTTTAGTTGTTTTAAGGCAAGAGTTGACTTTTTTTAGAAAATAGATTAAAAAATAAGCAGCACGGTGAATAATCGTTATTCACCTTTTACAATTGGATGATCCCAGAAGGAGGGTTGTGAAATGAATACTTCAGCAAGCGTTTCAAAGAATCTTCCCGAACTTCCTGAAGAAGTTAAGGCGTGGTTTCCTATTCCGAAAGATGGAGAAGTTAATTTTAATGCGAGAATCCAACCGGAAAGGATAAAGTTACCGACAAACATAATTAGTAGTCTCTGTAAATACGTTTTGGAATGTCTACAGAAAATTTCAGGCTATTCTAAGCCGTTTTCGTACGGTATAGTGGTTGGACTCTCCGGTGGTATTGATTCTGCGACCTTAACTGCGCTTTGTAAGGTTGCGATAGATAAGACAAGGTATTTCCTTAGAGGTATAATTCTGGGAAGGGGGCCTTTTGGAGAACAGGGACAGATGAATGCCCTTGAATATCAAGATGTTGTGTCTGCGGTGAAAATGTCCGAAGATATGGGAATTGAGTATCAATATCTTGATATCTCCAGAATTGTTGGTTCAATCGAGGAACTTTTTCCGGGTGGTAGCAAATGGGAGAAGAGCGGAGTTTTACCCAGAATCCGTTCACTTCTTTTGCTACAGATAGCGGACAGCATGAATGCCATCTGTGCTGGTTCAACAAATGGAACGGAGCTCATTCTGTCTGCTTTTACCGTTGGGGGACCAGGTGGTCACTTCCGTCCTCTGATTGATTTTTACAAATCCGAGGTCTACAAATTAAGTGAGATTCTCGGAGTTCCTGAATACATCAGAAACAGACGATCGGTAATCAGCGAGCTGGGCATTTACGATGAACAGCTTTACGGTGCTGGTTGTTATGTTCTTGATCCTGTTTTGCGAAGACTTAGCTGGCAGAAACGTAGCCCGGAAAGCGTTGCTAATGAGCTGGGACATGGTGTCGATTGGTTGCGGAGAATCAAAAGCATACGGCTTGATGGAGAAAAAGGCAGGAAAATACCTCCACAATTTACGGTTTGCCGCACCCAGAAGATAACAGTCAAGCCAAATCTGGTTTGGGATCGAAATAGCTATTTCGATAATTTGCTCGGCTAATCCCTTGCGAGTTTATGCCCTTTGTGCTAATATAACATATTTAGTCAAAGGGTTTTTCATTAAAAAAATCAAAAAAATGAACGTAGGTTATTTTCAATTTTCACCAAAATTTTTAAAAGTTAAAAATAATCTTGTTGAAATAGAAGAACTATTAGAAAAGAACAAAGACAAGATTAAAGATTTGGATTTATTAGTGTTCCCAGAATATTTTCTTTCTGGTCCTATTAAAATAGATTTTATTAAAGATTATGAGAAAGAAATCTCCTCAGAAGAAATTAGGCAAAATTTTTTCAAAATTTCAAAAAAATATCCCCGGTTAACTTTTATAATGGGTTCTGTCTTATTAAAAGTTGATAAAAATTATTTTAATACCACCCTGGTCTATAAAAATGGAGAAATTGTAACCCGATACAATAAAAAAGCCCTAATATATAACGAAAGGTATATATGTCAGTCCGACGACAAAATATCATTATTTAAAATAAATGATTTCAGTATTGGTATTGCGATTTGCTGGGATTTAATATTGCCAGAAATTTTTAGGAAGTATGCCACAAAAGCGGATTTGATTATTATTCCATCTTTTTGGGGAATAGGTGGCAACGTCCTTCAATCAAAATTTCCATTTTCTTTGGAGAAAAAATATTATACTGCATTAGGAATTTCCAGGGCATACGAGAACGCTTTTGCACTTTTGTTTGTTAATTCTGTTGGAAAATATAAATCCCCATTTTACTCTGACCGCATAATGGGCGGTTCTTATTCTGTTTTACCGCCGTTGGGGCTGACTGATAAAACTAATAATAAAGACCCCAAAAAATTGCACATTATTCAATTTAGTAAAAAAACACTCCAAAAATATAAAGATTTTTACGAAACAGATAAGGACTATTTTTACTATCTCAATAAAAAAGTTATTTAAATTATGGCTAAATATATCGTTGACGAAGGAAAGATAAAGGAAAATGTTTTAAAATTAAAGGACTCATTTCAGAAAAAGGGGTTGGATTTCCAACTTTTTTATTCAGTTAAAAGTAATTTTTCAAAAGAAGTCTTGAAATGTATTAAACAAAGTGGATCAGAATACGAAATAGTTTCTGATTTTGAATGGGATATGGTAAAGGAATTTCAGCCAGAATCGTTAGTATTTAATGGCCCGGGTAAATCAGTAGAGCTTGTTTCAGAGATTTTAAAAACTGTAAAAATTTTATATTTCAATATTGATAACGACACTGACTTCGAGATTTTAAATCAGATTAAGTCCACCGATTTAAAGAAAATAAAAATTGGGCTACGCATATATTTGCCAAAAGAAGGAATTTGGAATAGATTTGGATACGATATATTAGAAAATAGTTTGAAAGACAGGATTAAAACCATAAATTCCATTTCAAAATTTGAAGGAATTCATTTCCATTTTTCCACCAATAATTTTAACATCGAAAACTATAATCTTTTATTTTCTGCGATAAAAAATGTTCTAGAAGAAAACAAACAGAACATCAGCTTTCTTGATATTGGCGGTGGCTTACCAGGAGCAAATGAATTTATTTTTTGGAAGGATGTTTACGAGAACCTGCCGAATTTAGTTAAAGAATTTTTTCCGAATATAAAAATAATTAGCGAGGCTGGCAGAAATATTGTGTCGGACGCGGTTAACATTAAAACAAAAATAATTTCTATAAAGAAAACGAGAGAGGATAGTTTTAATGTGGTGATAGATACGAACATTATGCATTTTCAGTGTGCCTTTGAGAAGAGGTTTTGGATAGAATATCTCCCGATTAAAAAAGCAAAAAACAATCCGGCAAAAATTAATATTTTTGGTAATTCCTGTATGCAGATAGATAAAATTGTAGAAAACTTCTTAATTGATCAAATTCCTGCCACGGGAGATGAAATTATTATTCACAACATCGGGGCTTATTCTTATAGTCAAGCGGCAAATTTTATTTCGCCGATACCAGAAGTTGAAACATTATGAAAAAAACAGCATTAGTCACAGATTTAAAAGTAATCGATAGCCCACAGGCTGGCATTGGAGTTGTCAGATGTCTGAAAGAATCTGGCTTAACGATAATAGGCGTGGACGATACTCCATTTGTAACCTTAAATAAAGATTTATTTAAAGAAGTTTTTTGTTGGGAAGAAATAAGGACACTAAATTTCGATTCATTAGTGTCGAAGATCTCAAAAATCAAAGAAAATTATGGCTTTGATTATATATTTCCTTGCTATGACGAAACAACAATTTTGTTTTCTTTTATAAAAGACAGGTTAGATTATCTAAAGGTAAAATTGATTAGTCCGCCGAAAGAAACTATAAAATCTATACAAAAAGTAAACTTACCTAACATTATCACTGGAAAATCAAATAATTTTGTGACTCCGGAAATAAAAATAGCATCTTCTGTCGAAGAAGCAATTGATTTTGCTAAAATGATAGGCTATCCTGTTGTCTGCAAAGGTTTGGTAAAAGGAAGTTATATTTGTGAAAACGAAGAAAATCTTATTTACAATATAAAAAAATTATCAAGCCTTTGGAACGGTGGTGCTGTTAACTGTATTATTCAAAAATGCATCAACGATGAAAAAAGTGAATATCGTAATTGTATAGTTGGAATAAAAAATAACAAAATCGTGGCTTATGTTGAAATGAAAAAAATTGGTATAGATCAGAATGGAGCCACATGGTTCGGAAAAATTGAAAAGACTAAAGAGATTTTACCGTTTGCAGAATATCTTGTCAATTCATTGTCATTTGGAGATAGCATTATTGAAATAGAAGCCATTAAAGTTGGTAATATATTCTATGTTTATGAAATAAACCCCAGAAGCCCTGCATGGATTTATGCACCGTGTCAAATGGGCTTGAATATACCGGAATTGGTCATAAACAATTCAGAAAATAAAATAAACTTTGTAAAAGAAGAAGGGTATTTTGGCAGAGAAATAAAAGATTTTATAAGAAAAGATATCGGCGGGTTCGAAGACAACGTGAAATTTTATTCAAAAGGGGCCGCTTATAAGTCTGGTAATTTGAGATATCCGTCTGAATTACTGTAAAATAGCGTGGAGGTAAAAGATTAAATTTGTGTTATAATAAATAAAGATTATTAACACAAAAAATCTATGAAAAATCAAAAAGGAATTTTCCCGCCGCAGCGGGATCCCGCCCGTGGCGGGACAACATTATTAGTCGGTATCATAATTATTATCGCCGTAGTCATTATTGCCTTTGGAGGAGTTTTTGGCTACCAATATTTTGCAGCGCAACAGGCAAATAATCAGCCACAAGTTCAGAGCCAGCGGCAAAATCAAAATACAGAAAATTTAACAGAGGAAATAACATCTCAGCCATCAATCACCGTTACTTCGCCGAACGGAGGAGAACAGTGGGTTGTTGGTTCAACGCATAACATTACATGGCAGGCATCTGGATTCCAAGGTAATAATATAAATGTTTGGCTTACCGCCGTTGATTATAGCGACCATTCAGGAAGATATCCGAATAAACAATATTCAATTAATGTTTTACCTAACGGAAGTAATGGCGGTCTTCCTATCACGCAAGGAAGCTATAGTTGGACTATTCCATATAATTTTGTAAATAGTTCACAAATGAAAGTAAATATTTCAGTTAGCAGTTCTATTTCAAATGAAGATATTTCAAGCGAGAGTAATAATTATTTCAGCATTGTTGTGCTAACAACCGCCCAACCTTCCATTAGCTACATTTCACCCAATCCAGCATCGGTTGGTTCAACAGTTACGGTAACTGGTGCAAATTTAAGTGGTTTTGAAGCAGACAAAAATTTATGGATTGAAAATAGCGCTGGACAGAAAGGAATTATTTATGGCACAAGTGGCTCGACAGATAGTATGATTAAATTTATGCTCGCAAATAACTATTGTACGGCAGACACTTCATATTCTGGCTTACCCTGCTCTTCCTATATCACAATTACTCCCGGAACATATAATATCTATGCACTACCATGGGGTAATATGAGTAACAAAATGCCATTCAGCGTCGTTCTATAATTGAGTTATAGCGGAGTTGACACGCATTCTTGCTGTGATAAAATGAAATCGTATGAATAAAAAAAATATAACAATTGATGACTTAGCTGTAATGGTGCAAAAAGGATTTAACGATGTTACCGAAAAAATGGCAACAAAAATTGAGTTAAAGATAATGAGAAGCGAGATGAATGAGCGTTTTGATAAAATTGAAAAACTGATTTTAGCAGACCACAAAAAGAGAATAGAAAAATTGGAAACCGAAGTCAAAGAACTGAAAGAAATGTTCGCGACATAATAGGGTAAAGGATTAAACATAAACATTAAAACATAAAAATCAGCTCTGACAAGAGTTGATTTTTATTTTGGCTAAGTGGTAAAATAGGTATACTAAAAAATATTATTAAATAAATAAAAATAAAAATATGGACGAGGTGACACAACTGCCGCAAGACATAAAAAAAGAAGAAGAAGAAAAATATGTACGGCCAAAATGGGATGAATATTTTTTAAATTTAATTGAGCCAATTGGCAAAAGGGCAACTTGCGACCGCGGAAGGTCGGGCTCTATAATTGTAAGCACGGGGTACACGATAATTGCCACCGGTTATGTGGGATCTCCTCCGGGCCAGCCACATTGCGACCAAGTGGGCCATATGATGAACACAGTAATACATCAAGACGGCACCCAAACACAGCATTGCGTGAGAACCTTGCATGCAGAAGAAAATGCAATTCTGCAGTGCGCAAAAGACGGCATAAAACTTGAGGGGGCCACAATATATTCAAAAATGGTTCCATGCTATAACTGCGCAATGAGAATTGTAAGAGTTGGAATCAAAAGGGTTGTTGCCATGAAAAAATACCATGCCGACGGTTTATCTAGAAAATTGTTTAAAGATGCAGGAGTAGAA
>Ga0265296_1001633_pt1 | contig 25021 bp, 21 predicted proteins | sample MunlanPumphouse1_FD_189073 | JGI IMG/M metagenome (GOLD analysis project Ga0265296, IMG submission 189073) | Groundwater microbial communities from a municipal landfill in Southern Ontario, Canada - Pumphouse #1 | ecosystem: Environmental > Aquatic > Deep subsurface > Groundwater | place... | reverse complement strand
GTTTTTGCTGACGTGTTGAAAATGAGAAGTAAATAGATGAATCTTTTTTAAAAGATAAATCTGAATAAAAACTTCCTATTCATATAACATCAACACATTTTCATCAGCAAAAATTTTCTCGGGTAAACATGATTTTTATAATATTTGGCAAACCTTTAGTTTTTTGGCTCGGATTAATAACACTTATTAGTTTTATTACTCAGATTACTTTGGGATATATGTTATCTCATGGCAGATCTGGATTATTTAAGTATCATAGATTAAATGCTATAATACTTTCGTGTTTAGTTCTCATACATTTAACATTAGGGTTTTTGTTATATTATAAGTTTTAATTAATAAAAAATATGAAAAAAGTAATTGTTGTATTAATTGTTTTGGGAATAATTTTTGGAGTTTATTATTTTTTAAAATCATCTAACAAGACGCAACAAAATCAAACACAAACGACTCAAACATCTGTCACTCCAAACAATAATTCTGTGTCATCAAAAACTTCAGCTCAAACTTATAAAATATACATACTAAATTTTGCTTTTGAACCTAAAAACTTGGCTATTAACAAAGGAGATACGGTTGTTTGGACAAACAATGATTCAGTTCCCCATCAGATAAAAGGAGATAATTTGAGCAGTTTAAGCGCACCTGTTATGAATAATGGACAAACATATTCTTTTACATTCAATAATATTGGAACATTCAATTATCATTGCGCTATTCATCCATCAATGACAGGAAATATAACAGTAAAATAAATAATAATTGTGCAAAAGGAAAACCACGAAATATGGTTTGAAGGTGTAGATATTATAAATTATCCGCGAACTGTTTTGCCAAATGAAACAGAGATTTTGATTGTCGGTGGAGGTATTACAGGAATATCTAGCGCATATCTATTATCCAAAATTGGTAAAAAAGTAATCCTGCTGGAAAAAGAAAAACTTGGCGAATACGTCACAGATTGCACAACTGGATTTTTAACAGAAGCAATAGATGTTCCACCGAATAAACTCATCAAATTATTCGGTGAAGATACTTCCCGCTTGATTTTAGAATCTCATAAAAAAGCCATTGATGATGTAGAAAAAATAATAATTTCAGAAAAAATTGAATGCGAGTTTAAGCGCTGTTCAAATTATATTTATGCCAATAATAAAAAAGAAGAAAATGCTCTTTTAAAAATAGCTGAAGATTATAAAAAGCTTGGAGTAAATGCTGAATATAAAAAAGATAATGTTCTTGGATTTAATGAATTCGGCCATATAGAAATATTTAATCAAGCAAAATTCAATGCAATAAAATATATTACTTCCCTAGCCAAAATCGCTGTAAAAAATGGCGCAGTTATAGCAGAAAATACAGAGGTATTAAGCTTAAATAATAAAGAAGATAATGTTCTTGTAACAATAAAAGATGCCGGCATTATCAATGCAAAAAAAGTTCTTTCGGCTACTTACTTCCCTTTTGGTAAGCCAGACTATTTGGAACATGAATACAATATGTATCGCTCCTATGTTGTAGAGTATAAAATACCAGCAAATATTTTTGTAGAAGGAACATATCAAGATAATTTGGATCCATATCATTATTTTAGAATAGATAAAAAGGGCGATTTTGACAGGTTGATAATTGGTGGAAATGATAATCTAGATATATTAAATATAGATCATGAAATAGGTGCAAAAATTATTAAAGATTATGCAAAAGCATTTTTTAAAAATATTGATTTGATAGAAATCCGGCATTGGTCTGGTCTTATATCAAATCCGGTGACCGGCTTGGCTCATATTGGAGAATTTAAAGAAAAGAATATTTTTTATGCTTTTGGTTTCAATGGTACCGGTATGACCTACAGCTATATCGCCAGTAAAATATTTTTTGATCAACTAACCAGCCAAAATAATCCTTATTCAAAAATTTATAGCACCGGCAACAAAATTTCTTGGTGGAAAAATATTTTTTAAGAGCCATATGAATATAGTTTACAAAAAAATAATAAGTAGTATTTTATGATATATGAGAAACAATATAGTATATGAAGGCGCAGACCAACTTACCTATGAAATACGAGAAATTGTAAATGTTGCCCAAAAAATAGAAAAGACCGGTGTTGATATTATATGGGAAAATATCGGCGATCCTGTAGCAAAAGGAGAAGAAGTTCCACAATGGATAAAAGATATTGTTGCCGATACTGTTAAAAATGACAATGGTAGTTTTGGCTATTCTCCAACTCGCGGACTTTTAGCCACTAGAGAATATATTGCAAAAGAAAGAAATCTGGAAGGAGGAATACAAATTACAGCCGAAGATATTTTATTTTTTAATGGGCTTGGAGATGCAATTTCAAAAGTTTATACATATCTCAACTCTTCTGCCAGAGTAATCGGACCGAACCCAGCTTACTCAACACACTCTTCTGCTGAAGCAGGACATGCTGATGCGCCGCATATTACTTACAAACTTGATCCAAACAATCATTGGTATCCTGATTTAAAAGATTTAAAAGATAAAATAAAAGCTAATAAAAATATAAGCGGAATTTTAATAATTAATCCTGACAATCCAACAGGTATGGTTTATCCTGAAGAGATTATTAAACAAATAGTAGATATTGCCCGTGAATTCAAACTTTTTATAATTTCAGACGAGATTTATTCAAATCTTTGTTATGGAATAGAACACAAAAAACTCGCTTCTGTCATAGGCGAAGTTCCCGGACTTGCTATGCGCGGAATATCCAAAGAATTTCCATGGCCAGGGGCTAGGTGCGGTTGGATAGAATTTTATAACTGCGATAAAGATGAAGGCTTTGCCAGATATGCAAAAACTCTTTTAGACGCAAAAATGCTTGAAGTTTGCTCTACAACTTTGCCGCAAAAAGTTTTACCGAAAGTTATGAGCGATTCAAGATATTATCCATACCTAAAAGAACGTAATGTTGTGTATCAGAAAAAATCTGAAACTGCTTACGAAATATTTTCAAAAATTCCAGAATTGATATTACACAAACCAAATGGAGCTTTTTATATGACGGTAGTTTTTAAGAACGGAGTGCTCAATTCAAAACAAAAATTATTACCAGCAAATCCTGAAGTTTGGAGAATTATAGAAGAAATTTCAGAAACAAATAAACTTGATAAGCGTTTTGTATATCAGCTTCTAGCTTCAAAAGGTATTTGTGTTGTTCCTCTTTCTTCCGGTTTCAATTCTGATTTATATGGTTTTAGGATTACTTTGCTTGAGCCAAATGAAGAAAAATTTAGAAAAACTATTGAAATAATAGCAGATGCTATAAGAGAATATATTAAATAGTACTGCATTCAATCTCTAATATTTAATTTTTGTAAGAATATTTTATTGTGCTAAACTAGAAACTATGAAAAATATAGTTGTAATCGGCGGGGGTTCAGGAATATTCAATGTTTTAAAAGGACTGAAAAATTATCCAGTATCTATCACTTCTATTGTCACAACTTTTGATAATGGAGGCAGTACGGGAATTCTTCGTGATGAATTCGGAACTCTTCCTTCTGGAGATATACGCCGTTCTTTAGTTGCGCTTTCTCCAGATACTGGAGACTCTACTATAAGAGATCTTTTTAATTTCCGATTTCCAAAAGACAGCTCGCTTCATGGACACAGCTTTGGAAATCTTTTTCTTCAAGCTCTCACTTCCATTTCCGGCAGTGAAGTCAGCGCAATAAAAAAAGCAACTGATATTTTAAATATAAAAAATAAAATCCTGCCTATATCTACGGATAATGCCCAATTATATGCAAAACTTGAAAACGGAAGCATTATCAAAGGAGAAACGAACATAGACATTCCCAAACACGATGGATCTATAAAAATAAAAGAATTGTATTTAGAGCCAAATGCAATTATTTATACCGAGGCTTATGAAGCGATAATGAATGCCGACACTATAGTTATAGGACCGGGAGATTTATATACTTCTATATTGCCAAATGTTTTGGTTTTAGGCTTCTCTGAAGCAATTAAAAATACAAAAGCAAAGATAGTTTATATATTGAATATTATGACCAAATGGGGCGAGACAAATAATTTTAAAGCTTCAGATTTTGCAAAAACACTGATTTCATATATCAAAAAAGATAAATTAGATTATATTATTTGCAATAACTCCCCTATCAACCAAGCTTTGATTGAAAAATATAAAGAAGAAAAAGCAGAGCCGATCTTGATTGATAAAAAAGAACTTGAAAATTATGCCGAAAATATTATAGAAGAAGACATTGTACTGCAAACGGATATTGTAAGACATGATGCAACAAAAATATCTCGCATAATAATGAGAATATAAAAATATGGCAAAAGGAAAAATTTTAAAAAACAAAAAATTCTGGCTTTATACCAGTTTTGTCTATCTGCTGATAGCAATATTTTTTATTTTTCTTTTTGGAAATGTAATCTCTTCAAAATTAGATGCAAACGGCCAGCTTATTACAAAAATTTCTGTTCCAAAATATCCGCCATTAGATAAATCAGATTATGATCAGAGATTAAATCTGCTCGCTCACTTGTCAGCAACCTCGACATATTTATCGGCAACATCTTCTACTTCAACAAAAAAACTTCTTTGGCCGGTAAAAACTGTTTATCCAAAAGATGGAGCTATTTTACCATTCAATCGCATAGTTGCTTATTATGGAAATTTTTTATCTACAGGTATGGGAGTTTTAGGACAATACCCGGAAGATGAAATGCTTGCAAAACTAGATGCAGAAGTTAAAAAGTGGACTCTTGCTGATCCGCAAACACCAGTCATACCAGCACTCGATTATATTGTAATCACAGCACAAGGAAGAAAAGGAGATGATGGAAAATACAGACTTCGCATGCCGGACACAGAAATAGACAAAGTTATAAATATGGCCAAAAAAATAAATGGATTGGTCATTCTTGATATACAAATAGGACAGAGCACTATTCAAGAAGAATTGCCTCTTCTTGAAAAATATTTGAAAATGCCGCAAGTGCATGTCGCGTTAGATCCAGAATTTTCTATGAAATATGGAAGACTTCCTGGCGTATATGTTGGAACTTATGATGCTGTTGAAATAAATTACGTAATAGATTATTTGGCAAAAATAGTTGATGATAATAACCTTCCGCCAAAAATTCTTGTCATACACAGATACACACAAAACATGCTAACAAATTATAAACTTATAAAAACAGTGCCTGAAGTACAAATAATTATGGATATGGATGGATGGGGTCCAAAATCCGGCAAGTTAGCCACATATCAAAATTATATTTATAAAGAGCCTGTGCAATTTACAGGATTCAAACTTTTCTATAAAAATGATGTTGCCAAACCTAGTACCGGAATGATGACGCCAGAAGAAATTTTGAAATTGACTCCATCGCCTATTTATATTCAATATCAATAGTAAATTTAAAATTTTAAGTTGAAAATAAATGCAATTTTTGCCTTAGGTAAAAGTTGCATTTTATATTAATCAGCATATTTTTTTCAAATAAGTCAATACAGATTTTTTGTAAAAAATTTTATATAATACGTGTACAACTTTTAGTTAAGTGCGGGCCGAATTTTAAAACATCGCTTTAGGTGTTTTTATTTGGTTCATTTTATTAGTTTTAATAATTAAAAAATGGCAAAAAACAATAAATACGTTTACGCGTTTGAGGAAGGAAATAAGGATATGAAAGAAATCCTTGGAGGAAAAGGTGCAAACTTAGCAGAGATGAGAACTCTAGGTATAAATGTACCGCCAGGTTTCACTATTACCACAGAAGCCTGTGCGCTTTATTATACAGATGGCAAAAAAATTAATTCTGAAGTCAAAAAGCAGACAGATATCAAGCTTGCTCAGTTAGAAAAGAAAATGAAAAAGAAGCTTGGAGATGCAAATAATCCCCTATTAGTTTCTGTACGTTCAGGAGCGGCCGCTTCAATGCCTGGAATGATGGATACTATTTTAAACTTAGGTTTGAATGACAAATCTGTTTTGGGATTGGCAAAAATAACAAACAATCCGCGTTTTGCATGGGATTCATACAGAAGATTGATCCAAATGTTTGGAAATGTCGTCATGGAAATGGGACATGGAGATTTTGAACACATTTTAGAATCTGTAAAAGATACAAAGGGTACAAAATATGACACCGATTTAACAGCAGAAGATTTGCAAGAAATAGTTGCAAAATATAAAGCTAAAATAAAAGAAGTAAAAGGAACAGAATTTCCTCAAGATCCTATCAAACAAATGTACATGGCCATAAATGCCGTGTTCAATTCTTGGAACAACTACAGAGCTATTAGATACAGAGAATTAAATAGCATTAAAGGACTTATCGGTACAGCTGTAAATATTCAATCAATGGTATTTGGAAATCTTGGAGATGATTCAGGAACTGGAGTTTGTTTTACAAGAAATCCTTCAACTGGAGAAGCAAAGTTCTACGGAGAATATTTGATGAATGCGCAAGGAGAAGATGTTGTTGCTGGTATTAGAACTCCCCTTACAGTTGCTTCATTACAAAAACAAAATCCAAAAATATACAAAGAGCTTGTTACTACTTGCAATAAAGTTGAAAAACACTATAAGGATATGCAAGACATGGAATTTACAATTGAAAGAGGCGTGCTTTACATTCTTCAAGCAAGAAATGGAAAAAGAACAGCAGCTGCTTCTGTAAAAATCGCAGTTGATTTGGTGAAAGAAAAACTTATCACTCTTGAAACAGCTATTTTGAGAATTGATCCAAACCAACTAAATCAGCTTTTGCACAGACAACTTGATCCAGTTGCAGTTTCTAAAGCTAGAGTTATTGCACAAGGTCTTCCAGCTTCACCAGGGGCATCAGTGGGAGAAGTTGTATTCACAGCAAGTGAAGCATATGAAAAAGCAAAATCAGGACTTGATGTAATTCTAGTTAGAACAGAAACATCACCAGAAGACATTGACGGCATGCATTCTTCAAAAGGAATTTTGACAGCAAGAGGCGGAATGACTTCTCACGCTGCTGTTGTTGCACGCGGTATGGGAACTCCTTGTGTTGCAGGATGTGCTGATATTCAAATAGATGAAAAGGCAAAAACACTTACAATAAAAGGACAAGGAATAGTTATAAAAGAAGGAGAATTTATTTCTCTTGATGGCTCTACAGGAAAAGTTTATGAAGGAAAATTAAATACACAAGATGCTTCCCTTCTTGGAAACTTTGGAACGTTGATGTCATGGTCAGATAAGTTTAGAAAAATAGGTGTCAGAACAAATGCAGATACTCCTCATGATGCCGAAGTTGCCAGAAAATTCGGTGCAGAAGGTATCGGACTTTGCAGAACAGAACACATGTTTTTTGAAGGTGCTCGCATCAAAGCAATTCGCGAAATGATTCTAGCAAACGATGTAGAAGCTAGAAAGAAAGCTCTCGCAAAATTGTATCCATATCAGAAAGGAGATTTTGCTGGACTTTTTGCAGCTATGAATGGACTCTCAGTTACAATAAGACTACTTGATGCTCCGCTTCATGAATTCTTGCCAAAAGAAAAGAAAGATATTGAAGAACTTTCAAAGGAAATGAATGTAGATGTAAAAACACTTGAAGCTAAAATTGAAGATTTGCATGAATTCAATCCGATGCTTGGACACCGCGGATGCCGCCTTGCTATCACATATCCTGAAATCTATGATATGCAAGCAGAAGCTATTATTGATGCAGCTATAGAAGTAAAGAAAAATGGAAAAGCAAAAGCTGTTAAGCCAGAAATAATGATCCCTATTATTGCTACAACAAAAGAATTTACTATTCTAAAAAATAGAATTGTAAATATTGTTGAATTCAGAATGAAAGCAGCTAAAGTTAAAATTGATTACAAGATAGGAACAATGATTGAAGTTCCTCGTGCAGCTCTTATTGCCGATAAAATCGTAAACGCTGGCGCAGAATTCTTCTCATTCGGTACAAACGATTTAACGCAAATGGGAGCAGGACTTTCAAGAGATGATGCTGGAAAATTCTTAAAAGAATATGTTGCTCAAGATATTTTTGCTTATGATCCTTTTGAAGTTTTAGATCAAGAAGGCATTGGCGAGCTTATCAGAATCGCAATTCAAAAAGGAAGAAGCGTGAAGAAAGATTTGAAGATCGGTATTTGCGGAGAACATGGAGGAGAACCGAAAACAGTTGAATTCTGTTACAGAGAAGGATTCACATATGTTTCTTGCTCGCCTTTCAGAGTTCCTATCGCAAGACTTGCAGGAGCTCAAGCAGTAGTAAGAGAGCTTTTGAACAAAAAAGTTTCAGCAAAAAAATCTGTTAAAAAGGCAGTTAAAAAAACCAAAAAAGGAAGGAAGTAAATTCTTAATCAAAAAGGGCGGCCGCAAAGCGGCCGCCCTTTTGGTTTGACATTTAAAAATATAATGACTAATATCATAATCAGATGTAAATACACTACATAAGTGTAAATTTTAAAAAGAGGTCAATTATGACAAAAAAAGAGAAGGATTTTATTCGGCATTTGGAAAATACTAGTCGAGAAGTAAGCTCTTGGCCCACATGGAAACAAACATTGTTGGGTGGAAAAGCAACAGTAAAAGATTCTCATCCTTCCAAAAGAAAACTTGTCAAAACTGATAAAAGTTTTGGGGAATAAGCAGTAGTTAAATCCACATGTTTCAAAGCATGTGGATTTTTATTTTATCTATAACAACGAATCCAATAATTTTTTAATAGAAATAGTTGCTACTCCCACCACATAATCAGCTCCACCATAATATACGAATAATTCATCTCCTCTTACAGCTGTTCCACAAGGAAAGACTACATTCGGAATGACCCCAACTTTCTCATATTCAGTCTCTGGCTGTAATATAGGCGTACTTGCACGAGCGATGACATTCAATGGGTTTTTAAGGTCTAAAAGAGCCAATCCTACCCTATAAGTATGGTGATTTGAAGAAACGCCATGATATATCAAAAGCCAGCCTTTCTTGGTCTTTATAGGAGGCGCAGTAATTCCAACTTTTTCACTATCCCACATTCCTTTTCTTGGTAAAAGAATAGGCGTAGCAATTTGGAGCGGTCCTTTGATTATCTCTAGCGATTCAATAAAATCAGCGCAGACATCATTATTTATCCTATGAAGCATCAAATATTTTCCATTTATTTTTTCAGGGAAAATACATGCATCTTTATCATCTTTGTTGTTTGGAGATATGAGCATTGGATTAGTCCAATTCCAATTTTTATTTTTGAAATCAGAAAGGGATATGGCGGAAATAGCAACACGTGGCGGATTGGTCCCGTCATAAGCTGTGTAGCACATATAAACTATATCACCTATAAGCGTAAGCCGCGGATCTTCACAACCAGAATTTCCCGAATGAGTTTTCATCTCAAAAGATTTGCGAGGAGAGTAAATTGGCTTATCACTTCTTTCATCAATATTAAAACCATCTTTAGAAGATGCGTAGCCAATAGATGATGTGTCGTCATCAGACATTGCACGATAAAGAATATGCGTCGTACTTCCTATTTGAAGCGAAGCAGGATTAAAAACACCATGAGCTTCCCAAGAAAAACCTGGGCGAGGTTTTAAAATAGGATTTTTTTCATATCTAATAAAATAATTACTTAAAGCATTCAGTTTCATTGCTTCAAGAAGATCATCTAAGTTAACTTTAGCTTTTGCACATACAGTGTCCGCAGCTCCGTAATATATTTCTAAATCGTTTTTATTAAGCATGGCTCCAGAAGGAAAAACTATGTTTGGAATCTGTCCGAACATTTCATAAATCTCTGAAGCAACAAACATGGGACCTTTTGTGGAACCTATTATTTTTCTAGGATTTTTTAAATCCAAAAGCAAAGCTTCTATACCGAAAACTTTAACAAACGGATTATTCTCTTTAAAATAATTTTCTATATGACTATAAATAAATAGCCAGCCCTTTCCTGTTTTTATGGGAACAGCTCCAACTTCAACGTGATCTTTATCTGTTCTGCGCGGATCTATAGAGTGCATTTCTAATTCTTTGTACCATTTTTCCCAATACTTTTGATCCCACATGTCCTCCAATTTATCAAATTCAGCAAAACACATTTTTGCCGGCGGTAAATCAGTATTCACAGACAAAACAGCAACGTATTTCCCATTTATTTTTTCCGGAAACAAAGCCATTGCCTTGGCGTTAAATGGAGTGATTAAATGTTTTTCTTCAATCTTTTTAAAATCGCGAGTGATAGCTACGGCAATTTTTATACCCTCTGCATTGTAGGGATAATTTGAAAGTGCGGTATAAAAAATATAAAATTTATCCCCTATTTTTGTAACTCTAGGATCTTCACAGCCATATTTTTCCCAATCGAATTCTGGAGCAATAAGTTGTTTTCTTTCTGAAAAATTTACGCCATTTTTGCTAGATGTATAACCAACAGTAGAAATGCTTATATTGCCTCCAAAATATGATTCAGTGGAAGACTCCGCCCTGTAAACATAATGCGTAGTTTTTTCACCTTTTACCGGACACCAATTAAATACTGCCTTAGCTTCCCAAGGATCATTTGTGTTTGGAGATAATAAAGGATTATGCGGTGATTTTTTTATTGTAAACATCCCAGTTGTAAAATTTTTAAGCCTATTAATATCTGACTCTGCAATTGTACTATAATTCTAAATTAATACACACTTACATTTTTTATATATCCGTAATTTACAACGGGACAAGTATCTAAGAAAAAATTACTTTTTTAATAAAAGGAACAATACCTTTGCTATTTTCCAAATTGCCCAAAAATTCTTCAAAAGGCACAGTTGCCACGCAAATGTGCTTGTCTCCCCCGCCATAGTAAATAAATATTTTATTATCTTTAACTACTGCTCCGCAAGTATAAATTATTCCAGGCTTCCAGTCGTTTTCATACCACATATCCGGTGTAAGTATCGGTACAGCAAAACGAGAAACTATTTTTGTAGGATCATCCAAATCCAAAAGCATTGCACCCATTTTATACTTTGATGGCTCAGCTCTATCTGTTGCATGATAAAATACTAGCCAGCCTTTTTTTGTTTTAATAGGCGGAGTGCCGACACTTCTCATTCTGTGATGCCATACTATTTTGTTGTTTGGCATTTTTTGAGGATCTGGACTTACAAAATCAAGACCTTCTGGAGGAATAGAATCCAAATCATCAACATAATCAATTACAACTTTGTTTGAATCAGTTGCATAAAGATTATGCAAAATAGCAAATTTTCCATTTATTTTTTCTGGAAACAATACCCAGTTTTTATGCCTTTGGCCTTTTGGAGAAATAAGCATTGGCTCGCTCCAATTCCATATTTTATTTACAAAATCGCTTTCTTTAATTGAGGATAATCCAACACGGATATTATCCCAATCATCAAAAGCATTGAAAGTCATATAAATTACGTCATCAATCTTTGAAATTCTTGGATCTTCACATCCGCCCCAGCTTCCTCCTGAAGGATACATGACTGGATCAAATTTTTTCTTTGCAGATTTTTTGCCAATTTTTGATTTTTTCAGATAAAATACAGGCTCCGGATGTATGTAATCAAAATGTATTCCATCTGGACTTTCTGAATGTCCGACTCTGGATATTCCATCGCTGCCAATTGCTCTGAATAACAAATGTGTCTTATCTTCAATAATCACAGCAGCTGGATTGAAAGTGCATTTAGACATCCATTCTTTGCCATTAACTATTTTAGGAGAAATTATGGGATTTTTATGATGCCTGCTTAGTATCTTTATTTTCGCTTTTGTAAGATTTGAATTAAAAGGCACATCTAAGGAAACGGTGAGCATGCTGGTATTTTTTGAATACCAATATATTGCCAGTTTATTATCCGCAAAAAGCATGCCTTTGCACTCAAAATCTTTCTCATAAGCAAGCTCGTCTTCAAATATTGGCTCATCTGCACGCCAAATAATTTTGTGCGGATCAGACAAAGAAAACATCGCTACACCTATTTGTATTTTAATATTTTTGTCTTCCTTTATTGAAGAGTCATAAAAAACCAAGATGCCTTTATCTGTTACTTTTGAGGCAATAAACTTCAATCCTTCTTTATCAAAAAATCCAGATCTTGATTTTAATACCGGCTCTTTGGATTTTTTCCATACAATAAAATCTGGAGAAAAGACAGTGTGAATGGAAGATTCTCCATAATAAATAAAATAATCTTTTCCGTGCTTATGATCGGAAACTGCCCCGCCTATTTCTTTTATTTGCGAAACTTTTCCTTGAACTATCCATTCATTATCTTTCTTAGAAATAGCCCAGTAAAGATTTTTGCTTGCGCCTTTTTTGTAAAGAAAAGTAATTACTTTTTTATCGTTAACTTTTGATGAAATTATATTATCAATGTTTTCTGGTTTGATTTTTTCATCCAAAAATCTGCTTTTAAAAACAACAAGTTCTTTATATTCGGAAAAACGGCTAAAATCATTTCTTTTTCCCGGAACAATATATATATTATTAGAATTTCCTTTTATCCTGCAAAAAATAGAATGGCTTTTGTTGTGCTCATAAAAACCAATAGGAATAATGATTTCGTTTTTTATGCTTTCCAATGTTTTTTTCTTGCTTATGGCCATATTTTAAAATAGAAAAAAAATACACTAACCATGTATTACGCATCAAAAGCATTTTTATATTCAGAAAACAAAATCAAAAAACAGGCAGCTTCATTAGCCGTAAGTACAGCCCCAATTATATTATTTTTGAATATCTTATGCAACTAAAATTAATTAGTATATTTTATAAAATCAGATATAATTTAACCACATGAACTATAAGAAGAAAAAAATCATGGTTTTTGACCTAGACGGCACTTTGGCTGAAAGCAAACAAAGCCTAGATGAAGAAACATCTGGTCTTTTATATCAATTGTTAGCCATCAAAAAAGTAGCAATAATCACAGGCGGCGGATTTCCACAATTGCAAAAACAAGTAATAGATAAGATTGAATTTGATTCAAATAGGTTTAAAAACTTGTACATTTTCCCTACTAAAGGTGCCATGATGTACAACTGGAACGGCAAAGACTGGCAGAAAATTTATGAGAAACTGCTTACCAAAGAAGATAAAGAAAAAATAAAAAATGCATTTGATAATGTATACAAAGAAGTGAATTTTTTGCCAGAAAAACATTTTGGCAATATTCTCGAGGATAGAGACTCAGAATTTACTTTTTCAGCATTAGGCCAAGATGCGCCAGTAGAGCTCAAAAAGCATTGGGATCCCGATGCTTCAAAAAGAAAAGAGCTTAAAAAACATTTGGATAAATATTTATCAGGATTTTCAGTTGAGATAGGAGGCTCAACTTCCATAGATATTACACAAAAATCAATAAACAAAGCATACGCGATAGAAAAAATTTGCGAATATTTGGATATTAAAATAGATGAAGTATTGTTCATAGGAGACGCAATTTTTGAAGGCGGCAATGATTATTCTGTAATAAAAACATCAGTGGAAAACATAGATGTTGATAATTACAATGAGACAAAGAATATAATACAAGATATAATTAATTCAAATAAATAATTTATACAATGAAAACAATTTATGATAAAAGGCCATGGGGATCAGAAGATATCTTAACTGTAAATGAACCTTCTACAGTAAAAATTTTAACAATAGAACCGGGACAAAGAAGCAGTCTTCAATATCACAATCACAGGAAAGAATTTTGGAAAATAATCGAAGGTGAAGCGGTTTTTGAAATAGACGGCAAAAAAATAGAAGCCAAAGTTGGAGATGAAGTTGATATAGATACTAAAGTAACACACAGACTTGTAGGAAAAGACGAGCCAGCAAAAATTTTGGAAATATCATTCGGAGAATTCGATGAAAATGATATAGTCAGATTAGAAGACGATTATGGCAGAGTAAGTTAAATAAATTAATTATTATGGGATTCATATCAGATATATTGTTTGGACAGCAGTTAAAACCTAGAGTGACTAAAGAAGAATGGAAAAAAGTCAGGAGTAATTTGTATGACTCACATCACTTTACTACAATAGAATTGGATAAAGCAGAAGAAATTTTCAATGCCGATATGTATGAGACGCGAAAAATAGATAATGGCATAGATACAGACGAGATTGTAAGAGGTATCCAATATATGAGAGATCATATGGATGTACACCACATATCAAAAGAAAAAATAAATGCTTTGGAGGAAGAAATGATGAAATATGTCGCGTTGTCATAAAAACTACCTTCCGGTGGTTTTTTAATAATGTTAGCTAAGATAATATTTTTTGTGTCTCTTGAGCTATCTGATTCATTTCATCTGTATTTACAACTTCTATTCTTACTTTTGATTCATTGGTATTCAAAATACAATCCACTCCATCCATACATTCATTTATTTTTTGATCAATAACAATTCCCAAAGACTCCAAACCACTACAGATTCTTTTTCTCATTCTGAAAGATCTTTCCCCCACCGTTCCAGAAAACGCAAGCATATCAAGACCGCCCAAAGCAACATAATAAGCGCCTATTTGTTTTTGGATTTTGTACACATATGTATCCAAGGCTTTCGTTGCTTTAATATCGCCTTTTTCTTCCTCAGCTTTAAATAAATCTCTTACATCTCCGCTCAAACCGCCCGAGAGACCAAAAAGTCCGCATTTTTTATTAAAATATTGCCTGAGTTTTAATCCATTTAATTTCAAAACTTCTGACAAATAGATAACCGCGCCAGAATCTATATCTCCAACTCTATTTGCCATTACCATGCCTTCAAGCGGAGTAAAACCCATAGATGTATCTATGCTTTTGCCATCTTTTACAGCCATTATGCTCACTCCTCCGCCAATATGGCAGATAATAAGTCTGCTTGGCAAATTATTTTTCTTTTCTAATTTATTAACAATTGAACGCGCAGATATTCCGTGATATCCATATCTATAGATTTCGTACTTGTCCGCATCATGAGAATCAATAGCATAATTTTTGGCCTTTTCAGACATTGTTGAATGAAACTCTGAATCAGAAATACCAACCATTTTTATTTTCTTTCCAAAAAATGATTTTAGTTTGCTTATTTCATCAGAAATCATTTCTAGATGCAAAGGCGCTTTCTTTTTTGCTAACTTTAAATTGTTTATATATTTGTTATCTATAATTCTGTGTGATTGAAAATATATTCCTGGAGCGACAACTCTGATGCCAATACCGAATATATCATCTTTATTAGAAACAATATTTTTAGACTTTAATATTTCAATAAGATAATCAAGAGATTTGTTAAAGTTTGCTTCTGAAATTTTTACTGTTTCAGATTTTCCTGAAATTCTTATAGTGGAAATGTATCCGCCTTCCTCGGTTTCTAAATGTACAAAAGATATTTCACCATTTTTATCATACACAGCGTATTTCTTTGAAGCACTGCCCGTATTTACTATTAAGTATTTATTATCCATTTGTTTAAGATGTTTTTATTTTCTTGTCCACTTCCAATTCAAAATTTCTTCAGGATCATCACCTACTTTTAAGATATACTCTTTGTGATCTTTGATTTTTTGTTGATATTTTCCTACTATCTTCTCTGCTTTTTCTTTTTCTATCACGCCATTTTTAGCTACTTTTTCTATCGCTTCAATGAGCAAATTATATCTGTCAGTCTTATTTCTAATATGCAAATCAAGAGGTGTTGTCGTAGAACCGCTTTCCATATATCCGTGTACAGTAATCCTATTCAAAGCATTTACATAATCAAAAACTATCTGCTTCACTGTTTCGGGATAGCCGTGGAAATTAATAATAACCGGCTTATCTTTTGTAAAATATTTTTCAAATTCAGATTGAGTAATTTTTTTTGAATGTCCGACACTATCAGGAGAAAGTTCAACAATATTTACAAATCGTACTTTCACTTCAGGAGCTTCTTCTTTTAAAAGCTGAACAACTGCAAGAGCTTCTTTTGTAAGATATTGTCCGCAACCTCCAAATACTACATCTGGATTTTCATCACTAGCAAAATCCCAAATAGAAAGGCCTTGGTCTATTTCTTTTTTATACTGCTCCTGCGTAAGCCATACTGGCTCAACTGTTTTTTCAGAAACAATCACATTTATTTCATTTTTTGACTTTAAACATTTTTCTGCAATCAAAACTGCTTCATTTTCGTCGGCTGGAAAATATACATTTATGAAATCGTGATGTAATTGCAAAAGATTATCCATAAAACCAGGATTTTGATGTGAAAAGCCATTGTGCTCCTGCCTCCAGCCAGTTGAAGAAATAATATAGTTCAAAGATGGTATATCTCCTCTCCACTCAGTCTTGCGTGCAACTTTCAAAAATTTACTATATTGATCAGCCATACTTGCAACGATCATAATAAAAGATTCATATGAAGGAAAAACTGCAAATCTTCCAGTCAGCACATACCCTTGTGTGAGACCTTGCAAAGAATTTTCTGAGAGCATTTCTATAACTCTTCCATCACGAGCAAGATCTATATCCCACTTTTCTATTTTTCCAGCAAAAGCTCGGGATGTTTCGCTAAAAATGTAGTGCAATCTGTTTGAATAAGTTTCGTCAGGAGAAAACATTCTAAAATTTCTTTTTTCTTTATTTAATTTTACAACTTCAGCAAAATATTCTCCGACTTTTGGCATTGCTCCCATAGAAACATCGCCGGGTTTGTCTATTTTTGTTTCAAATTTTTCTATAGAAGGCAAAATCAAATCTCTAGAAGTATCTCCTTTTTTAATGCCAAAAGTAGCTGGATTATTTCCCATTCTCAAACCTTCCTTTGGAATAAAATTTTCTATGTCTTTACAAAAACCGGTCTTTGGATCAAATAATTCTTCAAATTTGTATGACTTCAGCCATTTTTCCAGCTCATCAAGTTCTTTTTGATCTGATTTCATCTCTCGTCCAACAACTTGATGAGAAAAACTATTTCCTTCAACTTTTGCATCAAACTTTTTACCTCTGCCTTCAAGAGCCCAGCTGAATAAATGTTTTATACCAGTCCATCCCTTTGGAGTTTTCAAAACAATCATTGGAAATCTGAAATAATCTTGAAGCTGCCTGTTTGGATTTTTTCTTGCTTCAATTTGGATTTTTCTGATAGAAGCATATGCTTTGTCCAGTGCTTTTACCATTGCTTTATAAACTCTGTCGTCATCTCCTTCAACAATAATCGGTTCATAGCCATAACCTCGGAATAAAGATTCTAAATCTTTATTTTTCATTCTTCCAAAAATTGTCGGGCCAGATATTTTGTATCCATTCAAGTGAAGTATCGGCAAAACCGCTCCATTTTTTGCTGGATCAATAAATTTACTCAAATGCCATGCTGTCGCTGATGAGGCTGTTTCATTTTCCCCGTCTCCAACAAGACAAGCTACAATAAGGTCTGGATTGTCCAAAACTGCTCCATATGATGTGGATAATGAATATCCAAGTTCTCCACCCTCAAGAATAACACCCGGAGTCGTAGGGTTTGAATGGCTAGGAAAACCATAAGGCCAGCTGAAATTTCTTAACATATAAGCGATACCTTCTTCTGTTTTTGGCGTCTCTTTATAATATTTTCCGAGAGTTCCCTCAAGAAAAACATTCGCTTGAATTGCAGGAAAGCCATGTCCAGGACCGAGCACAAACATCATGTTTGCGTTTGTCTTGTTTATTAAATTATTGAGACATGCATATGTAAAATTAATTCCAGGACAAGTACCCCAGTGTCCAAGAAGTCTCGTCTTAATGTCATCAAAACTTAGTTTATCTTTTAATAAAAAATTCTTTTCTAAATATATTTGTCCGACAGAAAGATAATTCGTCGCACGAACATATTTTTTAATATTTTCTATTTCATTTTGCATATGTTTACCCGAGAAAATTTTTGCTGATGAAAATGTGTTGATGTTAAATGATTAGGAAGTTTTTTTAATCAAAAATATTTTAAAAAGATATTTTTTGTTTGCTTCTCATTTTCAACACGTCAGCAAAAACTTTAACGGGTTAATTATAACAAATTTATTACAAACTACCATTTACAAGTTTCTCTTTACAAAAAGTCTTACAATTCTTAGTTCTTCATAAGTGTAAGCAGTACCGAGTTTATTTTTTATAGGAGAAAGCAGAAAATCACGATTCTCTCCATAAAGTTCGCGGAAAGCCATCCAGATTTTTGTAAACTTTCCCGCTGGTACTTCTTTCTTTAAATGAGATACGTCAAAGGATGGATCTTCATCTGTTATTTTTTCTATATGGTCTAAAATTGTTCCTATTTTTACTCCCTTTATTTCTAAAATTTCTTTTATTCCCATCCCTTGCCCAAGCATATTTTTTGTTTCCTGTATCGGAGAAATCCTGCTTTTCTTCTTTTTATCAATTTTAGTTCCTTCTGGCGGAGCAATCATTTTCAAAAATTCTTCTTGCTTGTTTTTTATATCTTTATCAAACAGCGAATAAAGCCATTTTTTATCATCATCAGACATTTCTCTTAAATCTTCATCAAAAATCATTATGTCTTCCCTAACTTCAAGTGCATTTTTATTTATTCCAAGAAGCCGCAAGCCTTCAAGTGTGCGAACACGGGAAAGAGCCACATATCCCATTCCCTTTTCAAAAGATTTTGAAAGATCCACTTCAACTGCATCCAAGCTCATACCTTGGCTTTTGTGCACGGTAATAGCCCAAGCTAAGCGAAGCGGATATTGAGTGATTGTAGCTTTTACTTTACCTTCATCTTCAATAACCCAATTAACTTTTTCTGGAGTAATTATTTTTCCTGAAGCAAGCATTATTTTTGGACCGTAGTTTGAACACTCAATTACTTTTCCAAGCGTTCCGTTTGCATATCCTTCTTCAAAATTATTTTTTACAAACATAACCCTTGCGCCTTTTTTTAAGCGAAGCAATTCAGGAGCAAGACAGCTTTTCTTAAGTGCATCTACGAGAGCTTTTCTTCCTTTATCTTCCATTTGATATGTAAAAATTTGTCCGGGAAGCTTATTCAGTTCCGTATCATTTATTGTGTCTACATTTATATTGTGAGTATGAAGTTTTGTTGGTTCAATTCCCTCTTTCAAACATGCATTATTTCTTGAATTCAAACAAAACAAAGATTCTTCGCTAAGATTATTTCCGCGAATCCCATTCAAAATTTTTATAAACTTATCATCCTTGTGCCTGAACTGTTCTTCCAAATAGCAGATTTTCAAATTTAATTTTTTCCAAGTTTCTGATTTGTATGAAAAATGAGATTCTTTTTCACCCACTCTTGAAACTGGCGGAAGCTGGAAAAAATCTCCGCAAAGAATAACTTGCATTCCGCCAAATGGAAGCTGATTTCTTTTTAAATGTCTTGCAATTCTTTCTATCAAATCCAGACGAAAATGATGGAGCATGGAAACCTCGTCTATGATCAAAACATCAGTATTTTGAAATCTGTCATGCAAATATTTCTTGCTTTCCAAATCTTCAAGATCATATTCTGTAAGCTCATCTCGAATACCTAGCCCGCTCCAAGAATGAATAGTTGTCCCACCCATATGAGTAGCTGCAATGCCTGTGGATGCAGTAACGCCAACCTCAACTCCTTTATTTTTAAGGAATTTTATATATTCGTTTAAAAGATGTGTTTTTCCACTACCGGCTGCTCCCGTGATATAGCAGTTGTATCCCATTTTCAATATATCTAGTGCATCTTTTTGGGTCATGACAAAGATGATTGTATCATTTTAAAGATTAAAGTAAAAAGGTTTTATTTGACATAAGTTATATTTAATAGTACAATTTTTGAGCAGGTTGATTTAAACCTGTAATCTTACAAGGAGGTACTATATAATGAGTAAAAAATCCCGAGATGGAGGGATCTGAATCCAAGCTTGTGAGTAATATAGTCCACCATGTCGAAAGACCTTTGGTGGACTTTTTTTATTTATTTTTACTTCTATACTCATCAATCAATTTATGATTTCCTGAGAGCAATACTTTCGGAACTGCATATTTTTTATATTTGTATTTTAAAACCTCCGGTCTTGTATATACTTCACTGCTTGAAATTCTTTCTTCTTCAAGCGAAGCTTTGTTTCCAAGCACGCCGTTAATCTGTCTTGAAACACAATCCATAATAATCATAGCTGGAAGCTCGCCTCCTGTAAGTACGAATGGTCCGATTGTTATTTTTTCTGTTTTAAAAATTTTATTTACTCTTTCATCTATTCCTTCGTATCTTCCAGAAATAATTATGATATCGGTGTATTTTTTTGCAGAATTTTTTGCATAAGCCGTATCAAACTGCTTGCCAAATGGTGCAAGGAAAATTATTTTTGTTTTTCCTTTTTTAGATTTTTTCAAAGCTTTTTCAATAGCTTTTGCGACAGGTTCTGCTTGCATTACCATTCCCGGACCTCCGCCATAAGGAATATCATCTACTCTTTTGTATGGCTTATCTTTTCCTTTCTGCACTTTTGTTATTTTTGCAAAATCACGAGGATTGTAAAAACTTACTTTTACTTTTTTTTCTTTTATTGCACGAGCCAAAATAGACTCATTTAAATATGAGGTGAAAGATTCTGGAAATAATGTGATTATATGGAAATTCATTTATAGAGATAAAATACATTAAAATACGCAATAATACAAATTAAAAGGCGCGACCGAAGGTCGCGCCTTTTATATTTAAATTATAGCTTTAAATCTGCCATGGCCTCATCTACAGTTTTTGTAGTAGGCTCTTTTGAAACAGTTGCCATTCTTGGCTCTGCTCCTTCTGGTTCATTAATCTTCAAGTTCACTCTTGAATTGTTTTTCATTCCTACAACTCTTAAAAGTGTTCTTATTGCTTTTGCTGTGTTGCCTGATCTTCCAATGACTTTGCCCATGTCGGCATTGTCTACAACAAGAGTTAGCAATACACCCATCTCATCTACTGTTCTTGTAATTTTTACTTTTTCTGGTGCATCAACTAAAGCCTTAACAACAAGCTCTAAAAATTTTGTATCGTTTTCTTGCATTTTTTAAATTGTAATTCTGATTTTGATATTTGCAGTAGTTCGACCGGTAATTAATAAAATACTGCCTGCGTATATATTATCATAATGAAAAAAGTCTGCAATAAAACAAAGAGCGGTTCCGCAAAGCGGAACCGCTCTTTGTTTTATTATTTATTTATCAACAACATTATACTATATAGCTTCTGTAACTGTTTCTGTTGGTGCCTCTGCTACGGGCGCTTCTACTGATGCTACTTCTGGAGCTGGCTTAGGAGCTTTTGCTGCTGCCTCTGCTTTTGCAGCATCTTCCTTTGCTTTCTTTGCGTTTATTATTTTATTTTTTGGAAGCACATTTATTTTCTTTCCTGTAAGAATTTTTTGATCCACTAGAAAATTGTGGACTGTATCTGAAACTTGAGCGCCTTTTGAAATCCAATATTTTACTTTTTCTCCATCAACATGATTATTGCCTTTTCCTTCTCTGGCATCATAAGAACCTAAAACTTCAACGGCTTTACCGCTTTTTGGTCCAAACTTTGAATCTGTAAGCACAATACGGAAAGTTGGCTCGTGAGCTCTTCCTACTCTTTGTAATCTGATTATTAACATGGAGCAAATCCTACCAAAAAAACATAGTATTTGCAAGTCAAAAGCAAGAAAATATACAAATCAAGACTTTTTTGCTATGATGTCTTTACAAATGAAACAAAAAAAAGAATTCTGGAAAAAAGAGAGAAAAAATAACACAAGATCTGAAAATACTCATAAAATCAAGATTATAAAAGGAAAGATAAAAGCTATAAGAGGTCATACTGCTTATTTCATATCTGATACAGATAATAGTTCTGTCGAAATACCTGCAAGACAACTAAGCACGGCTATGGCTGGAGACAAGGTTGAAATTAAACTCTTTAAGAAAAATAAAACTGGTGTTCATGAGGGAGAAGTAATAAAAATTCTAAGCCGAGCAAAAAATTATTTTGTCGGCGTCATTGAGATATCTGAAAAAGGAACAATTGTGATTCCAGATGACAGAAGAATAAAAATCTCTGTAAAAATCGCAAAAGAAAAAAGCGGTTCATTAAAAAATAATGATAAGGTCAGAATTAAAATCACAAAATGGGTTGCCACACCTGGATATTCCGAAGGAGAAATTGTAAATATACTCGGGAAAAAAGGAGATAATTCCACTGAAATGAATTCCATCGCTATAGATAAAGGTTTTGATATAGATTTCAAAGAACAGGTCTTGCAAGAATCTAGAAATATTTTTGAACAAAATAAACAAATCTCTAGAGAAGAAATCTCCAAAAGAAAAGATTTGAGAAATACTTTCACTTGTACAATAGATCCTAAAACGGCAAAAGATTTTGATGATGCTATTTCATTTAAAAGACTTCCAAATGGAAATTATGAAATCGGCGTGCATATTGCAGATGTGTCACATTACGTTACTGAAAAAAGCGAGCTTGATAAAGAAGCCTATGAGCGAGGCTGTTCCGTATATCTTCCAGATAGAACCATTCCCATGCTTCCTTTTGAGCTTTCTGACAATCTTTGCAGTTTGAGCGAGGGAGATGAAAAATTGGCTTTCTCTGCCATTTTTGAAATTGATTCTAAAGCAAAAGTTTTGTCAAAGTGGTTTGGAAAATCTATCATAAAATCTGCAAAAAGATTTACTTATGAAAATGCACAAGAAATATTAGACGCAAAGTCCGGACAATACTTCGAAGAGCTTGATACTTTAAATAAAATTGCAAAACTCTTTAGAAAAGAAAAATTTCAAAAAGGCGCGATAGATTTTGAACAGGAAGAAGTTGCTTTTGAACTTGACGAATCAGGCAAACCGATAAAAATCTACAAAAAACAAAGACTTGATACTCACAAGCTTGTTGAGGAATATATGCTTCTTGCAAACAAAGAAGTTGCTGAATTTGTTTATAAATTTGAAAAAAAATCTGGAAAACTATTTCCTCTTCCATATCGTATTCACGATTTTCCCGACAAAGACAGGATTGCCGAACTTGCTATATTTGTAAAAGCTTTAGGACATGAACTTGTTATTGGAAAAACTGGAAACATCGCAGGGAAAGATATGCAGGCTCTTTTTGCACAAGTTGAAGGAAAAGCTGAGGAAGCTCTTGTAAAAACAGCCGCCATCCGTTCTATGTCAAAAGCTATTTATTCAACAAAAAACATTGGCCACTTTGGACTTGCTTTTGAATACTATGCACACTTCACTTCGCCTATCAGAAGATACCCAGATCTTTTGGTTCACAGGATTTTGCAAAAAATACTTAGCAAAGAAAATATTGCAGAAAAAAATCTAGTCTTTTATGAAAAAGCCTGCTCTCATAGCACTGACCAAGAAATAAAAGCTTCTGAAGCAGAGCGTGATGGGAGAAAATATAAGCAAATAGAATATATGCAAGATAAAGTCGGACAAACTTTTGACGGACTTATCACAGGAGTTACTGAATGGGGTATCTACGCAGAAGATTCGGAAACTAGAGCCGAAGGCATGATAAAACTTTCAACACTTTCAGGCGACTTCTATAAGCTTGATGCAAAAACTTATTCAATAATTGGAGAAAAGACGAAAAAAGTTTATTCGCTTGGACAAAAAATAAAAATAAAACTTGTTTCTGCAGATTTAGATAAAAGGCAGATGGATTATGAGATAGTGAATTAATTATACAAAAAGAGGAGTTTCGCTTTGCGAAACCCCTCTTTCTAAATAGACTTTTATTGTACAATCTTTTTCAAAAGCAATTGAAAGAGAGTGTAAAAATCACGCTGAACTTCAGTTTGATCTTTGGCATTAGTAAAGCTTTGCCAAGATTCAAAAACCTCTTTATCATTTAATTTTCTTACTGAATTTTCAAGCTGTAATCTGTCTTCAAAAGAAACTTCTTTCGTTCCATGTAAAACTTTATCTACAAAAAGCTGCGTAAAGAACAAAACATTATTATTAATCTGCTGTTTTTCAATTGTTTGTTCTAAGGTTTGCATACTCACCATGTATTCATAAACAAAAAACACATTACTCGTAACAAGCGAAACGAACAACAATATTATTAAAATCTTTAATCTCTTTTGCATTTCAGTCTATTATATAATAATTTTATTTTTTTTGCTACGACTCATAACAAAAATGATACTAAGATAAACTAACACAGCAAAAATTCCTGTAAGTAAAATTGTTTGTAAATTAAAGATTTTCAACCATCCCCAATTTGCTTTAAGTTCAATATTAATAAATACACCTTTGCTTTCCTCTACTTGAAATGGCTCGCTTTGATAATCAGAATATGAATCAAGATGTACTTTCAAATAATACATTCCAGATGGCACAAGGAAAGAATATCTTCCCGTAACATCCGTTATCTGTGGATTTTTCTGTCTAAAATCATCCGCTTTCCATAGTTCATAATCTTTTGTTTCAGGATTCTGCCAATAAATAGAAACTTCGGCATTACTCAAACGAATTTCCCTTCCATCACTTAATTTTTCAAACACATAACCCTCAGGATCCACCACAACAATCATATTAATCTGCTCCGAAGTTTTTGTTTTTTCTTTATAATTAACAATAGTTCGAAGTTCATACTGTCCTAGAACTTGGGGCGAAGCGACATCAGCTGTCCAAATTCCATTTTCAGTTTCTTTGTATTCGAACTTACTCAAAACAAGATCAGGTGATGAATTATTATTGCTATCTGCAACATTTTGACCATTTATTTCATTATTGACTGCAATTAATGCGGAAGCAGTTAGAGAATTTTTTACAGATCTGACTGAAACCGCATTGTTATCATTTGATTTGAATATCAAATAACCATCCACACTCTTAGCAGATTGACTTGGTTTAACCACAAATGAAAGCGGCTTGCCTTGAATGGTGTTCACAGTTTTTAAAGCAAGGCCTTTATTTGAAATAGAAAGTTTTACATTCAGATCAATGCTCTGGTCAGCAGTTCTAACAAAAACAATATCTGTTGGAATTTTATTTTTCTGTGATTGAG
>Ga0265296_1001631_pt1 | contig 25030 bp, 30 predicted proteins | sample MunlanPumphouse1_FD_189073 | JGI IMG/M metagenome (GOLD analysis project Ga0265296, IMG submission 189073) | Groundwater microbial communities from a municipal landfill in Southern Ontario, Canada - Pumphouse #1 | ecosystem: Environmental > Aquatic > Deep subsurface > Groundwater | place... | reverse complement strand
TTTGAGGTATTCCCCCAGATAGCGGGAGAAGATTTCATTCTTGGTTGCCATAGTCATAGACGGCTACGGTAACCCAATTCTGATCTATCCGCTATTCTCTTGGTAACAGTTATTGTGAGCTATAACGGGTGCTTGACAAAATAGAACACCCTGGAGTATGATTTCCCTTGTCAGAAGCGATTGATCGGCCTACCACGCCGATGTGCGGGACGGAACCCGCGCGGAGCAATAACTCCCCAAGCCTTCTGATCAATGGAACGAGTGGTCCGATTTATCGGACAATTCGGGTGGAACCTCCCCCCGCGCAGACGAATGCGGATAGGGACCCGAGCACATGCATGTGCTGGGGTCGTTTTATTTCTTCCACCATAACAATGTGGAGAATATCAGTCAGGTTTACCGCAGATTCACGCAGATAACCGACCGCACCACGTTTGACTTATATTCAATGTAGGATGCGGACGCGGTCGGCCGCAGATGTACGCAGATATTTTTCTTTATCCTATATTCTTTATTCTAGATTCTAACATCCACCCTATGGACCTTACTACCATGCGCCATTCTACTGCCCACCTGATGGCGGCAGCAGTCCAAAAACTCTACCCCACCGCGAAGTTCGGCGTCGGACCTGTCGTGGAAAACGGATTCTATTATGATATTGACCTCCCCGAAAGGATTGGACCCGCCGAGCTCAAAAAAATCGAAGCGGTGATGCACGAACTGGCGAAGGAACGCATCCTCTTTGAGCGCCAAGATATATCGCTGAATGACGCAAAAGAGCTTTTCATGTCGCTCAAGCAGCCTTACAAAGTGGAACTGCTTACTGACCTTGAAATACATTCCACGACCGTTGCCTCGGAGATTTACGGCAACCAAACCGAAGACCATGAACATATTGATAGGGAAGTGAACACTGTCTCCATCTATAAAACAGGAGATTTCATAGACCTTTGCAGGGGACCGCATGTTGCGACGACAAAAGACATTTGCGTGTTTACCCTGACTTCTGTTGCAGGCGCTTACTGGCGCGGTTACGAAGGAAATCCGCAAATGCAGAGAATCTATGGCGTTGCGTTTGCCACGCAAGCGGAGCTGGATGCGTATCTGGCACAGCGCGCGGAAGCCGAACACAGGGACCATCGCAAGCTCGGCGCCGACCTTGATCTCTTCGTGTTTTCCGACCTCGTGGGCGCAGGCCTTCCGCTCTTCACGCCCAAGGGGACCCTTATTAGGGAAGTACTCGAAGACTTCGTGCAATCACTCCAAATCCCCAAAGGATACCAGCGTGTCTGCATACCCTATATTACCAAGAAAGAGCTTTATGAGACATCAGGGCACTGGCAGAAATTCAAGAATGAGTTGTTTTGCATCACCACGCGCGAAGGGCATGAGTTTGCCTTGAAGCCGATGAATTGCCCTCACCATACCCAGATCTATGCAAGCCGGCGCCGCAGCTACCGCGAACTGCCGGTGCGCTATTCTGAAGTGACGATGGTCTACCGCGACGAGCAATCGGGAGAACTGTCCGGATTGTCGCGCGTGCGCATGATCACGCAAGATGATGCGCATGTATTTTGCCGCATGGCGCAAATCGAGCAGGAAGTGATGACGGTGTGGGATATCGTGGACCAATTCTACAAGCCGTTCAATATGCCGCTCAAGGTGCGGTTTTCCCGCCACGACCCTAAACGCTTTGACCGGTATCTCGGCACCAGACAGATATGGGAAAAAGCGGAGACCCATCTACGGTCGCTTTTGGAAAAGCGCGGCACGCGCGAAGTGATAGACGGCATCGGGGAAGCGGCGATGTACGGACCGAAAATTGACTTTATCGCAAAAGATTCGCTTCAGAGGGAATGGCAGCTTGCCACGATCCAGCTCGACTTCAACCTTCCAGAGCGATTCAACCTCACCTGCGTCAACGAGAATGGGGAAGACGAGCGCGTGGTCATGATCCACCGCGCAATACTCGGGTCATTTGAGCGTTTTCTCGCCATACTCATCGAGCACTATGCGGGCGTGTTTCCCGCCTGGCTCGCGCCCGTGCAGGCCGTCATCCTTCCCGTGCGCACCAGCAATGATCCGCATGCGTTTGCCTTCGCGGAAGAACTCAAAAAACATGGGATCCGCGTGGCGGTGGATGACGCTAATACCACTATTGGCAACAAAATCCGCAAAGCAATGACCGATAAAATCCCCTATCAGCTCGTATTCGGGGATAAAGAAATTAACTCCCAAGAACTCATGATCAGGAAATATGGCATCGAAAAGCCATTCATGCGGACACGGGAAGCATTTATAAGTGAAATTCAGGAGGCAATAAAAAATAAAGCGGCGTAAACATCAGGAAATCAAGAGACACTCTGCTGCCATATCCCTTGTATGCTCCTCACTCCTCAGGTATTCAAAGACCTTTGGGCGCGCAATCAATTAGCGATCACCTTGATAGGGATGTCCGGTATGGGAAAAACGTACCGATCTCTCCAGTTGGCATCACTCGGATTTTTGCGCCTCTCTTCAGATGACTATGTGAGTGCGCACCTCGGCTCGCTCCCCGGTACAGGAACCGCGGGGGTTGCGGCATGGATGGGACAGCCCTATGAATCGCAACATGCCGTCCGCAGCGCCCAATATCTTGCCCTTGAAGAAGAATCAATTCGTACTTTTCTCACCGCACACAGGACGAATACTATCATCGATACCACCGGCAGTTTCATTTATCTCTCGCCCCGGACCATCGAACATCTTAAACAACAAACGCTTATTGTCTATCTTGAGGCGAATCAATCAATCAAAGATAGATTGTTTCACATCTATACTACCGACCCCAAACCTGTGGTATGGGGCGACCGCTTTCATAGGCTTCCGGACGAATCTGACCGCGAGGCTCTTAGACGCTGTTATCCTGAACTCTTGACGTACCGCTCCGCCCGCTATGCCGCCATCGCCGACGTCACGCTTCCCTATAGCGTTGCGCGCGATGAACAAAGCACGGGTGAAATTTTTCTAAAAGAAATCCAAACACGGCTCGCTTAGCTATGCAATGCTACAGCACCAATCGAAAATCACCTCTCGTTTCATTCCAAGATGCGCTCCTGCAAGGCCAGCCGCCTGATCGCGGGCTTTTTATGCCCGCACATATCCCCGAAATTCTTGCGAATGAATATGAAGCGCTGGCATCCCTTTCTTATCCCGACCTTGCCTATGAATTGAGCAAACGCTGGATAGGCGATGAAGTGGCAGAAGAAACGCTGCATGCGGTAAGCCGCGATGCCTATGCCTGGCCGGTGCCTCTCATGCCAATCACCGATACGCTCTCCGTACTTGAACTCTGGCACGGACCCACACTCTCATTTAAAGATTTCGCCGCCCAATGGCTGGGAAGGATGGTGCACGCGCTCATGAAACCGGGCGCAACACTCACTGTCTTGGTCGCCACGTCTGGCGATACGGGAAGCGCAGTGGCCGCAGGATTCTCTCATCTGCCCGGCATACGCGTCGTCCTGCTTTATCCCTCCGGCAAGGTAAGCGCGCTGCAAGAACAGCAATTGACTACCTACGGCGGCAACGTGCAGGCGCTTGAAGTTATGGGAACATTTGATGATTGCCAGCGGATGGTAAAAGAAGCGTTCGCCGATGCCAACCTCCGCGCTAAAATTACACTCACTTCAGCAAACTCCATCAATATCGGGCGGCTGATCCCGCAGTCATTCTATTACGTATGGGCGTATCTCCGCATGGCCCAAACGCCGCAAACGATCAGAAATCCTCTTGTCTTCTGTGTACCAAGCGGTAACTTCGGCAATCTTACCGGCGGCTTGCTTGCCGCGCGCATGGGAATCCCTGTCGCAAAATTCATAGCCGCAGCAAATGCAAATGCCGTACTGCCGGAATTATTACGCACTGGAATATTAAACACGCGCCCTTCAGTGCACACTCTGTCAAACGCAATGGATGTGGGCAACCCGAGCAACATCGCGCGCATATTTGATCTCTATACAATCGATAAAACATTACCGGCTTCCGACCGCAATATTGACCAAAAAAAATTAGAGAAAGACATATGGAGTATATCAATAGACGATAGGACTACCCTAGAAACAATACAGAGAGTATATAAGGAACATCGCTATGTCATGGATCCCCACACTGCGGTGGGATGGAGGGCGCTTGAATTATGGCGAGAAACTGAAGAAGGCAAACGTTTCCAAGGCCACACGGTACTGGTGAGCACCGCCCATCCGGCGAAATTCATGGATGTCATCGAACGCGTGCTCCCCTCCGGCGCGGTCGCGATGCCTCCATCACTTCAAAACGCGCTCCAAAGGCCAAAACAGGCCACTCAAATACCTGCGGAATACAATTATCTGAAAGAGATACTGCTCTCGAGGTGAATTAGCCATGAAGAGGTTTTAACCTTGACAGTATCACTTCTTTTCCGTACAGTATTGTGTAATCCAAATAAAAAAACGAATTCAATCAAATTTTAGAAAGGATAAAAATGGAATTAGATTTGCATAAAAAAGACAAGGTGGAGATTTTTGAGTCCCCCGAGGGTGAGACCCTTGGGTATGTAAATGGTCAGGCGGCCCTAATTACAACACAGGCCAAATACATCCCCGTGGGGGATACGTTCTATACCGGCCGGTATAGAGTAATTGAGGGAAAATGGGTTGATGAAGGAATTTCTGCTTGATAAGGCATGGAGTGAGATTATATTACTCGCTCCATGCCCTCCTTTCCCGAGTACTCGAATGAACTTCGAGGGTTTAGGAAGGATGTACATCCACCATGGAGGAATTTATTAAAGAAAAAAAGAACGCATAAAAATATAACATAAACTAAAAGAAAGGAATCGAAAATGTTGAAAACACTGACAGAAACGTGGGATCAGCTTGACGGGCTGACCCGATTGTTGTTTGTTGTATTAATGATCATCGTTGTGGGAGCGGTGTTCGTTGTTTCATGGTTGCTAGGAGGATAAATGGCTTTAGTTATTTTCCTCCTATTTTTGATATTGATAATGATGATAGTGACTGCACGGGTGTTATATATTCTCGTGCAAGGAAGCATGTATGTGGGCGCGTTCTATTTCTTTATCGGAATCGCGCTCGTATTCTATTCCATCATTATCGAAATCATCAAACGGCTTTAAGGGCTTCTTTTATAAAATGCTATAAAAGCAGCCCTTTACTTTTACCCAAAAACCTGCTATCATAGTATTAGTGCGTGAGAAAAAAGGAAAATTTTTTTCTCACGTTTCTCTTTGACGCAAATTTTCCAAAATAAAAACAAAAATTCTTATGGAAAACGCCATTTCACGACCCATTGAATTACCTATTAGTAAAATTATCGTGCTTTTTACCATCTGTTCGCTTGCCCTTTTCGCTTTTTCCGCTTCATTTGCCTCCCGCCAAAAGCCGAAAATGGACCAAAAAAAGGCGCGGCATATCGTCATGACCTATACACGATAAAAATACGGCAGCCATAGAGCAAGACTCCTTAGTATCACAAGGAGTTTTTATATTTTATGAATGAAAGGGTATAATAGAACCATATGACAGCAACACTCACAAAAACTGAACGCCGGGAACTCAAACATAAGAAATCCGTAATAAAACTTCGGACACGCGGCTCTCTTACCGAGGTGCACCGCAAACTTAAGGCCACCCGCAATCTCAAGGGAACCGCAAAACGCATTATAAAATCCATGCTGCGCACTCCATGATACCTGATACGAACAATCTGCCAATGCTCATCGTCATCCTTGGGCCCACCGCATCGGGAAAAACTGATCTTGCGACGGCGCTGGCAAAAAAAATCCACGGGGAAATCGTCAATGCCGACTCGCGACAAATATATAAAGAAATCGACATTGCTTCCGCCAAACCAAAGTTTGGAAATTGGAAATTGGAAATTGGAAATTATCAAAGCATCCCCCACCATCTCTTCAATGTAGTCAAACCAAACGAGGATTTTAATGTATCCCATTTCCAGGCGCATGCCTTTCAAACGATTAATAATATCCTTGCGCGTAAAAAACTCCCTTTCCTCGTCGGCGGCACAGGCCTTTGGATTTCCGCAGTCGTGGATAATTTCATCATTCCCAATGTACCGCCACGCAAAGTTGCGCAAATGCAGGAAGCGGAGTCCCTTCCCACGCAACAATTATACGAAGAAATGGTCGCCAAAGATCCTAATGCTGCCGCATTTATAAACGCGCACAACCGCCGCCGTATTATGCGCGCGCTTGAGGTGATGAAAGCCACAGGAAAACCCTTTTCCGCACAACGGAAAAAGCAGAAACCTCGCTACCGCACGCTCCTTCTCGGTCTCACCCTGCCTATGGAAACGCTAGAGAAAAGAATCGCGCTCCGTGTGGACGCGATGATGCGCGACGGACTTCTTGAAGAATCAAAACGGCTGCTTGAAACCTATGACCACCGCCTCCCCGCGCTCTCCTCAATCAGCCTGCGGGAGTGGAAAAATTATTTTGACGGCACACAAACCCTCCCTGAAACCCTTGCGCTTATCCGCCTTCACAACCGCCAGTACGCCAAACGCCAAATGACCTGGTTTAAGAAAGACAAGCGCATCTGCTGGATAAAAAATAAAGACGAGGCGGTGAACCTCGTTAATTCCTTTCTCCATTCTTAAGCTCCCTCCACCTCTCTCCTTCCGCAGCTGATGTCTATTGGCAGCGAGGGATATGTTCTCGAGCGAACCCTCCGCAGCCAGCCCCAGCATGGTCTCCGACGTAAGTCGGAGTGAGGCTGGCGAGGCGGAGCGCAGTCCCGCGCTGGCGGGACTGACGCGTGTTCGCCGAGGACTATCCGGAGCAATCTCCGCGTCTTTCTCTGCGGACAATCTGAACGAATCAACGCGTGTTCGCCGAGGACTATCCCGAGTAATCCCCGCGTCTTTTCAAATAGACACCCGAACAATACCTCATCCAAGTTTCTCCCTCAATAAACTCTGCACCAACTGCGGATCCGCTTTCCCCTTCATTTCCTTCATCACCTGCCCCACGAGGTACATAATCACCCCTTCTTTCCCTTTCTTAAATTGCTCCACGATCTGGGGGTATGTATGCATCACCTTCTCAATTATCATCCCTAAGGCTTCAGTATCCCTCACTTGTCCGCCGCCAAGAGTCTCTAAAAGTTTATGGGGGTCTTCTCCTGTTGCCACCATTTTACGCAATAATTCCTGCGCAATGGTGGAAGAAATGGTGCGTTCATAAATCAGCGTGAGGAATTCCGCAAAATCCTCCGGCGTCACCTTCAGGTTTTCAAACGTTTCTCCCCTTTCAGCAAGAATCCCTCCCAATTTGGAGCTCATCCAGCCTGCCACAAGTTTGGCAAGCTTTGCCCCATGCTTTTCCCAAATTTCTTCCTCAGTGCCGCCGTCAGGAAGACTGCTTATCCAGGCGATTAATTCGGAGATGACCTTCTCCGTGTAATCGGCAAGAGTTTCATCAGCGACCAGCACCTGCGCATCCGCGCGTGAAAATTCATACTGGGCCATAAACCGCTCCCGCCTTGCCTGGGGAAGCTCTGGAATGCCGCGCCGCAATGCGGTCAGGTATTCATCTGTAAAATGGAAAGGGGGTATATCAGGCTCGGGAAAATAGCGGTAATCTTCCGCTTCCTCCTTAGTCCGCTGAAGCTCTGTTATGTTTTTTGCATCATCCCACCCGCGAGTCTCCTGCACCTTAGGATATTCTCCACGCTCCAACAATTCACTCAAACGCTTTTGTTCATGCTCAAGCGCCCTTTCCACCGCACGGAATGAATTGAGGTTCTTAATCTCAATCTTCGTGTTTAATGCATTATCTTCCGCGTTCTTCCACGAGTCACCATCAGAGCCCAAATCGAAGGGTCCGCGTTCTTCCGCGTGGCGAACAGAAATATTCGCATCACATCTAAGATGCCCTTTCTCCATATCCGCATCAGACACGCCCAATGCCCGCACGATCGCCCGCAGCTCCTGCAAAAACAATTTTGCTTCTTGCGGGGTGCGGATATCGGGCTTGGTCACGATCTCCATCAATGGGGTGCCCGCGCGATTGAAATCAATCAGCGTCTCAGCCTTTGTTTGATGCACTAACTTCGCGGTATCCTCTTCCAAATGCAGCCGCTCGAGTCTTACCTTCACCTGTTCCCCTTTTGCCATTATCCCAAGAAACCCGCCTACGGCAAACGGCTGGTCATATTGGCTGATCTGGTAGCCTTTGGGAAGATCGGGATAAAAATAATGCTTCCGGTCAAACTTGGACTCTTTTGGAATTTCACCCTCCAGGGCCATAGCAGTCTTCAGCGCCCATTCAATCGCCTGCGCATTAGGCACCGGAAGCGTGCCCGGGTGCCCCATGCATACTTCGCACACGCAGGTATTCGGCGGCAAATACTCGCCCCGATTGTCGCACCCGCAAAACATTTTCGATTTGGTCTTGAGCTGTACGTGGACTTCCAATCCTATTGTTGTTTCAATTTTTTGATCCATAGAAAGTGATTGCTTCTATTATAAATTTTAACTCAAATACTTCTTGATCACATTCAAAATACTCTCATGAATCTCTCTTGGGGACAAGAGGCTGCCTTTGCGGGTGCAAGGAATCCTTACCCATGCCCCTGTCCGGCAAAGCATTCTGCCAATGGCATACGCCGCCTGCTGATGTTTTAAGTTTCGCTCAGCCAAATCCCGTTTCTTGCCTAAGAGGTATTTCCTGCACCCCTTCTTCATGACCAGTCGTGTGCTGAAGGAAATGGGCACATCGAGAAAAAACACAATATCCGGTTTGGGAAGCGCAAGTACGTCATACTCAAGATGCTTTACCCAAGCGATATATTTTTTCTGCCCATCAAGTGATTTAATTTTTGCTGCCTGATGGAGCATGTTCGCAGTCGTGTAACGGTTCGCTATCACGATATCCTTTTTCAGCCAGCGCCACAACAGCTCCTGCATGCTATATCGGTCTATCGCATAAAAAAGCGAAGTAATATACGGATCGACGCGCTCAATAGGCCCGAATGCGCCGTGCAAATACTTCTCCACGAGGACTGCTGATTTCTTCCCGTACTGCGGGAAATCAACCACATGGAACAGTTTCTGCATACGCCGCAAATGCTGCGCAAGCAATTTTATCTGGGTCGCTTTCCCGGAACCGTCAGTTCCTTCGATTACGATGAGTTTACCCTTCTTCATACGTTATTTAACCAAAGATAAATCACCGTGTATGATGATCGGCTTCACCGCTTCAATCTCGCTTTTGTAATAGGGAATGTCAGGGATTGGGTTATAGAGAAATATCTTCTGGTTGAGCACGTGCGCAAATCCTATTTCCATAAGAGTATTGCCTCCTATGTAATTCTTCACGCCATTCTTATCCATATTGATGACGAGCACCGCATCTGCGCCCTGCATCATGTGCCAAAATTCCCGTATGGCATCGAGGTTATTCTTTTGATAAATCTTGACCGCTTCTTTCTCCGCATCATTTTTTCCCAAAAAAGCATCCGCCAATTTCGTTACGAACGCATCATGTCCCCTCTGTATAAGGGCGTCGCGCGCCTCAATCATCTTTTCAGTATACTGCATGCTCCCTATGATTCCGATACGCATATATTTTCACTATGAATATTTCTTAATTAATAACTTTACCGCTTCCTCCACACGTTCAAGACGATAAAAGACGAGCTTGTTCCGCGTAGTCACTGCAAATTCCGCAATAATATCTTTCCCCGCAAATCGTTCACAGGCACTTTGGATTATTTTTTTCTCTGAAGGAGTAAAAAATGTTTGATCTCCGTGTGTATGATTCAACTGATGGCGGTGATAGACAAACTGAGCATGCATCCTCCCCTTCCTGCTCAGATCGCCTATTGACCCATTGACCCCCTCTACGGTCACTCTCATGCCCTCAGACATTACGGCGCCTGCCTTCTTCCATTTCCATGAAGGGTAAACCACAAAAATAGCTTCTCCTCTCTGCTGCGACTGTAACTCATCAAGTTTGACGGGAACATCTCGTTTAGAAACCCAATTTACAAATACATTTGTCCACTTCTTTTTGCTGTCGATGAGTGCTGCAGTCCGAATCGTCCAACCAACATAATCTCTTATGTGCCCTATTTTCAATTCGGCTGAATACCTGACAAACTGCCATTCAGGATGCGGCAATCCATATCGCTCAATAAGCCGAAGTCCTTGGAGAATAGTCATGAATTATTGCCTTTTATACGTCACAAATTTATATCTCACCTCGTTTTCTTCTTGCATCTCTGATTCTTGTTCCTTTCTAAACTCTTTCGGGAGTGGGGGGAAAAACGTGTCGCATCCGAATACACTCTCAATCTCAGTGAGATAAATCATATCGCACGCAGGCATGGCAATCGCTTGTCTGAATAGTTCTCCCCCGCCGATGATGAAGATATACTCAACAGTGGTATCTTTTTCTAATGAAGATAAACAATCTTCCAATGAAGAAAATTTTTGTGCTCCCTCCGGCAGCGCATACCCACCATCCCGCGTGATAACGCAATTTAATCGTCCCGCCAAAGGCCGCCGCCCTTCTGGAATGGATTCCCACGTCTTGCGTCCCATAATGACCGCATTACGCTTCGTAGTGTCTCGCGTTTCAGCGGTTACTTGATGGAAATGTTCCAGCTCTTTTGGCAGTCTCCATGGCAACACCCCTGCTTTGCCAATACCACGCTCTTGGTCACACGCCGCAATAAGTGAAAAAGTCATAAGTTAATATTTCGTAACTCCCCACTTCCCCTCTTATCCTAAGAGGGGGGACTATTCTCCTCCTCTTAAAATAAGAGGAGGTTGGGAGGAATTATTAAATTGCGATAGGAAACTTAATCGCAGGATATGATTCGTAATTTATGACTTCCGTATCAGTGTATTGCCACTCGAAAATGGAACGGAAATTTTTGGTCTGGATGACGGGCAAAGGATATTTATCAGGATCGCGGCTCAATTGCTCCTTGGCGCCGTCCACATGATTCGCGTATATATGGACATCAGCGAGAAACCCTACCAATTTCCCTTCTTGTAATCCTGCCTCTTTCGCGAGCAGGTGCAAAAGGAGCGCGTAACTGGCAATATTGAACGGCAGTCCGAGCATGGTATCCACCGAGCGCTGATTCCAGAGCAGGTTAAGCCTTTTATCAATAACCGTCACTTGAAATCCGTAATGGCACGGCGGCAAAGCCATTTGGTTAAGCATGCTGGGGTTCCATGCGCTCACGATCATCCTCCTGTCGTTGGGATTTGTTTTCAGCGTGGCAATAACCTTTTTCAATTGGTCAACACCCTGATTTATATAATCCGCATCAAATTTCGAATACGGCGCGTTGAAATGCCGCCACTGGAATCCGTAAATCGGCCCTAAATCCCGCTCCTCCAGCATGCGCTTTTTTGACGCCTCATCATGGCCGTACAGCGCCTTTGTGGGACTTGCCCATTCGTCCCAAATATGATTATTGCGGTCAATAAGCCACTGCTTGTCGGTAAGGCCTTTTATAAAAAATTCCAATTCAGAAGCCACGAGCCGCAACGGCACTTTCTTCGTGGTGAGCAAAGGATAACCCTTTGCCATGTCATGCTCAAAATACGCGCCCGCGATCGTATAAGCATCAGTGCCCTGGCGCGTCTGCTTCACCACGCCCTCCTTTAGCACGCGATCGACAATATTTAAATATGCGCGCATACATTCTTGATAATCATTCAGTACTTATTGTCTGCGTGAGTCTGCGTGCAGTCCGCGTATGTCTGCGACAAACATTAGACACCGGTACTGCCAAAGCGCCGCTCTCCCCGGTGGCTCTCGCTCAACTCTTTTTCCTCCACCACGGTAACTTCTTCAATTTTCTGTATGAGCATTTGCGCGATGGCGCTCTCTGCGGCTATGGTAATGGGTTCCTGGGTAGTATTCAATAGGCAAATGATTACTTCTCCGCGATAGCCGCTATCAAACACCCCTCCTAATGTTTTCAAACCGCGCTTATTTGAATTACCGCCGCGATCCCATACCAGCCCCACATGCCCTTGCGGAATCTCCACCGCAATCCCCGTATGAAAAATATGGCGCATGCCCGGCGGTATCACTACGCTTTCATAACAAAAAAAATCGAGTCCCGCATCCCCCGGCAAGGCATAGCGCGGCAGCTTCGCCCGCGGATCAAGCTTTTTCACCTTTAAAACTAATGACATAACCACTAAAGATCCAAATTTCAAAACCTCACCGCTATGCGGGATCCCGCATACCTTAGATAAAATAATTCATAGTGCGGGACAAAGTTCAAAAGAATGACAAAATCCCAATTATCAATGCCAAAACGTTTGATATTTGGATTTCAAACTTTATTTGACATTTGAGCTTTGGGCTTCATTTGACATTTGCCTGCCCGCCATAGCTTTTAATTAAATACGCTGCGTCAACTGAGAACAAATGATATTCTGTGTTACTCTCATTGATTGTTGACAGGCTTTGGCAGGCGGGAACTTTGAGCTTTGTCATTGACGGTTAAAGTTACTTGAAATAATTTGACGAATCGATTCTTGAAATTCTTCCAGCTTTCCTTCATCCACAATCGCATATTCTGCCATGGCAATAGGGCCTCCTTTTTCAAGATTTTCTATTTCGGCATAATCGCGCGACTGCGATTCAGCGCGGCTGAATGAGCGGAAACGCTTGTCATTATCACCCTGATGGCGGTCGGCGCGGTGTTCCAGCCGCTGATGGCGCGTGGCAGGAGACGCACAAATCGCCAGTACCTGCAACCGATCTCCATACCGCTCTTTCAAAATTTTATATTCCGACCAGCTATACAACCCGTCAATAACTACCGGCCCTTTCATGAGAAGCGCATCTATCTTTGGCAAATTCATAACCGCAAACGCCGCCATACCGTGCATCCGCCTCAATTCCTCCCTTACCATGCGCTCTGTCGTTTCATTCACCGGCAAATTCCGCTTCTTCAGCTCATCCAAAGTGATCTGCCCAAACCGTATCATCTGCCATCCTAAAGACACAAAAACCGAGGCAGCCTCGGTTTTCCCCGCACCGGTCATTCCAACGATGGCTACCACGAGCTTCTTCTCAATATTGCTTTCCTTAATCATGGTCGGTTCCTATTATTTTGTCTACATTCGCTATCGTAAGTTCAAAGTTCAAAACCTCACCGCTCAGGCGGGATCCCGCATACCTTAGATAAAATAATTCAAGGTGCGGGACAAAGTTCAAAGGAATGTCAAAATCTCAATGACAAATTTTGACATTTGGGCTTGGAGCTTCATTTGACATTTGAACTTTGAGCTTTGATATTATACACCAGAGTTCTGATACCTCTCCACTTCATCGTATATGACATCTAATTGAATACCTGCTTGTTGAAACATACTTCGTGTCATCTCCCCCCGCTGGTAACGCTTCTCCGCCACCACCCTCACTATGCCGCAGCTGATGATGAGCCGCGCGCAGACATAACAGGGCTCCATTTTGCAGTAAAGCGTCGCGCCTGCAAGGGAAATTCCAAAACGCGCGGCCTGGGCAATGGCATTCTGTTCCGCATGAATCGTACGGATGCAGTGCTGGCTGCGCTTCCCTTCTTCATCCAAAAATTCCGCTATTTGATGGCCTGCCTCGTCGCAATGCGGCATGCCGGGAGGCGATCCCACATAGCCGGTCGTCAAGATCCTTTTATCCCGCACGATCACGCATCCGCTCCTGCCGCGGTCGCACGTGCCGCGCGTGGCGACCGTGTGCGAGATTTCCGTGAAATATTCATCCCATGAGGGCCTATCCGCCATATAGTTCATCAGTTAATCGGTTTGTCAGTCTTTGAATGGTGCTTTAGGTGAATAGTCAATACTTGAACTGTTTTTTAGAAATCTGATGTAGCCTTGAATAGCTTTTATGAGACCTAGATACTCATCCGCCATCTTGTTCGCCGTTTCTAAATCGCAAAGACTCTTCTTACCGCATCTTAGTAAATTACTCATGGTCTCTTCTGCTTCACACACTGCAATACTTTGTAATATGTGTAATTGCTCTCTTAATGACTGCTTTTTATAAGCTTCGGCGATATTATTCGTTACTGCTGATGAAGATCTTCGGAGTTGATCAACACTCCTAAACCGCTCATCATTCGGAAAATCTCTGGTAAAATTATGAACCTTTAATTCTAGCTCTTCGGAGAGCTTGTATATCTTCAGGTTATTAAGACCGGTTGCCACATGCATTTTTCTTAATAACTGATGAACAGAAAAACTGCGTAACTGAAAAACTATACGCCCACGCGCACTCCCGGCCCCATCGAAGAAGTCAAAGTGATAGTCAAAAAATACGTTCCCTTAGAAGTTGCGGGCTTTGCTTTCCGCACCGCTTCATGGAATGACTTGAAGTTCTCCAAAAGCATCTTCGGTTCCCAGCTCACCTTGCCGATCACCTGATGGATGTTGCCGGTATCGTCATTTTTAAAAGTCACCTTCCCTTTTTTGAGCGCGGCCACCGTTTTCCCCACCTCCATAGTCACGGTCTCATTCTTAGGCGAGGGCATTAAACCTTTGGGGCCTAAAATTTTTGCGACTCCGGAGAGCGCTTTCATCATGTTTGGCGTGGCGACGGCTACGTCAAATTCGATCTTTTCAGAACTCTTAATCTCTTTTATCAGCTCTTCCCCTCCTACCACGTCCGCGCCCGCCTTTTTGGCTTCTTCCGCTTTGTCCCCTTCGGCAAATACTGCCACGCGCTTGGATTTGCCCGTGCCGTGGGGCAGGGTCACCACTCCGCGGACTTGCTGTTCGCCCTTTTTGGGATCTATGCCAAGGTGGTAATGCGCCTCTACTGACGCGTCAAACTTCACCTTTGAGGTTTGCTTCACCAGCGCGAGCGCTTCCTCGGGAGAATATGATTTATTGGCATCAACGAGTTTTTCTGCTTCCTGATAACGTGTACCTTGTGGAGACATAATAAATAGTTATCCAGTTTTTCAGTCTCTCAGTTATTCAGTATTAAACGATAAAGTATAGACTGACAAACTGATAAACCGATAAACTGACAGACTAATCAACAACCGTAATTCCCATCTGCCGCGCGGTGCCTTCGATAATGCGCATCCCCGCCTCGATGTCCGTGGTATTCAAATCAGGCATCTTCTTCAGCGCAATTTCCTTCACTTGCGCACGTGTTACTTTCCCCACTTTTTCCTGCAAAGGCTTTCCTGATCCCTTCTCGATGCCCGCCGCTTTCTTCAAAAGCTCGGCGGCAGGGGGCGTTTTTAATATGAAGGTGAACGTGCGGTCTTCATAGACCGTCAGCTCCACGGGAGTCACCTCGCCCGCCCGATCTTTGGACGCCTCATTAAATTTTGAGACGAAATCAGAAATATTTAAGCCATGCGGCCCCAACGCGGTGCCGACCGGCGGCGCAGGCGTCGCTCGCCCCCCTGGAATCTGCAATTTGATGATAGTCTTGATCTTTTTAGCCATACGATTCTCATGTCATCCCCGACCAAGATCGGGGATCCAGAAAACGAAAATAAACAAAACGATCGACTTTTGTTGGTTTTTGTCTGGATTCCCGCATACGCGGGAATGACAATGTGGGGATTAAATCTTTTTCACCTGCAGAAAATCAAGTTCCACGGGCGTTTCCCTGCCGAACATTGAGATGAGTACTTTCACTTTGCCGCGCGCTTCATCAACTGATGAAATCTTCCCTTCAAAATCTTTAAACGGGCCGTCCACGATGCGCACCGGCGATCCCACGCTCACATCAATCTGATACTTCGGCTCTTCCACACCCATGCGCTTCTGGAGCAATTTTATCTCTTCATCGGATACCGGCGTGGGCGTAGTGCCGGAACCCACGAACCCTGTCACGTTGGGAGTATTGCGCACCACGTACCATGAGTCATCGGTAACGACCATTTCCACCAGCACGTATCCGGGGAAAATCTTCTCGCGGACTGTCTTCCGCTTGCCGCCCTTGATTTTTATTTTCGTTTCCGTCGGGATAAGAATATTGTAAATTTTATCACCCATGTCCATGGACTCAATGCGCTGTTTCAGATTCCGCGCGACATTTTCCTCATAGCCAGAGTAGGTATGGAGCACATACCAACGGCGGCCAAGTTGTTGCGTTTGACGAGGCATAACCTTAACGAAAACTCTAAATCCTTACCGCTCAGGCGGGATCCCGCTTACCTTAAGAGAAATAATCAAGGAGCGGGAGAAATCCCAAACTCTAAAGCTATTTTGAATTTGTTCTAGGAAATAAAAATTAGAATATAAAATTTTTCCCTACAGGACAAAACGTTCAAGCAGCAAATTGAATGCATAATCCAGCGCGCCCAAAAATACCGCAACCCCAAGGCTAATGCCAATCACCAAAAGGGTATGGCTTTTTGTGGTTTCCTTTGACGGCCACGAGACACGCCGCAATTCTGCCCGCGAGTCTTTCAAATACTGGGTAATTCCTTGAACCAGGGACATAAGAGGCATTATGAGGGCCTTAAAAACCCCCTCCCGGGGGTTGTGCACATCTGAAACAACTATACTATATTACGCTTTTCCCTGCAAGTCCATAATATCATCTTCACTACGATACATAACTGGTTTATCATTCCAATAAAAGACACGGTTTCGGCCTTTATTTTTTGCCTGTTTTGAACATAAGTTTGCCAGGCGAAACATTTCTGATTTGTCAAAATCATCATTCATATTTTGCACCTTTACAAAGGGAGACACTCCCACACTTACCGTAGCTTTAACTTCTTCTACTCCTCCATGTATGTTCTGTATAGGTACAGGTGTACCCTCTATTAAAACTCTGATTCTTTCTGCGATCTGAATAGCGTTACCGTTGATATTTGGTATAAATAACATAAATTCATCTCCCCCAATCCGTCCCGCAATATCGCCAAAGCTAATATTCTTGTGTAATATCTGGGCGATAGAACGCAACGCCTCATTCCCTGCAGGATATCCATAGGAATCGTTCCATTGTTTTAAACAATCTAAATCAATAATAATTATCGAGAAACCAGTTAACTCCCGCTCGCGCCTCCTCTGTTCCTTTCCAGAAAAACTCGCCGCCTTTTGCAATGTAATAAATTGCTCATCCATGTAACGCTTATTAAAGAGGCCTGTCAACGGGTCGGTATAACTTTTTATTTTTGCTTCAGCAATTATCATCATTGCCTCAATTGTGACAGGAGTGTTCATTTCCGGGTCAGGATGCTCCGGGTCTTTTGTGAATCTACGTAATCCAAATTCAATATGAGCAAGCATCGCTCTCAGCACGTCAGGCGTGGTACCCATCTTTTCAGCTCTCTCTTCTATTAACTTTTCTAATGAATCAGGTTCAGGGGTTTCGTCAAATCTCTTCGCAGCTTCACTTGGATATTGTCGTTCCATAAGTTGATATTGAATACGTAGTACTTTTTAGGAGAATATAAGATATCATACTACGCACCATTAAAAGTGTATACTCAAAGGTTGCCGCGAAGGGGTAAAATTGCTATCCTGATTACTGCTCATGAAACCGCACGATTCTATTCAATTCTCTCATCATATCGCCAGAAACCTCTGGCGGACGGGGGTCTGCGCGCTCGCGATCATTGCGGGCGTATTGTGCACCGCGCAGGGAACGACCGCTCAAATCGCCACGAGTACTGCGCTGACTGCGACTACGACAATTGAGGAACTCGCGGTAACGGCTCCTCCCATACCGCAGGAATTATTTCATGCGCAATTTGAACTCGCGCAAAATTCGCTCACCGCGGGCGCGCATGTGACCACAACCCCGGGCGTGGAAATAGAATTACCCAGAACCACCTCCACGCCGCTCACGCTTGATCTTCTCCAGCTCTTCCCCGAAGAGCTTCCTCCGGTTGCGTGGAGCGCCACCACGACGACCACCACGGTATGGCAGATTGATGTCACCAGCCCCGTTATAAAACCATGGATCCCCTCTGCTCCCATAAAAATTACACTTCCCGTCACTGGTCCATACTATAAGAAAAAAATAATCAGTTTCTGGGACAACCGGCTCTCGCAGTGGCGCAATCTAGCCAGCACGACCGATTTTGAGCGCAATGCGGTATCAGCGCTCTATCCGCTTCCCTATGGCCGCTTTATCGTGCGGGAGAGCGAAACAATTTACGAAGGCATCGCAAGCTGGTACAAATGGAAGAATTGCAACTGCGCCGCCTTCCGTTTTATGCCAAAAAAATCTATACTGAAAGTAACCAATATCTCCCCCAGCGCGCGGAAAGGGAAATCAGTGACCGTGCGGGTGAATGATTATGGCCCTGAAGAATGGACTGAGCGGCTTATCGACCTTGATTATGTGGCATACCGCGCCATAGGCCTGCCGCGCGGAGGTATCATGCCGGTGAGAGTAGAACTTATTGATAAATCCAAATGACAAATTTCAAAGTTCAAATGAAGCCCAAATGTCAAAGCTCAATTTTGAAATTGGGACTTTGGATTTCATTTGTCATTTGAATTTTGGATTTTGAACTTCTCTCTGCCTCATAGTATGTCTCCTCCCGCCGAAACCACCCCGATGATCCAGTTCAGAAATGTCAGCAAATTCTACCCTCCCCACACCTATGCGGTGCGGGATGTGAATGTGGCCATCAACAGCGGCGAATTTGTCTCCATTGTGGGTCAGAGCGGCACAGGCAAGACCACGCTCGTGCGCCTTATTATTGCAGAAGAACACCCGACCAAAGGGCGCGTGATCGTGGGAGGGTGGGATATCACCAACATCCGCCACGGGGACATCCCTCTCCTGCGGAGGCAGATTGGCGTCGTCTTCCAGGATTTCAAACTGCTTCCCAGAAAAACCGTACGCGAAAATGTGGCATTTGCCCTGCAGGTAGCGGGCGCCGCACGCACGCAGGTAAAGGAAGTCGTGCCGCAAGTGCTCGCGATCGTAGGACTGGATTCAAAAATGGACCGCTTCCCCCACCAGCTTTCCGGCGGCGAACAGCAGCGGGTGAGCATCGCGCGCGCCCTCGTGCATCGCCCCAAAATCCTTGTCGCAGACGAACCGACGGGAAACCTTGACTCTATCAATACGCGCGAGATCATTGACCTTCTGGTGAAGATTAACGAGCTCGGCACCACCGTCCTTCTGGTAACCCACAACCGCGACGCCGTCAATTCGCTGAAAAAAAGAGTCATTACCTTGGACCAGGGCATTGTCTCTTCCGATAAGCAAATAGGAAGATACGTGCTATAGAAACCCTAAACCACAAATCCTAAATCCTAAATAAGCTCAAAATTCAAAAACCAAATTCCGTGAATTTAAATTTCCAGATTTATTTAGAGTTTCGGATTTAGAGTTTAGTATTTTTCAAAGGTATGTTCCTCTCTCTTGCAAGAATGATAAAATTCGCGGTGCAGAACTTCTGGCGCAATATCTGGCTTTCGGTGGTGACCGTCACCATTATTTTCCTGACCCTGTGCTCGCTCACGTCACTCATTCTTATAAATGTGATGAGCGACCAAGCGCTCAATACCGTGAAGAGCACGCTTGATATCGCGCTTACTTTCAAACCCGTGGTGCCGCAATTACGCGTGGAAGAAGTGCGGGATACCCTGCAAGGGTTGCCGTACCTCTCCGCAGTCACCCTTACCACGCCAGAAGAATCCCTTGCCGCATTCCGCACCAAACACGCGGAGGACACCACGGTGATCGGGGCGCTCAATGCGCTCACGGAAAATCCGTTTGGCGCGACGCTCACGCTCCGTTTAAGTTCCCTCGACTATTACCCGACGCTGATGAAACGCATTGATGAAATGGGACTCTCAAAAGAAGTGGAACGGATGGATACCGGAAGCTATGAGCGGATTGTCGCACGCCTTGAGGACATCAGCTTAAGGGTGCGGACATTCGGTTATGCCGTGAGCGGATTCTTCGCGCTCATCGCGATCCTCATCGTGTTTAACGCGATCCGCATGGGTATTTACAACCATCGTGATGAAATCAGCATCATGCGCTTGGTGGGCGCTACCAGCTGGTTCATTCGGGGGCCTTTCTTGATCGAAGCGCTGCTCTACACTATAATTTCTTGCACCCTCTTCTGGGCGCTTATGATCCCCCTTGTGGGGTCCCTTACCCCTTACTTAAACGCATTTCTCGGCGGCATCGGCTTTGATTTAAGAGGGTATCTTATGACGCATCTGGGAAGCATTATGGGATTTGAGCTGATATTGATCCTGCTGCTCACCTGCATCTCCTCGATGATCGCAATGGCGAGATATCTCAAAGTTTAAATCCTAAATCCGAAACCCTAAACCCTAAACAAATTTCCCGCCTCAGCGGGATCCCGCTTACCTTAAGAATAAAGGATTCAAGGTGCGGGACAAAATACAAAACCGTTGTAGTTTTTGGATTTCGATCATTTGGATTTGTTTATCTGGCTACGCCAGATCTCGCGTAGCGAGAGAGTTTAGAGTTTATAACTTTGAGGAATCGTCTAAAGGCAGGACATGGGCCTTTTGCGCCATAGACGCACTCGCCTTTGGCGAGGGAGCTTAAAAATATGTTTTTAATATTCGGGGGTCGTCTAAAGGCAGGACATGGGCCTTTGAAGCCCAGTATGAAGGTTCGACTCCTTCCCCCCGAGTTTATGCAGGGTGATAATCCAGGTCCCGCAGAATAATGATCTTTTATAGGCAAATCAATTGATGGCGGCCAGAATTTGCCTCGAGTATCCCTCGGGGCAGTTCTAACCATAAAAAAATCTCTTGTTAAGAAACGGCCACATCTATGAATCTCAAGAATCTTCTCCATGAAATAAAAAAGCTCCATCCTGAGGCTGATCTTGCTCGCGTAGAGCGCGCATTTGAATTTATGCAAAAAGCCCATGAGGGGCAAAAGAGGCTTTCAGGAGATCCCTATTACATGCATCCGTTGCAGATTGCGATCCGTCTTGCCCAGATGGATATGGACCTGCCCACTATCATTGCGGGGCTCCTTCATGATGTGCCTGAAAATACCGCAGTAACCTTGGAAGAGATCAGACGTGAGTTTGGAGAAGAAGTGGCCCGCCTGGTGGACGGGGTCACCAAACTCGGCAAAATCAAATATAGAGGGATGGAACGCTATGCGGAAAATCTGCGTAAAATGTTTGTGGCCATCGCAAAAGACGTGCGCGTAATCTTTATCAAATTTGCGGACCGCATCAATAATTTGCACACGCTTTACGCGCTCTCTCCCGTCAAGCAGCAGCGCATCGCCCAAGAAAGCATTGAAATCTATGCCCCTACCGCAAACCGCCTCGGCATGGGGGAACTCCGCAGCGAGCTGGAAGACCTCGCGTTCCCGTTTGCGTACCCTGAAGAATATGAATGGCTAAAAAAAATCGCCGCAGAGCCGATGGCCACTAAGGCCAAGATTACCGATAAGATGATACATGAAGTGAAGAAACTGCTTGACACGAACCATGTCGCCGCCGAGTCGGTCCATGGCAGAGTAAAACATTTCTTTTCCCTTTATAAAAAACTTCTTAAGAAAGACCGCGACCTGAATAAGATTTATGATTTGGTCGCCATCCGCATCATAGTCAAAGAGATGAAAGATTGCTACCAGGTATTAGGCCTCCTCCATGCGCGATGGCGCCCCATGCCGGGCAGGATCAAGGACTATATCGCCCAGCCGAAACCCAACGGCTACCAGTCGCTCCATACCACCATTTTTAACGACGAAGGACAGGTGGTGGAATTCCAGATACGCACCGAAGCCATGCATGACTTCGCTGAATATGGGATCGCCGCCCATTGGTACAGCAAGGAAGCGGGAACTGGCAAAAAAATACCCAAAGAGCATCTTGAGTGGCTCCAGAAAATCATCAGCCTGCAAAAGGAGTTTACCAGCGACGAAACGTATGTGGAGAATTTGAAAATCACTCTTTTTCGGGACCGTATCTTTGTGTTTACTCCCAAAGGAGACGTCATCAACCTCCCTGAAGGGGCGACCCCCATTGATTTTGCCTACCATATCCACACGGAACTGGGGCACCATGCGGGCGGGGCGTATATCAATGAAAAAATCGCCACGCTTGGCTCAAGCCTCAAGAGCGGCGACATGGTCCAAATTATTCAGGATAAAAACCGGAAAGGCCCGAGCGAGGATTGGATCACTATCGTACAGACAAAGATGGCGCGTGAAAAAATCCAGGATTATATCCGCCGCCAGCGCCGCCTCAACCTCTTCAATCTTTTCTCCCGCAAAACCTAATATCGCATTACTACACTGTTACATGGGTAATATGACAATATAACAGTTTAACAATTTAACAGTTTATTCACTAAGGCAGCAAATTCCTCTTCCGAATAAAATTCAATCACAATATCCCCTCCCTTCCCCTTCTTCCGTATCCGCACCTTCGTGCCCAATCTCTCTTCCAATGCAGATTCAACCGCAGTCGCAGATGCGATGTGCTGATCACCCCTCCGCCGCTTATCCCCCGCTCCCCGGCGCGCGGTGAACGTGCGCGCGTCTGCGACGGTAAGCTTATCTTCCACAATACGGCGGTAGAGTTCATGCTGTTCTGCCTCGTTTTTAAACTCTAAAATGGTCTTTGCCTGCCCTTCGGAGATTCTCCCTTCAGCCAACGACATCTGGATATCGCTGGGAAGCTGCAAATAACGCAGGGTGTTTGTCACCACAGGCCTTGACTTCCCGAGGCGTTTGGCCGCCTCATCGTGGGAAAGCGAAAATTCATCAATGAGCTTGCGGTAGGCATAAGCGCGCTCGATCGGATTCAGGTCTTTCCTCTGGATATTTTCAATGAGCGAGAGCTCCAGCTTTTCAAGCTCCCCGACGGACCGTATGATGCAGGGAACGCGCGAAAGATTGAGCTTCTTCGCCGCCCGCAGCCGGCGCTCGCCCGCCACCAGCTCATGCTTCCCTTGGCTGTTTCTTGTCACCACGAGCGGCTGGAGGATGCCATGCTTTTTTATTGATTCAATCAAATCAAGGAAGTGGCTGTCCTCAACCCAGTCGCGGCGCGGCTGGTAAGGATTCGCGATAATCTCGCGCGGGGACAATTCCAAAATCTGCTGCTGTCCTGCCTCTGCTGCCATCTCCTCCCCGCTCTGCGCCGCGTCCCAAGGTGCCGGCGCTGCGAGGTCAGGCACGCGAGGCGCTGTTTTTTTCCGCGGTATGAGCGAGGAGAGCCCCCTCCCTAACCCAGAACCCTTTAATTGATCAGGCATAAAAATTTGATTAATTTTCAATTTCTCCCGCTTAGGCGGGATCCCGCTGACATTTAAAGAAAATGATCAAAGAGCGGGACAATTCTCAATTTTCAATTAATGACTCAATGCCCCAATTTTCAAATGTTTGAAAATTGTGAGATTGAAAATTATTTGAAAATTGAACATTGAAAATTTACGACTCGGTAAATATCACTTCTCTCGCCAGTTTCTCATACGCCTTCGCTCCCCTCGATCCCCGGTCATAGTGCAGAATCGGTTTCCCGTACGACGGGGCCTCGGCGAGTCTGATATTGCGCGGGATCACGGTGCGGAAAATGCGATTCGGAAAATAACGGTACAGTTCATGGAACACGTCATGGGTGAGCTTGTAGCGGTCGTCATACATGGTGATAAGGGCGCCGAGAATCTCTAATTCCTGGTTTATGTTCTCCCGCACCAGGGAGATGGTCTCAAGGAGCGAGCTTAAGCCTTCGAGCGCATAATACTCCGCCTGGACCGGAATGATGATCTCATCCGCGCCCACCAAGGCATTCACGGTAAGCAGCCCCAGAGAAGGAGGACAGTCGATAATCACGTAATCATACTCATGGGCAACCTCTGCGAGGGTGTCGCGGAGCCTATATTCGCGCCGCTCCACATTGACCAGTTCGATGTTGGCGCCGGCGAGCGAGATGGATGCGGGAGCGAGTTTGTGCCCTTCAACCGCGGTTGCCTGTATCACCTGCTTCATGGGGGCAATCCCCGTGAGCGATTCATAAATGCCTTCAGGGAGCGACCGGTGGTCGATGCCAAACGCGCTTGACGCGTTTCCTTGCGGATCGAGGTCAATAAGCAGCACGAACTTGCCCATGCTCGCCAAATATGCGGAAAGGTTTACCGCGGTCGTTGTTTTGCCTACACCGCCTTTTTGATTGACGATGGCAATAGTCCTGACCACATGCATTCATGAATGAATGATATGCATAGTATATCACCGTTGACTATTATTGAAAAATTCATTATGTTCAATAGGGAGATCCTTTGAAGGGTAAGCCGCTGTGGCGGAATTGGCATACGCGCGCGACTCAAAATCGCGTGGGCTCACGTCCATGTGGGTTCAACTCCCACCAGCGGCATTACGAAACACGTTCGCCCCGGGATAAACCCGGAGCGCCAAGGGTTAATCCCTTGGCGACTCCCTCCCCGGGCATTTAATAATAAATTTATTCCGCATACGAAAACCTACTTCAAATTAATACCTGCCGTGCATCTTTTCTTAGTGAAAAATGGCAGTATCCTGCTGCTGAAAAGATTCAATACAGGATACGAAGACGGCAGCTATAGCGTACCCGCAGGGCATTTGGACGACGGCGAGAAAGCGACCACGGCGCTCCTCAGGGAAGCTCGGGAAGAGATAGGTATCGTCATCCAGGAAGATATGCTTCGCATGGTGCATGTCATGCATAGAAAATCAACCGAAGAACGGATTGATTTCTTTTTTGAGGCAGCCCAATGGCAAGGAGAGCCCGCTAACATTGAAACACACAAATGCGATGAGATACGATGGTTCCCCCTCAACGCGCTGCCCCATAACACGATTCCCTATGTACGGGCTGGCATAGAACACTACCTCCATAAGGTCTTGTATTCTGAATTTGGATGGAGCGCGCGCACCAGTATTTTCCAGTCAAGGAATGAGCCCCAAATCAATAGTCACCAGGGACTGTGATTTTCAATAGCGCGTTAAAAGTTTTTTCTCAATTTCTCAAATAAGGCGGCCTTTGCTTTTTTCATCTCCTCG
>Ga0265296_1001630_pt1 | contig 25054 bp, 21 predicted proteins | sample MunlanPumphouse1_FD_189073 | JGI IMG/M metagenome (GOLD analysis project Ga0265296, IMG submission 189073) | Groundwater microbial communities from a municipal landfill in Southern Ontario, Canada - Pumphouse #1 | ecosystem: Environmental > Aquatic > Deep subsurface > Groundwater | place... | reverse complement strand
CGTTACCGCGACCATACCGCCCTGCACGGCATCGACCTGCAGGTCCGCGCTGGCCAGGTACTGGCCCTGCTGGGCCGCAACGGTGCCGGCAAGAGTACCGCGATCAGCGTGTTGTTGGGCCTGCGTCGCGCCGACGCAGGCCAGGTCGAGCTGCTGGGCGGTGATCCGCAGCAACGCGATCATCGGCTCGGCCTCGGCGTGATGCTGCAGAGCACCAGCCTGCCGCCGATGCTGCAGGTGGATGAACTGGTGGCGCAGGCCAGCGCCTGCTATCCGGATCCATTGCCGCTGGGCGACGTACTGCAGCGTGTGGGCCTGCAGGGCCTTGCCCGGCGTCGCTATGGCCAGCTGTCCGGCGGGCAGCAGCGCTGCGTGCAGTTCGCCATCGCCATCTGCGGCCGCCCGCGCGTGCTGTTCCTCGATGAGCCCACCACCGGCCTGGACATCCAGGCGCGGCAGGCGATGTGGCAGGCGATCCGGCAACTGGTGGCCGAAGGCTGCGGCGTGCTGCTGACCACCCACTACCTGGAAGAAGCCGAGGCGCTGGCGCAACGGGTGGTGGTGCTGGAGCAGGGCAGGGTAGTGGCCGATGCGCCGCTGTCCGAACTGCGCCTGGCCGACCGCCCGCGACGCATCCGCTGCCGCAGCACGCTGGCCGCCGATGAGGTGCAGCACTGGCCCGGCGTCCAGCAGGTGCAGCGCGATGGCGAACATCTGCAGATGCTGGCCAGCCCGGCCGAGCCGGTGGTGGCGCGCCTGCTGGCCGCCGATGCGCAGCTGCGAGAACTGGAAGTACAGGGCGCGGCACTGGCCGACGCCTTCCTCGACCTGACCCGGGAGGCCGCATGAACACCTTGACCCGTCCCACCGCCGCCGGTGCCGCGCCCTCGGTCTGGCGTGCCCTGCGTCCGTATCGCGCCGAACTGCTGGCCGAGCTGCGTCGCGCCTGGCGCTCGCCGTCGTTCGTGCTGCCCTCGTTGTTGTTCCCGGTGCTGTTCTACCTGTTGTTCGGCGTACTGCTGGGCCGTGGCCACGCGCCGGTCTATCTGCTGGCGACTTATTGCGTGTTCGGCGCGATGGCGCCCTCGCTGTTTGGCTTCGGCGTGCAGCTGGCGCTGGACCGCGAAGGTGGTCTGCTGACCCTCAAGCGCGCACTGCCGCTGCCTGCCGCAGCGCCGCTGCTGGCGCGGCTGGCAATGGCCCTGCTGTTCGCGGTGCTGATCGCCGCGATGCTGATGGCGGTGGCGTGCCTCTTCGGCGGCGTGCAGCTGCAGGCGGTGCAAGTACTGCAGCTGCTAGTCGTGGCGGCGTTTGCGGCATTGCCGCTGGGGTCGATCGGCCTGCTGATCGGCAGCCATGTCGGCGCCAGCGCGGCACCGGCCATCGTCAACCTGGTCTACCTGCCGCTGGCACTGTTGTCGGGGCTGTGGCTACCGTTGTCGGCGTTGCCGACGGTGTTTTCGACGATGGCGCCGCTGTGGCCGACCTGGCACCTGGCGCAGCTGGCCCTGCCCATTCTTGGCCAGCCGGCACGTGGCGGCACCGTTGGCCATCTGCTGGTGTTGCTGGGTGTGAGTGCGGTCGCATTGCTGCTGGCGCGTCGCCGCCTGCGCCGGGTCGGCTGAACTGGCATGATCGGCAGCGATCGTCCCCGCCTGGAATCTTCCGTGCCACCGAGCTGGCTTGCGTCCCTGCTGCGCCCCGCACCGGATTCGGCGGTGGCCGAACTGCTGCGGCGGGGCAAGTCGCCCTGGAGTGGTGCGATCCATCTGCTGTGGTCGGTCTGGATCTTCCTCACCCCGGTGCTCGGCAATGGCTTCACGCTGCGCTGGTTGTTGCTGACGCTGGCCAGCTATCCGTTGTTCCTGCTGTTCTATGCCAAGGTGATGCTGGCGCCACGGCACCACGCCTGGCGCTACGCGCTGGCCATGATTGCGATGGCCCTTGTACTGCTGCCGTGGTATCCGTCGGGACTGAGCTACTTCGTGTTCGGCTGCGTGATGATCCGCATGAGCAGCCGCGGCGGTTGGTGGGTGTACCTGTTGCAGCTCACTGGCCTGAATCTGCTGTTCTGCAGCACCGCGCTCTACTTCGGTTATCCGTGGCAGGCCATGGTGTGGATGCCGGCGGTATCGTTCATTGTCGGGCTGGTGGTGAACGTGGAGGCCCTGAGCCATCAGCGCGACGTCGCCCTGCAGCTGTCCCAGGATGAGGTGCGGCGCCTGGCGACCACCGCCGAGCGCGAGCGCATCGGCCGTGATCTGCATGACCTGCTGGGGCATACGCTGTCATTGATCACGCTGAAGCTGGAACTGGCGCGCAAGCTGTACGACCGCGATGACGCGCGTGCCCGGCAGGAAATCGGCGAGGCCGAGGACATCGCGCGCGAGGCGCTGGCACAGGTACGCAGTGCGGTCACCGGCATCCGCGCCAGCGACCTGGCCGGCGAACTGGCCTCGGCTCGCCTGCTGCTGGAATGCCAACAGGTACACCTGCAGTACATGCCGCCGCCGCCGATGCCAGTGGAGGTAGAGCGTGGGCTGGCACTGGTGCTGCGCGAGGCGGCGACCAACATCGTGCGCCACGCGCAGGCGACCCGGGTGCAGGTGGATTTCATGCTTGAGGACCGACAGTTGGCAATGCAGATACGCGATGACGGCCGTGGTGGCGTGCAGGCCGAGGGCAACGGATTGTGTGGCATGCGTGAGCGGGCAGCGGCGCTGGGTGGCCATTTGACGCTGCAGTCGCCGCGCGGGGAAGGCACGCTGCTGACCGTGCGCGTACCCTTGGTGGCCGCGACTATGCCGCTGTCGCCGGCATCGCTGGCACAGGGGGGCGCGGCATGATCCGCATCCTGCTGGCCGAGGACCAGGCGATGGTGCGTGGTGCATTGTCGGCGCTGCTGAGCCTGGAACCGGATATCGAGGTACTGGGCAGTGCCGCCGACGGCGAAGCCGCCTGGCGCATGCTGCAGCAGCTGCAGCCGGACATCCTGGTCACCGACATTGAAATGCCCGGGCTGAGCGGGCTGGAGCTGGCCCAGCGCATCGCCCGCCATGAACTGCCGATCAAGGTGGTGATCGTGACCACCTTCGCCCGCGCCGGTTTCCTGCGCCGTGCGCTGGAAGCAGGCGTGCTGGGCTATCTGTTGAAGGATGCACCGGCCGAGAACCTGGCCGAGGCACTGCGCAAGGTGAAGCAGGGCATCCGCGCGATCGACCCGCAACTGGCGCTGGATGCCTGGTCGCAGGCCGATCCGTTGACCGACCGCGAACGCCGCGTGCTGCGCCTGGCGGGCGAGGGCCGCACCGCCAGCGAGATCGCCGAGCAGCTGGGGCTGTCGCACGGCACAGTGCGCAATTACCTGTCCGAATGCATCGGCAAGCTGGGCGTGGCCAACAGGATCGAGGCGTATCGGCTGGCGCGGCAGAAGGGGTGGTTGTAGCGGTCATTTCCGCGACCGCGGGGAGGTGTCACTTTCTTTGCTCGTGCAAAGAAAGTAACCAAAGAAACACGCCGCCGAACACGAGCCGGTGCTGCGCACCGGTGCCCTGTGCTCCTCGGTCCGTCGAGGGACGGCGCGGGAACTCGCTGCGCTCAGACACCCGCGCCTCTTCGCCCTCGCCGGACCTGCGGTGCTCGGCTCGTTCAAGGCGGACCCAACTTCAAGAGCAACAGCTGCACCCAGTAGATCCACGCCATGCGTGGATGCTTTTGCCTTTGATCTTGACGTTCCAGCCCGCCTTTCAGCGAGCCGAGAAGCGCAGGGCACCGGTGCGCAGCACCGGCTCGCGACTTGGCGGCGTGTTCTTTGGTTACTTTCTTGCACGAGCAAGAAAGTGACACCCCCCACGGTCGCGGAAACGATCCGCCGGGAACTCCCGGCGAACCCTTTCAATCCTTCCCGCGTGCCATCGCCTGGAACACGCCATCGCGGCGCACCCACAGGTGGAACAGCGCCGCACCCACGTGCATCAGCACCGTGGCGAACAGCACATAGGCCAGCAGACTGTGCGCATTGCGCAGCGCGGCGTACAGCGCCGGAGCGTGCGGCACGATCGGTGGCAGGTGCAGGCCACCGCCCAGCACGATCGGGTAGCCGCCGGCCGACAGCATCGCCCAGCCGATCAGCGGCATCGCCAGCATCAACGCGTACAGCATCCAGTGCGAAGCCTTCGCCGCCAGCACCTGCCATGCGGGAAGATCCGCCGGCAGCGGTGGTGGACGGTGGCGCAGGCGGTTGTACAGCCGCAGCACCGCCAGCAGCAGGATGGCGATGCCCAGCGGACGGTGCAGGTCGATCAGCATCGGCCGCAGGTGCAGCGAGGCGACCATGGTCACGCCGACGAACAGCATCGCGATGATCATCAGCGCCATGGACCAGTGCAGCACCCGGGCGAGCAGGTTGAAGTGGCCGTTGCCGGTGTTCATTGCGCAGCCTCCTTCGGTTGCTCGACGTTGCCGCTGGCGCGCTCGCGTTCGCGGCGGTTGAACGACTGCGAATACACCGCCGAGCGCGCCGCCAGGATCGGGTCATCGCTGCCGCGCACGCCGCTGGGCACGATCAGCGGATCGAAGTTGAGCTGGCCGCAGGCACCTTCTTCCTGCGACTGCATGCGGTCGAGGCTGAGCACACCGGCCACCACCTGATCGCGCGATTCCGGCCACGGCACCGAGGGGTCATCGATGGCATCGCCGGGCGCAGCCAGGCTGACCACCAGGTTCCAGCGCACCGGGCCGCTGGCCAGGCGTTGCTGCAGTTCCTGGCTGAGAAAATCGACATCGGCCTGCTTGCGTGCGTCCGCATCCATCTCCACCACCGGTGCCTGCGGCTGCCAGCGCCAGCGCACCGCGCGCTTCTGCCCCTGTGCGTTGGTGAACCAGAAGCTGTTGACGCTGTTGAAGGTGGTGTTGGCCCAGCTGCTGGTCCACGGTGCGCTCTTGGCCCACTGCTGGAACGCCTGCGCGCTGGAGTATTTCGCCAGTACGGCGGCCATCTTCTGCGGGTCGGGCTTGCCGGTGGCCGGGTCCGGAATCTGCGCGCGGGTCTGCTCGTAGAAGGCTTCGGCGGTGGGCACGGTGAAGAACGGGAAGCTGTTCATCGCCATCCGCCATTCCTGGCCATCATCGCTGACCATCTGCACCGCGATGCTGCGCACCCGTGCGGTGTTGTCGGCGCCGTAGGGGTCACCGCCGCCGATCGACAGGCGGCCCATCACCGGCACGCGCGCCTGCGAGAACACCCTCGCACTGGACAGCGTGGGTGCCTGCGCGCTGGGTTCGAACCAACCACTCACGCACACGCCCTTGCTGTGCGCGCGGCGGAAGCCGGGATGCGCAGGGCCGGTGGCCTCGATGGTGTCGGTGAAGCGCTGCGCGGTCAGCCGATCGCGGCCGATCCAGCCGGCCAACCAGGCAAAAGCGAGGGCGACGACGCCCAGGATCAGCGCGATCAGGGCGATCCAGGGCAGCGGTGAATGCGTGCGCGGTGACTGCGGCCCTTGGCCGGCACGGGTGTAGCGGAAGAGCGACATGGTCGGAGTCCTGCCTTCACGGACGTGTGGGTGGGCGACCACCACATCCTCGCAGAACCCGGCCGGAGCCGAAATTCAATTTTTCGTCAGATTTGCCGGGTACCGACCAAGGCCGGCACCTACTGGAATTGCGGATCAGCACCCGCACCGGCATCGGTAGCGCCGGGCCATGCCCGGCGGCTGCATCAGGCGTAACGTGCTTTCAGCATCGCCCAGGCCGAACGCAGGGCCAGGGCTTCGCCACCGGCCGGGCGGCCCGGGCGCTCGCCATCGTTCCAGGCATACACGTCCAGATGTGCCCAGCGCTGACCATCTTCCAGGAAGCGTTCCAGGTACAGCGCGGCGGTCACCGAGCCGGCCATGCGCGAACCGGCGTTGGCCAGGTCGGCGATGCCGCTGCTCAGGTAACGCAGGTACGGGCGCCACAGCGGCATGCGCCACACCGGGTCGCGGGTGGCGTCGCCAGCCTGCAGCCACTGCTGGGCGAGCGTGTCATCGTTGCTGAACAGCGCCGGCAGATCCGGGCCCAGCGCGATGCGCGCCGCGCCGGTCAGGGTGGCGAAGTCCAGCACCAGGTCCGGCTTCTGCTCACCGGCGAAGGTCAGCGCGTCGCACAGGATCACCCGGCCTTCGGCGTCGGTATTGTCGATCTCCACGCTCAGGCCCTTGCGGGTGGCGATCACTTCGCCCGGACGGAAGGCATCCGGGCCGATCGCGTTTTCCACCGCCGGCACCAGCAGGGTCAGGCGCACCGGCAACTGCTGGGCCATCACCAGCCCGGCCAGTGCCAGCGCGTGGGCGGCGCCGCCCATGTCCTTCTTCATGTTGCGCATGCCATCGGCCGGCTTGATGTCCAGGCCGCCGGTATCGAAGCACACGCCCTTGCCGACCAGCGCCAGCGCCGGGTCCGTCTCCTTGCCCCAGCGCAGCACGATCAGCCGCGGCGCGCGGTGCGAGGCACGGCCCACGGCATGGATGGCCGGGAAGTTCTGCGCCAGCAGTTCGTCGCCGGTAATGGCTTCAACCTGCGCGCCATGCGCTTCAGCCAGGGCACGCGCGGCGTCTTCCAGCTGCTGCGGGCCCATGTCTTCGGTCGGCGTGTTGACCCAGTCACGCACGCGCAGGCTGGCGGCGATCAGGTCGGCCACCTCGCCGGTCGGTGTGGCAACCAGCTGGGCCGGCGTGCGGTTGCGCTTGCGGTAGCGGTCGAAGCGGTAGCTGCCCAGGCCCCAGCCCAGCTGCAGCAGCGCCTGTTCGGCGGCCGGCAGTTCGCTGGCCAGCTGCCACACGCTGCCTTCCGGCAGGGCGTGCGGTGCGTGGGCGTAGCTGTAGGCATCGGCACGATCGCCGACACCGATCACCGCGCCCGCCAGGCCATCGGCGCCGGGCAGCAGCGCAACCGAATGCGCGCCGGCAGTGAACCCCTGCGACTTCAACCACGCCTGGGTCGCGGCGGACTGGCTGTTCTTCCACGCCTCGAACTGGCTGCGGTCCAGCACGTGCAACGGCAGCGCGGCGGTGGTGTCGGCGGTGAAACCAGTGATCTCGCTCATGCGTCAGGTACTCCGGGATGCGTCAGCGTCGGCGGCGTCGAGGTTGGCGTCGAGCCAATCGGCCAGGCCGGTGAGGGTGTCGAACTGCAGGTCAGGCTGCAGCTGCGGATGGTTCCAGGTGGCCGCTTCGCGGTTGATCCAGCAGCCGCGCAGGCCGGCAGCCATCGCGCCGGCCACGTCCATCTCGACGTGGTCGCCCACGTGCAGCACCTGCGCCGGGGCGACGCCCAGGCGGTCGCAGGCGGCGTGGAAAATGCTTGCTTCGGGCTTGGCCGCGCCATGCTCGCGCGCGCCCAGCTGGAAGCTGAAGTGATGGGCCAGGCCGATCCGTTCCAGGTCGGCGTTGCCGTTGCTCAACGCGGCCACCGGCACCCGCGCGGCGATCCGCGCCAGGGCGTCGAGCGCATCGGGGTAGCACTCCACCTGGTTGCGCGCGGCGTAGAACACTTCATACGCCGGTTCCAGAAGGTCCAGGCTGGCGCCACTGTTTTCCAGCGCCTCCTGGATCGTCAGCCGGCGCAGCGCGCTCAGGTCGAAATGCAGGTGGGGGTTGTCGCGGAACGAGCGCTCGCGCAGTTCGCGCATGGCCGCCACCGGATACATTGCGGCGGTGGCGGGGCTGTGTTCACGCATCCAGTCGAACAGGACCTGGTCGATGCGGGCGCCGATCGGAGCGAACGGCCACAGCGTATCGTCGAGGTCGAGGGTGATGGCAAGGACAGGGAATTTCACCCCGCCATTCTACGCCTGCCCGCGCGCGCTTTCATGCGCGCGACGGGCAGGGGGCGCTGCAGGGTGCGTCAGCGCAGGTCGTAGGAGCAGCTGATGGTGGTCTGGCCGTCGAATCGCCGCACATCCAGGTTGTGCCGGCCCACTTCCCGCGTGTAGCTGCCTGCCACTGGGTCGGACAGCTTCGCCAGTGCCGCGATCTGTTCGACGCTGGCGGTGCTGAAGTACGCGGTGAAACTGTCGACGCCATCCTCGCCGCTGTCGCCGTCGTACGCCTGCAGGCGGTTCACTGGCTGGCCAAGCACCATCAGCGGCGTGGTCAACAGGAACTCACCGCTGGACTCCCCGTTTTCCGCCCGCAGCGGCGGCGGCGCCAGCAACTGGGCGATCGTTTCGAACTGCTTGGGGCTGAGGTGGCGCTGGCAGGTGACCGCTTCGACCAGCTGGGCACGCGCCTGCTCGATTGCCGGCGGCGTCGCGGCGAAAGCAGGGGTGGCAAGGCAGGCAAGGGCGAGGCAGCGCGTGGCGAACGAGGTCATCCGAACGGATCCATCCGAAAAAAGGGGGACTATTCTGCCAGTTCTGCCCTTGTTTCCGGCCCTGCCATCGGCGCGATCATTGTCCTGGCCAGCTCACTCCAGCAAGCGCGCCCAGCCCTGCATGCCCTCCAGTCGTGCCAGCACCAGCTTGATGCAGACCAGCAGCGGCACCGCCAGCAGCAGGCCGATCATGCCCCAGGCCCAGCCGAAGACCATCAGCGCCAGGATCAGCACCAGCGGTGACAGTTTCATCTGCCGGCCAAGCACGATCGGCGTCACCATCTGCCCTTCCAGGGTATGCAGGGTCAGGTAGGCGGCCGCAGGCAGCAGCGCCTGCAGCGGGTCGCGGAACTCGACGAAGCCCATCAGCAGCATCAATGCCACGCCGAGCAGCGGGCCGACATAGGGCGCGAAATTCAGCAGCGCCGCCACGGTGCCCCACAGCAGGGCCTCCTGCAGGCCGATGCCCAGCAGCATCAGCACGCCGGCCAACAGCAGGCCGACCACGGTGTTGATCACGCTGATGGTCAACACGTAGCGCGATACCTCATGCTCGATCGAGCGCAGGATGTCGCTGGTGAAGCGCTGCTGCTGCCGGTTCGGGAACAGGGCGATCGCCGCGCGCTGCAGACTCTGGCCGTAGATCATGAAGAACAATGTCAGCAGCACCACGGCCAGCACCGAGGCGGCCAGCCGCGGCGCGCGCGTCAGCATGCGGTACGGATCGTCCAACTGGGTGCGGATCACCTGCACCTTGCGGTTGCCGTCGCCACCGGCCACGCGCGCGAAATTCTCCGCCGCCTGGTTGGCCTGCTGCACCGGCTTGGTCAGGTCCTGCACCTGGCGCGCGACCTTGCGCAGCTGCTGCGGTGCTTCCTGTGCCCAGTCCATCGCCGGGCCGATCAGCTGCACCGCCAATGCACCGGTCGTGCCCAGTCCGGCGCCCAGCACCAGCAGGGCGCCGAGCGCGCGCGGAATCCACAGCTTCTGCAGCAGCCGCAGGATCGGGTTGCCGACCAGGGCGAAGAACATCGCCAGCAGGACCGGCAGGATGATGTCCTGCGCCGCCCACAGGGTGAACGCCACGGCCAGGGTCGCCAGTATCACCAGCGACATCGGGCCACGTGGGCGCGGGGCGGGGGGCAGCGGTGCGGGGGCGTCCGGCGCAGGCGACGACGGGGACAACAGGGACTCGCTCATCGACGTACCGACCGGGAAAAGAAGCCCATTATCGACCCGCCGCGATCAACGCGGCGGGTAAGGATCATCAACGTTCGGACATCTCGGTGGCCGCTTCGGCCGGACGCGGCCCACGCAGCTCGGTGTCCACCGTGGGCGCCGGCTGCGCTGCCGGCCGTGCAGCTGCGGGCGCCGGCTGCTCGGTGGCCTCATCCGCCTGGTCGGCGGCATCGTCTGCGGTTTCCGCCGCCTGCGCCGCCACCACGGTGGCAAACGCGGCCTGTGCGCTGGCGAACAGGCTGGACACCGAACCCACCATCTGCAGCCAACGCGCACCGTTGACCTTGCCTGGAACCTCCAGCTTGCCGGCGATGAAACCGCCGGCCAGGCCGACCAGCACGATGCGCAGTGGTGACCAGCCCTGTCGCCAGACCTGGCTGAGTACGCCCCAGTTGTCCTGGGTCTCGCCGATGCGCACGGCCATCACCTGTTCGCAGCGCTTTACCCGCCGCTGCAGTGCACCGAACTTCATGGCTTGCCCTCCGGAATCTGCACGCCGGCATCGGGATCATCATCGGTGGGCTCATCGAACAGGCCCAACCGGGACAACTGGCGCCGGGTGGCGTGCATGCCGGTGTGGTGGAAGAAGTACGAAACGCGCCAGATCGCATAGCCGGTGACGGCCAGGCTCAGCAACGAGGTGATCAGCAGTGCCTGCAGCCAACTCAGGCCGAAGCTCTGCAGCAGGGCGATCAGGGTGGCGGCCAGCAACAACCAGGCCGAGGCGCCGAATACGATGGCGACGCCGGCCCAGGCCAACGCACGCCCGAACGCACTGCGTGCAAGCGCGAAGTCCGCCGACGCCAACCGGCGCAGCGAACGCAGCGAGTGCTTGGCCGAATCGGCGGTCGCCCGGCCGGCAGCGCCGACCTGGCGGATGCTCTCGTCCAACGGCGGCGTGGCCGCCGGATCGGGACGTTGCGTGGTGTCTTCGCTCACGCCGCAGCTTACTTGTCGCTGCCGCGGGCCAGCTTGGCGATGATCCAGCCGGTAGCGAAGGCCACGCCGAACGAGGCCAGCGGACGTTCGCGGATCAGTTCAGCGGCGCTGTCGATCAGGTCCTTGCCCTTGTCCATCAGTGCGTCGACCTGTTCCTTGGCGGCGGCACCACCGAACTCGGCGGCAGCCAGGCCCGACAGCGCGCTGTCGGACAGTTCAGCCTTGACGTTGGCCTTGCCGATGCGCAGTTCGTCAGTCGCGGCACCGGTAGCGCCCTTGATCGCACCGCCGGCAGCGCTGGCCGCCTGCTTCAGGTGGGAACCGGCTTCACCCAGGTGGTCCTTCAGGTTTTCGGTATTGGTGGGGCTCATCGAATCACTCCTGTTGCGATGGGGAACGGGCGATCGGCTCAGCCGACCTGGACATACAGCAATAGCATCACGGGGGTATAGGGGGCGTTACGGCCAGGCGATCACCGCATCACCAACTGGCCCTGCTGCTGGCCATTGTTGCGCAGCACGCGCAGCACCAGGGTTGGCGGGCGCTGCTGGAAATTGGCGCGCCAGCTGGCCAGGTCGGCGAATTCGCCAACCGTGGCATCGGTGATGATGTCGCCCTGCTGCAGGCCATTGGTCGCCGCGCGGCTGCCGCGCTTGACCTCGCTGACCAGCACGCCGCCCACGCCGGACTGGCGCAGCGATTCGGGCAGGTCGACGAAGCTGGCACCGGTCAGGCGCGGGTCCAGGCTCTCGCCGCTGACCACGCGCGCCTGTTCCTTCAGCGTTGCCTTGATCTGCAGCGGCTTGCCTTCGCGGCGGACGTCGAGGGTCAGCACGCTGCCCACCGCCGCCAGGCCTTCCACGTTGTGCAGTGCTTCGGCACTGTCCACCCGCTGGCCGTTGGCCGAGACCACCACGTCGCCCGGCTTCAGCCCTGCGGCGGCACCGGCCGAACCGGCCAGCACGCGGGTCACCAGTGCGCCACGGGTTTCGCCCAGTCCCAGGCCTTGCGCGATCTGCGCGCTCAGGTTCTGGCTTTCGATGCCCAGCGTGCCGCGCACCACCACGCCATGCTTGACCAGCTGGTCGACCACGCTGCGGGCCAGGTTCGACGGAATCGCCAGGCCCAGGCCGATGTTGCCGGCCATGCTGCCCTGCGGGTTGAAGCTGGCGGTGTTGATGCCCACCAGCTGGCCCTGCAGGTTGACCAGCGCGCCGCCGGAGTTGCCCGGGTTGATCGATGCGTCGGTCTGGATGAAGTTCTGGTAGCCCAGCCCGCGAATGCCGCTGCGGCCCACCGCCGAGACGATGCCGGAAGTGACGGTCTGGCTGAAGCCAAACGGGTTGCCGATGGCCACCACGAAGTCGCCTACGCGCAGCTGGTCGCTGTTGCCCAGCGGCAGGGCGGTGAGCTTGTCGGCCGGAATGCGGATCAGTGCCACGTCGGTATCCCGGTCCGAACCGATGAACTCGGCTTTGACCGTGCGCCCGTCGGCGAGGGTGACCTGCACGTCGTCGGCGTTGTCGATGACGTGGTGATTGGTCAGCACCAGGCCTTCGGCGGCATCGATGATCACGCCCGAACCGAGCGATTCGTTGATGCGTTCCTGCGGCACTTCCGGGAACAGGCGGCGGAAGAACGGATCGTTGAAGTACGGGTTGCGCACCCGGACCACCTGCTTGGTGTTGACGCTCACCACCGCCGGCATCGCCCGCTCCAGCATCGGCGCCAGCGAGGGCACCGGCTGGCCGGCTACCGCTGCGGGCAGGGCGGCGGTGGCCGGAATGGCCAGCGATGCAGGCGATGCGGCAGCGCGGTTGTCCAGCTGCGCGGTGATGGCGGTGGCGACGAATCCACCGAATGCGGCGGCGAGGGCAAGGGTCAGCAGGGTCGGGATCGGTCGCATGGTCCGGCGGTTCCGTAACGAGGGTGCAGGGCGGGAAGGCGGCTATACGGTAGTGCAAGCTGAATGAGTGTGTCCGCTCGCGGCTAAACGCGCCATGAAAAAACGCGCACCCGACGCCGGTTGATCTGTTCTGGAGCGGGGGAGGCTGCCTTCAACAGCCCGTCTCCCCCCGTGGCGATGGCCCGCGCGGAGGCCGTGTCGTCGCCGTCGCATCGGCGGCCGGTCGATCGCGCTCGGCATGCTTCCACCCCACCCTCCCGAGGCTCCGCCGCCGGTTGCCGACACGCCCATCGTGGTCGGTTTCGTGTTCGCAATCGGCGCAGTTGTGGAGGCAAGGGGCAACGAACCGATCATGCGCGACGCGGAAATGCACGCCGCCTCCACCCCGTTCGACAGACGACGGAACGACGGTTGCCGCACCGGTCGACACAAGCACGGAAGCTGTTTTCAAGCAGTTTGCCGTGCACCACCTGGTGCAGGGGCTGCCGCGTCGACCGCGCGCCAAGCACAGATGCGGCTCACGGGCTGCGACAAGACCGTTCCACGATGGACCGCGCCGGTATAGCATCGCCAGCGATTTAACTGACCAGGCCCCTTAGGAGGCAATCATGAGCAACGGTAATGGTGTGACCGCGACCCTGTCGCAGGGCGTCGAAGAAGTGAAAGAAGTGGCCGGCAAAGTGGGCGAGACCATCGCCACCACCGCTGAAGATGCCGTGGCGTCGGTGAAGAAGACCGTCAAGCGCGCCCGCAAGGCCGCGACCACCCAGGTCGCCAAGGTCAAGAAGGCCGTCAAGAAGGCCGAGAAGACCGTCGCCAAGAAGGCCGACAAGGCGGCCAAGTCGGTCGGCAAGACCCTGGCCTCCGCCAAGAAGAAGCTGGAAACCGCCAAGAGCAACGCCAAGGCCGAGGCCGCCGCGCTGAAGAAGCAGGTCGCCAAGAAGAAGGTCGCCGCTGAAAAGGCCGTGACCAAGACCACCAAGGCTGCCGGCAAGAAGGCCACCACCGCCAAGAAGGCTGTGACCAAGAAGGCCGCCGCTGCCAAGAAGACCGTGACCAAGAAGGTCGCCACCGCCAAGAAGGCTGTCGCCAAGAAGACCGCGACCGCCAAGAAGGTGGCTGGCAAGAAGACTGTCGCCGCCAAGAAGGCCGTGACCAGGAAGGTCGCCACCGCCAAGAAGGCCGTCGCCAAGAAGACCACGGCTGCCAAGAAGGTTGTCGGCAAGAAGACCGCGGCTGCCAAGAAGGTCGTCGGCAAGAAGACCGTCGCTGCCAAGAAGGTTGTCGGCAGGAAGACCGCCGCCGCCAAGAAGGTTGTCGGCAAGAAGGTCGCCACCGCCAAGAAGGCCGTGACCAAGAAGACCGCTGCCCGCAAGGCCGCCCCGGCCAAGCGTGCCGGCGCTGCCAAGACCGTGGCCCGCAAGGCCCCGGCCAAGCGCGCGCGCAAGTAAGACCTGCGTGCCGTTCCCGCCCGAGGGCGGGAGCGGCATGGCGGCGGCCAGGCCGCCGCCCGCCGCCGATGCCGTACTCACCTGGCGCCTGCTACGGTGAGGCTCCCAAGCGAGGGAGTGTTCATGCGCGGTCTCGACTTCAGTTCCTGGCAGGCCATGCTGTCCACCCTGATCGGGCTGGCGGTCATCACTCTGATTGGCGTGGGTATCCGCCTGCTGGTGATGCAGACCCTGCAACAGCGCCGCGAGCGCGAAAACCGACAGATCAACGAACGTCTGCGCACCCTGATCGCGGCCTACAAGACCTTGGGCGGCTCCTTTACCGGCGCGCTGGACGTGGACCCGCGCCACCTGCGCGACCTGCGCCATGCCCCGCACGAGGACCACCCCGACGATGCGGCGCTGCGTCTGGCCGACGCCGTGGCTACCGCCGGCAGCGACCGCGCCCGGCGCATCCGCGATGCCGTCGAGGCCGCACTGTCGGACATCATTCTGCTCGGCACCGACGAACAGGTACGCCTGGCCGCGCACGCGGCCACCGAACTGGCGCAGGGGCGCGCAGTGCCGACGGCGGCACTGGTCGTGTCGCTGCGCGATTTCATCCGTGGTGCGCTTGACCTGGCGCCGATTCCCGCCAGCGTCGCGATCCCGCGGCAGGGACCGGCGCGTCCGTCGGCCGCTGCCAAAGGCAAGGCCGACGGGGCCGACAAGGGCGGTGCGAAAGGCGGTGGTGGCGGCATGGGGAGCAGCGGCATGGGGGGCATGGGCGGCGGGCAGGCCCTCGACGACGCGCCCGACCCCCCACGCTGATCCCGACGCCCTGCGCCGGGCCGCCTACTTGCCCAGTTCCACCACCGGCACGAAACCGCCGTAGATCATCCGCTTGCCGTCGAACGGCATCGGATTGTGTGCCGGGTCCATGCGCGGGTCTTCCATCATCTTCTGCATGCCCGCATCGCGGGTGGCCTTGTCCGGCCACTCGATCCACGAGAACAGCACCGTCTCATCGGCCTTGGCCTCCACCGCGCGATAGAAGTCGGTCTGCTTGCCGTGGGGCACGTCGTCGCCCCAGCACTCCACCACGCGGGTGGCGCCATGCTCGATGCAGATCGCATCGCCCATGCGGGCATGGGCCAGGAACGCTTCCTTGTTTGCGGTGGGGACGGCAATGACGAAACCATCGATGTAAGACATGGAACACCTCCGGAAGGGGCGCACCGGAAATGGGCGCCTCGGTGATATGACGAACCACGGCACGGAAAGTCGACACGCTGCGCCCATTGGCGCGTGGAGAATGTGATGAAAACCGCATTTTCTTCCACAAAGCTGAAGCCATTTATCGGATGAATCGCATCTTCGCGTCAGAAAGTTGGCACCTGTCATGGTGCGATGGCACAGTCGGGGTCTCGACGATCATGGGACGAAGGAACGCCCGATGCATGCCGAATCACTCGCGCCCCTCCATGCCCTGACGCGGTTGCAGCAGGACCACCGCCTGATCCGTGTGGACACCGTGCTGGACCCGCAGACGTTCCTGGTCAAACGCTTCCAGGGCAGCGAACAGGTCTCCCAGCCGTTCGCCTACCAGATCGAGCTGCTCTCCACCGAGCCGCGCCTCGAGCTCAAGCAACTGGTGGGCCAGCCACTGCGCCTGCAGTTGGGTGATGAGTTCGACGGCCAGAGCGTGCATGGCTATGTACGCGAGTTTGCCAGCGTCGGCCGCGAAGCGCAGTTCACCTGCTACCGCGCCGAGATCGCGCCCTGGTTCGCCTTCCTGGACTACACCAGCAACTGCAGGATCTTCCAGGACATGACCGCACTGCAGATCGTGGAGGCGGTGTTCGCCGACTACCCGGACCTGGCGCGTTTCGATCTGGATCTCGATGCCGGGCGGCTGACCAGGCTCGCGTACTGCGTGCAGTACAACGAATCGGACTTCGCTTTCGTCTCGCGCCTGCTTGAAGACGCCGGCATCTACTACAGCGTCCGCCACGATGCCGACGGCCACAGCCTGGTGCTCAGCGACGACTCCACCCTGAGCGTGGCGCTGGGCGAACCGGCGCCGGTGTACTTCCGTGCCGACCAGGGCGTGCAGCTGCAGACCGGGCTGCATCGCTGGGGCGCGCGCCGCCGCGTGGGCCCGGGGGCGCAGTCGCTGAGCAGTTTTGATTTCAAGCAGCCCAGCACGCCGCTGCGGGTGGTGCGCGGCAACGAGGCACCCCGCGGCGCGCTGCCCGAATTCACCCAGTACCGCTACGACGGTGCCGCGCGTTTTGCCGACAGCCGCATCGGCGAGGCGCTGGCGGCCGTGCGCAACGAAGAGGCCGCCTGGCCGACCAAGCTGTTCGAGTGCGCCGGCAACGTGGCCGGCCTGCAGGCCGGTGGCTGCTTCTCCCTGGAGCAGCAGCCGGACTTCATCGGCCGTGGCGCCGAGGACCGCCAGTTCTTCGTGGTGCGCCTGCAGCGTGAGGGACGCAACAACTTCGCCAGCGATTTCGGCAGCGCCGAAGCGCCCAGCCACGCGGTCGAGGCCGAGGTGCTCCGCCGCCGGATTCCGTACCGCCCGCTGCGCCAGACTCCGTGGCCCCGCATGCCGGGCCCGCAGACCGCCACCGTGGTCGGCCCGCCCGGCGAAGAGCTGCATGCCGATGCCTACGGGAGGGTAAAGGTGCAGTTCCACTGGGACCGCAAGGAAGACCGCCGCGACAACGGCGCGGAGAACAGCTCCTGCTGGATCCGCAGCGCCAGCCCCTGGGCAGGTGCCGACATGGGCGGCGTGTCGCCGCCGCGCGTGGGCCAGGAGGTGGTGGTGGACTTTCTCGACGGCGACCCGGACCGGCCGATCATCACCGGCCGCGTCTACAACGAAGAGAACATGCCGCCGTTCGGGCTGGAAGTGAGCGGCCTCAAGTCCAAGACGGTCAAGGGCGCCGGCTGGAACGAGATCACCATGCACGACAGCGCCGGTGGCGAGCTGCTGAACATGCGCGCGCAGCGCGACATGGTCACCACCGTGCTCAACGACCAGAACGCCAGCATCCAGAACAACAAGTCCACCGCCGTGGCGGTCAACCACCGCATGAGCGTGGGCGCCAACCAGGACATCAGCGTCGGCGCCAACCGCGGCATCACCGTCACCGGCACCGACACCCTCGGCGTGACCGGCACGCGCACCACCAACGTGACCGGCGCAGTCACCGAGGCCTACCAGGCCGGGCAGACCAAGACGATTGCCGCCGCCGGCTATACCGAGACCATCACCGGCGACTTCGGTACCACCCTCACCGGCAACTACACCAGCCAGCGCACCGGCACCTGGAAGGAGACCGTCACCGCCACCTCGCTGCGCCAGGTGCTCGGCAAGGTCACCCAGGAGTACGCGGCCGGGCGCGAGACCACCATCACCGGGCTGGACAAGCGCGGTGTGCAGGGCGCGGTGGAGGACACCAACATCGGCGCACGCACGGTGGGAGTGGACGGCACTTTCGATCATGAAGTCACCGGCACCCACAGCCAGCTGTCCAACGGCGACATGACGCTCGCCTCGGCCAGCAAGCTGACCGCAGCGGTGGGCGGTGCCTTCATCGAGGTCACCGACGGGGAGATCCGGATCTCCGCCGGCGGCTCGGAGGTGGTCATCAACAGCGGCGGCGTGTCGGTCAACGGCAGCGAGATCAAGCTCAACTGCTGACCGGTCCAACGGAGGGACTTCCATGCACGACACTCCCATGCTGCGCGCCATCCAACGCCTGGGCGAGGCCTGGCTCAACGCCAGCGCCGATCCGACCCGGCGCCTGCTGGTGTGGCGCGTGCCGGCCAACGCCAGCCGCCTGCTCGCCGCGTTCTTCGAGACCCAGCGCCACGACGAAGGCCGCGACACGCCGGACTATTTCCTGCGCCTGGATACCGCGTTTGAAACCGGCTTCGCCTACAGCCGCGAGGTGAAGCAGAGCCTGCTTGAGCGCTACCTGGGCAGCCAGGACGAACTGCGCGCGCAGGGTGTCGCGCTGGGCTGGCGCGGCCCGCACGACGCGCACCCGGACAGTGCGCACGGCGTGGTGCAGGTCCTGGACAGCTTCGCCACCCATCACCAGCGCCACCTGCGCCTGCTGGCCGTGGTGATCGACCCCGAGCGCTGCGTGCCCGGCGACGGCCTGGCGCGTTGGATCGACGCCGCCGTCGCCGCCACGCCGGGCGAGCGCCTGCGGCTGGTGCTGCTGGACACCGACGAAGACCCGCGTTGGCAGCCCCTGCTGGAACGCCATGCCCACATTGCGGCACGCATCGATGCGCCGGTGGACCTGTTCGCCATCGCCCGCGACACCGCAGCCCAGTCCGCAGGCACCGGCCCGGAAGTGCTGTACCGCCAACTGCTTGCCGACCTGATGCTGCTGCTCGAGCGCGGCAGCCCGCAGCAGGTGGCCGCCCGTGCCGAGCGCGCGCTGGGGCTGGCCCACCGCCACGGCTGGCAGGACCAGCAGGCGGTCGTGCAGATGATGGTGGCTGGAGCCTGGCTCAAAGGCGGCGACCACGGGCAGGCGATCAACGCGTACCGCCAGGCACGCAGCGCCGCCCAGACCGCGCGCAGCCAGGGCCACGTGGCCGCACCGGAGCTGGTGATGCAGAGCTGGTTCGGCGAAGCCGGCTGCTGGCTCGCCGCCAACAATCCGGGCCAGGCCACGCAGGGCTACCTGCAGGCCGCCACGGCCGCGGCCAGCATTCCGCACCCCATGTTCCGGCTTGAAGGCCAGCGCATGGCCGGCTACTGCCTGCTCCAGCAGGGCAAGCGCGAGGAAGCCCGCACCCAGCTGCTGGAGGCCATCCGCATTGCCACGCCGCTCTCGCCGCAGGACCGCCACGCCACCACCCTGCCGCAGGCCCTGTGGGACCTGCTGCAGCTGCAGGACCCACGCCGCTGCGAGCGGCTGCAGGACACCGCGCGCACCTACCTGGAACAGACCACCGCGCTGCACGGGCAGGCCGAGGATGCCGCCGCCCGCCTCGGCACGCAGCCGGCGCGACCGCCGCTGGACGTCATCCAGGCCCAGCTGCACAGCGCGCTGGAGCAGACCTTCCACCGCGTGCAGCATGAGCGCGAGCGCCTGATCCAGGGCGGCGACGAGTTCTTCCGCCGCATCGTCGCGGTCGGCCGCGACTTCCTCGACCCGGGCTGGAACGGCCTGCCGGCGATCCAGCACCCGCTGGACCACGACATCCCGGTATGGAGCGAACCGCCGGCCATGCAGCCTCTGCCCGATCCCGCCCCGCTGCTGGATCCCCAGCATGCTCCCACCGTCGCTTCCGCTGCGGCACCCAACGGAGTTGTCGCCGCATGAATGCCAACAAGACCCTGCTGATGACCGTCGCTGTGCTGCTGGGCATGGCCATCGTGGTCTGGCTCGGCGTGGAGTACCGCGACGAGGTCAAGGCGTTCCTGCGCGCGCTGCTGCGCGCGCTGTAAAGGCCACGGAGGGCCGCCATGAGCATCGCCGCCAAACATTTCGATCCGCAGCTGGGCATCGACATCCATATGTACGCGGTGCCGCCGTGCCCGCTGCCCACCCCGCACATCGGCCTGGTGCTGGACCCGTTCGACTACATCCCCTTCATCGGCTCCACGGTCAAGGTCAACGGCGTTCACCGCGGCACCGCCGGGACCGGTGGCCTGGACATCCACATCCCGCTGGGCGTGTGGGGCCCGCCGCTGGCCGCGCCGATGGGCCCGCAGTTCGACGGCGAGGAGATCTTCATGGGCAGCCGCACCGTGTCGGCCGATGGCGAGCCGTTCTCGCGCCTGGCCATGCCCGTGCTGGACTGCAACCTGGCCGGCATGATCAACCCGTTCCGGGTCAAGAAGCCGAAGAAGCCGCTGCGCGCGATGTCGTTGCCCACCGGCTTGAACGTGGCCATTCCCACCAGCGTCAAGATCGGTGGCCCGCCCACCGTATCGTGGACCGCGCTGGCCTTCCGCGCCGCCTTTGCCGGCCTCGGCAAGCTGCGCAAAAGCGATTTCTTCCGCAAGAAGATGGATGCCTTCGCGCAATGGCGCCGTGCCCGTTGGGGGCACCTGCCCTCGGGCACGCTCAAGTGCAAGGTGCTGCGCGCCGAGCCGGTGGACATCCGCGACGGCAGTGTTTCGGTCACCCACGACGACTTCAGCATCCCCGGCCCCCTGCCGCTGGCCTGGCGGCGCGTCTACGCCTCGCGCCACGCACAGCGCCCCGGGGCCTGCGGCTTTGGCTGGCAGACCCCGGCCGACATCGCGCTGGCACTGGCCCCGGATGGCAGCGCCTGGCTGTCCGGCCCGGACCAGGTGGCCTTCTTCCCCGAGCTGCCGCGCCGCGACGGCGCCGACGTGGCGGTCCTGGACTTCGTTGATGGCGCACGCCTGTGGCGCGAGCGGGGCCAGTGGATCGTGCGCTTCAAGGGCGGCCTGCACTACCGCTTCGACGGCGCTGACGCGCCAGCGCCCGGCGTGGTCCAGCTGCCGCAGGAGCAGCACCTGCCGATCGAACGCATTGAAGACAGCTGCGGCAACTACTGGCGCTTCGAGCGCCGCGATGGCCACCTGGTGCGCATCGTCGAACGTGGCGTGGACGACCAGCAGGGCCGCTACATCGCCGTCACCGCCCGCCAGGGACGGATCGACGATCTGCAGCTGCACGATCCCGCCACCGGTCTCAACCACCCGCTGGTGAGCTACCGCTACGCCGACGGCGACCTGATCGCCGCCGTGGACCCGCTGGGCGCCCCGCGCACCTTCGGCTACACCCAGCACCACATGGTGCGCCACACCGACCGCGTCGGCCTGTCCTTCTACTACGCCTTCGACGCACACTGGCGTGTCGTGCATTCCTGGGGCGACGGTGGCCTGTACGACTACCACTTCGACTACGACGCGCTGCTGCGCGAAACTCGCATCACCGACTCGCTGGGCCACGTATCGCTGGTCAAGTTCGACGACAACCGCCTGCCGCTGTGCGAGATCGACCCGCTGGATGGGGTGACCATCTTCGAGTACGACGATGTTGGCCGCACCGTGGCGGTGACCGACCCGGAGGGACTGCGCACCGGCTTCGAGTACGACGAACGCGGGAACCTGGTGGTGCTGGTGCGGGCGGATGGAACCACGCTGCAGCAGCAGTTCGATGACCAGGACCAGCTGCTCGCCGTCACCGATCCGGAGGGCAACACCTGGCAGCAGCACTACGACACCCGCGGCCTGCTCATCGAGCAGACCGACCCACTGCAGGCCGCCACCCGCTACACGTACGATGCCTACGGCCTGCTGCAGGCCCAGACCAGCCCCCGCGGCGCCGTCACCGCCGTCGGCTACGACCGCCACGGCCTGGTGACCAGTGTGCTGGACCCGCTTGGCCACCAAAGCCGGTACCAGCACGACCCGCTGGGGCGTCTGCTGTACCAGACCGACCCGCTTGGCCAGACCACGGCCTACGAGTACGACGCCAAGGGCCGCCTGCTGGGCGTGCAGGCGCCCGACAGCAGCGGCGTGCGCTGTGAGTACGACGCCGAAGACCAGCTCATCACCTACCTGGACGAAGCGGGCGCGCGCACCCGCCTGCAGTACGTGGGCATCGGCCAGATCGGCAAGCGCGTGCAGGCCGATGGGCACGTGGTCGAGTACCGCTACGACACCGAAGAGCAGCTGATCGGCGTGGTCAACCAGCGCGGCGAGCACTACCTGCTCAACCGCGATCCGCTCGGCCGGATCGTCGAGGAAATCGACTACTGGGGCCAGTCGCGCCATTACAGCTACGATGCCGCTGGACGCCTCACCACCACCGTGGACCCGCTTGGCCAACGCATCGTCTTCGCCACCGACAAGCTCGGGCGCATCACCGCCAAGACCCTGCCGGACATCCGCCAGCCGGGTCGCCAGGTCAAGGAAACCTTCCAGTACGACGCGCGCGGCCAGCTTGTCGACCTGCGCAACGCGCACCGCCACGTCACCCGCCGCTTCGACCCGCTGGGCCAGTTGCTGGAGGAGATCCAGGATGGCTTCCGTGTCGGCTACGCCTACGACGAGGCCGGCAACCGCACCCAGCGACAGACCAGCGCCGGCAATGCCATCGCGTTCGCCTACGATCTGTGCGACCAGGTCAGCGAGATCGGCATCAACGACGAAGTGCCGATCACCCTCGAGCGCGACGCGCTGGGACGCACCACGCGCGAGCAGCTGAGCCCGCACCTTGAGCGACGCTTCGACTACGACGCGCGCAACCTGCTCACCGCGCAGACCGTACTGCGTGACGCCGCCCCGCTGTTCGACACCCGCTACGACTACGATCGCACCGGCAACCTCACCCGCCGCCAGGACAGTGCGCAAGGCGTGGACGAGTACCGCTACGACGCCATAGGGCGACTGCTCGCGCATACCGATCCGAAGGGCGTGCTGCACCCGTACTACAACGACCCGGCCGGCGATCGCCTGCGCACCGACATCCGCGAAGTGCGTATGCGCAAGGTGGCTGGCGGCGATGACCAGGCCGAGGTGCTGTGGACGCGCGAGGGCACCTACCAGGGCGTGCACTACGTGTTCGACCGCGCCGGCGACATGGTACGCAAGGGCAGCCCGGGGGGCGGGGATGCGAGCGACCTGGAGCTGATCTGGGATGCCAACCATCGTTTGGCCGAGAGCCGGCGGGACGGCAAGAGCACGTACTACGGCTACGACCCGCTGGGCCGCCGTGTGTTCAAGCGCAATCCGACGGAGACCACGTGGTTCTTCTGGGACGGCGATGCACTGCTGGGCGAGGTGAAGCAGGCCAACGACGCCGAGGACGCTGCACCGGTGTGGGTGGACAACGTGGCCAGCCTGATCGAAGTGAAGCGGCGGCAACGACGGTTGGAGAAGTTGCATGAGGGGGTGCGGGAGTATGTGTACTACCCGCGAAGCTTTGTGCCGTTGGCGATGCTGGAGAGGCGAGGTGATTCATCTGCCGGCACTGGTAGTGAACTGGAGTCAGAACCTTACTATCGAGTTGACACTGTTGGGCGTGACGCGCAGTCCCCGTCTGTTTCGCTTTCTAGCGTCGTAACGACAGCCGACGGCTCCGGTCAGCGTCCAGAGCGTGACAGCTCTCCGCCTGGAAGACTACGCTCAGCGGACTACAGCGCAAACGGATTGGGTACGCTTGGCAACCTCTCGCTTGCGAATCAAGACGCGGCGATTGGCTTGCCTGTCGAAAGAGCTGGGCAAGCCAGTTTGCAGCCCGAGAGTGCTTGGGGTACCAGGCTGGGGGCTACTGGTCTTGGACCCGATAGAACGGTGGCATCGAACCCCAAAGATGCGGTTAAGCCTCTTGGGCACCAGACTCCTACGACGCACCGTAATCCGGCTCGTCCATTGTCCGAAAGCGGCACGGCACCCGATGAGTTGGTGCATACCGAATCAGATGGGCGACTACTAGACGCGGTCCATGCATCTACGGAGACGCTAAACGGAGCGAGCAATAGATTTTTCCTGTACCAGTGTGATCCCAATGGGTGCCCCAATCGAATTTTTACAGCTCAAGGCAGGGTAGCTTGGGTTGCTCCGTCTGAAGACACGCGTGATGACGGTTGCGATGACGAACTGAGCTGCGTTCGTTCGCTCGGTCAGTATCACGATGTGGAAACCGGATTGGTTTACAACCTTGCGCGCTACTTTGACCGGGAGTCGAGTCAGTTCTGTTCGGCCGATCCGATTGGGCTCAGTGGAGGAACAAATCTTTACGCTTACGGACTCAATTACATAAATTGGACAGATCCTTTGGGTCTGACTGGCGGCCGAACGACCGGGGAAAACGCTGACATCCTTCGCCGAAACATGAACCGAGAAGGGAGAGCGGTCGCTCCTGGGCAAGCCGCAGGTCACATCGTTGCGTCAACAGGATCCAAGGGACACTGGGCTGCAGCCGCAGACTCGAGAGATATCCTTTCGGCATATGACATTGAGATCAATGATGCCGCTAATGGTGTTCCAGTGGATCATCCGCGGCCGCACAATAAAATGCACACGAGGAAATTCCACATGGATGTGAAGGCGCGACTGACTGCGGTCGTCGACAGGATGTCTGCAGCTGGATATGGTCATCGTGCGACGAGGAGTGCCCTCCGAAGAGAGTTGCGGCAAATTGGTAGAGAGTTCACGGCTTCGTGCCGAGGTTAGCAAGACGACTCGCGGAGATTTGAGAATGGAAGATGTCAATATTTTGGTGAACTTGGTCGTCAAGGCATTTCGGCCTGCGTTACTCCACTTGTTTAGAAGTGGTGAGAACTTCTACTACTGCACCTTCGTCATGACGGAGGAAGGCCACGCGCCATTTCTTTCGGCGTGGTCTGAAGAGGCACTTGCAAGGGCAGTGGACGAAAGCGGCGAAGGCCCGGAAGTAGCTGCGGAACTGAAATGGTCGTATGCAGATTCTCCATACGTTGACTTTGGAAGCGAACACACTGAAGAGCTTCGCGCGCCCTTCCTCGCCAGGCCGAACCTACAAGACCTCAGTATCGATGAGTGGGAAAGGGAGATTGAGTTCCGCATGGCTGCTGTAGAGCAGGCCGCACGCCAGTTGGATGAAGAGGGTACATTCGGCACAGGGCAGCGTCGCAGCAAGCTACTTGTCGCAGTGGAGATCATGCCTCCAGTGCCTTCCAACGTAGACCGCGTGGCGCGGCTGAACGACACTGACTCGCAAATCTTCAAGCAGTGGTTGGAGGAGGCTGCAGAAGTGGACGATTGAGTTCGTTTGCATATTCCTTCTTGCTTTGGAGTGCGCATGAAGAGGCTCTAAGGAACCCGCCACTTCGACGGCGCTACCGGCGACCTCACCAGGAAAAGGGCGTTGTGCGTCGACACATGAACAAAGGAAATGCCGTGCTGATGGAAGTGATCACTGATTGCTAGGGTGATGAACTAGTTCCAAGGTCAGTAACTATGTACGTCATAGATGCTTGGGAAAATGTTCTTGTGGATGCGACTGCTACGAATGGGTCTCGACACGTCAAGCAAAGCTGCAGGATTTGGGGTCTGAGATGGACGAAAGAATACTCAAACAATTGATCCTTCAAGTTCAGTGGCTGCTAGAAGCTCACTTGACCTAATTCGCGTGGAAGGTTTCAGGCTCCCGGGATCCTACTGCGAATTTGCAGCGACGCTCGGTTA
>Ga0265296_1001629_pt1 | contig 25066 bp, 20 predicted proteins | sample MunlanPumphouse1_FD_189073 | JGI IMG/M metagenome (GOLD analysis project Ga0265296, IMG submission 189073) | Groundwater microbial communities from a municipal landfill in Southern Ontario, Canada - Pumphouse #1 | ecosystem: Environmental > Aquatic > Deep subsurface > Groundwater | place... | reverse complement strand
CCTTCCGGGTCTTGGACTAAGTGGAAAGCTTGAATCACACCTTGCGACCTAAAATTGTAGGGCAGGATTCATCAGGACATTCTGTTCGAATAAATTCACACCTGCATCCCGGTCGTCCCACGTCTCACGTCTCATTTCTCACGTCTCACCCTCGCGGGTACGCCGGCGGCCAGCACTCCCGGCGGTATATCCCTGTTGACCAGGGAACCCGCCCCCACCACCGCGCCGTCCCCTATACGTACCCCCGGCAAGATCGTGGTATTTGAGCCGATCAGCACGTTGGAGCCTATCTCTACAGGCCCTTTATGATACTCCCGTATCAGGAACTCGTGGGTGAGAATAGTGGCGTTATAGCCAATAATACTGTTCTCCCCTATCGATATTAAACCAGGGAAAAAAATATCAAACATGACCATCAAACCTACAGAGGCGCCCCTGCCAACCTTCACCCCAAGTCGCCGGTATAAAAAATTCTTCAAGCCGAAAAACGGCAGGTAACGGCATAAGACAATAACCAGGAAATTAAAGGCCACCCTGGGGAGGCCCACTATCTGAAAGGAGTAGCGCATCGTGTTCTTTATGCCGGGAGCGGGAAATATTTCAACCCTTCTCATAGTTTTCCGCTCCTTATTTTTTCAGCAAGCTCTTCAATCCTGCGCAGGCGGTGATTGATACATGATTTGCCCAGCGGCGGCTGCATCATGCTGCCGAGTTCCTTAAGGCAGGCGTCCGGGTACTTGAGCCTGACCTCCGCGGTTTCCTTCAGGGAATCCGGCATGTTATCCGGGCCCAGGACATCCCTGATCAATTCTATGTTTTCAATCTGGCGCACGGCCGCGTTCACGGTCTTGTTCAGGTTGGCCGTCTCACAGTTGACCAGGCGGTTGACCTTGTTGCGCATGCCTTTATAAATCCTGGCGTTTTCAAAGTTCAGCAGGGCGGAGTGAGCGCCTATTATATTCAAAAAACTGATTATGTGCTCGCTCTCCTTCAAGTAAATCACTTTACAGTTTTTTCGCTGGCTTGATCTGGCGTCCAGGTTGAATTTGTTCATCAGCCTGCTGATAACATCAGCGAACTTTTCATTGCTGGTGACAATCTCCAGGTGGTAATTACCCTCGGGGCTGTTAACCGATCCTCCACCGAGAAACACCCCCCTCAGGTAAGACCGCCGGCAGCAATCACGGCGCAGCAAGTCACGCGGCGCTATTTCCTTGAGCCGCCCCGTCCCGTCCAGCATGCCCAGTCGCTGCAGGATATCACTCATCCCCTGTTGGGGGGGAAAGCGCACCAGGTAGATATTGTTCTTTTTTAAACGATTTTTTCTCTGCACCAGCACTTCGGTTTGCAGATCAAAGAGGCTTTTAACCAGGGAAAAAATTTTCCGTGCCACAGCGGCGTTTTCCGTTATGATATTTAACGACAGCCGCCGTCCGCCGCTAAGCTGGATACTGCCATCCATTTTGACAAGTGCAGCCAGTTCGGCCAGGCGGCAGCAGGAACGCTGGCCCATCACCCTTGCCAGCTCATTTTTTGTTACTGCCGAAAAGGACAAACAGTTCCCTCTCTTCTTTTGGCTATATTATACCACAAAAAATGCGGGGAAACCCCGCTGCGCGGCACCGGATAAGAGAAGGCGCCAGCGTTTGCTTTAGGAAGTCGAGATTTCCCTGTCCGGCTCTTCTTCTTTTTGGTTGCTTAAATACCTTACCTTTTCGTACTGCATCTTTGATGAAAAAATCAGGCGTAAAACCGTCCTGGCGAGCTTGTCGGGGTGGTGGCGCACCACTTCGGTCCGGTAGACCAGGTCTTCACACACCGCTTCAATGCCCAGTTTTTCCACCTCGGCTAAATCGGCCGCTACCGGTTCGGCCCCCTCCTGCCGGTAACGGGCGCGCAGTCTGGGCGACACCTGGCCGGTGTTGAGCACAACGTAATCCAAAAACTTTCCGGCGTGAGCAATGATTGCCCGCAGGTGGGAAGAAGCGGTGTAACCGCCGGTTTCACCGGGCTGGGTCATCACATTGCACACATAGATTTTAATAGCTGCCGTCTTGGCCAGAGCCTCGGGGATTCCTTTTACTAAAAGGTTCGGGATGATGCTGGTATAAAGGCTGCCGGGGCCAAGCACAACAGCGTCCGCCTCCCTTATCGCCGACAACGCTTCAGGCAGGGGCAGGCAGCGGGAGGGCTTCAAAAACACTTTTTTGATGCCCGTAGTGCAGGATATTTTTGACTCTCCCTGCACTACCCTGCCGTCGTCCAACTCGGCATAAAGGGTAATGTCAGAGAGCGTGGCCGGCAATACCTGGCCACGGACAGCCAGAACCTTGCTCAAGCTTCGTACGGCCTTGTCAAACCCGCCGGTAGTGTCGGTTAAAGCGGCCAGCAGCAGATTCCCGATGCTGTGTCCCGCCAGTTCGCCAGTTGAAAAACGATACTGCAGCAGCTCTTCCATCAACGGTTCCTTATCAGCGAGCGCCACCAGGCAGTTCCTGATATCCCCCGGCGGGAGAATGCCGAGATCCCCCCTGAGGCGGCCGGAACTGCCACCGTCATCGGCAACGGTCACAATGGCGGTGAGATTGCTGGTATACTCCTTGAGACCGCGCAATAAAACCGAAAGACCCGTGCCGCCGCCGATAACCACAACTTTCGGCCCGCGCTTGAGGCTGTGCCTGGCGTAAATCACCTCGGCCATCCTGCCCTCCTGCTCGGGCGCCAGCGCCCCGGCGATGGAGTGGAATGATTTTAAAAGGCCGACAGCCATCACGGACAAGCCTGAAATAACAATTACCACGCCGGCTATCCGGTTGTAATCTTCACTAAGCAAAGCGTACTCCAGACGGTGGATGGAACGGGCAAAGCCTCCCAGAAACCCGCCTTCCATCAACAAATCGACTCCAAGCAATGTCAGCAGTAAGCCTGCCAGAGTCAGCAGCAGCCAACGTTTTATCTTCATCCCCGGATAAAGCCACCTGAGCAGGATCATTTTTTCAGCTCCCGTACTCTTTTCGCTATGATAACACCGCGTGACCGCTTAAAAATTTATACCCTGCTGATATCCCTGTGCCGGACCGTTATCCGGTAATGCTTTTCGCCAAGGACATCCCCCAGCCGGTTGGCCAGGGCCACTGAGCGGTGCATGCCTCCTGTGCAGCCGATAGCTATCATTAAAGTTGTTTTCCCTTCTTTAATGTATTCCGGTATGAGAAACTCCACAAAGTCAGCAAACTTGGCCATGAACTTTTCTGTTACCTCTGATTTAAAGACAAAGTCGCGCACCACGGGATCATTGCCGTTAAAGGCGCACAATTCAGCCTGGTAGTGCGGGTTGGGCAGGAACCTGACATCAATGACAAGATCGGAATCCAGCGGTATGCCGTATTTAAAACCGAATGAAATCACTGTAATGTGCAGTCCGGAAGGGTCGGTACTGTCCGCAAAGATAGCGGAGATTTCTTCTTTTAGCTCTTTGACGGTCATACCGGAGGTGTCGATAACCTTGTGCGCGCCTCCCCTCAGTTCCTGCAACAGGCTGCGCTCTTCCCGGATCACATCCAGCACTTCCCCGTGCGAACTGAGCGGGTGGCGCCTTCTAGACTCCTTAAACCGCCTCACCAGGGTTTCGTCGGAAGCTTCCAGGAATAGTATCTCGTACCGGATGCCCTTGTCGTCAAGTTCTGAAAGAACTCCAAAGAGCGTGTTAAAAAACTCTCCACCCCTGATATCAACCACCAATGCCATTTTATTAATTTTGCTGGCCGCTTGTGCGCAGAGTTCAGCAAATTTGGAAATCAATGCGGGGGGAAGGTTGTCCACGCAAAAAAAGCCCAGGTCTTCCAGGCTGCGCAGGGCCTGAGTCTTGCCGGCGCCGGACAGGCCGGTAACAATTACAAGCTTTGGCGTGATCATAATAAATATCCCCCTTTTGAGACGTGGGACGTGAGAATTAATAAAGATTTTTGACAAGATTAACAGGATTAGACAGGATTAACAAGATTTAAGAAGAATAAAACAAAGAAATTTAACTCAATTAAGAAAATATAAATACAAATATCATCAACCCATGCCTATATAAAGACCAAAATGATAGCAAAAAAGGGCTTTTTACCAGAATCATATTATCTATATAATAAATTAATAAAAATCCTGTAAATCGTAAAAATCCTGTAAATCCTGTCAATTTTTTAAGAAGTCAATGCACGGCGTTGATGATCATTTCCGCGGGGAACCGCAGTCTCTCCACCAGTGCTATGCCGGAGGCAAGATCCCCCACCGTCTCAGGGTAGTGGGCGTCGCTGTTAATAGCCAGCCTGGCCCCCCTGTGCGCGGCGGCGCGGACGATTTCTTCTTTATTATAATGGTGGCCGGTATTAACTTCAAGGGCGGTTTCCCTCCCGGCACAGGCCCTGGCCAGCTCGTCCGGATCAACAGGCAGCATCAGGTCCGGATGACTGATAATATCGACCCGGTAGCTGTAAACCGTTCCAATCAGAGCCTTGGTATTGGCATTGCGCATTTTGGCCCAGGCGCTCCTGCTCAGCTTGGCTGCCAGGTTGGGCAAAGTGTAAAACAGGGCGTCACCCAGTTTATCAGGCACATAGAAGGGGTGCAGTCCCGCGATTAAAAGGTCGAGTTGATCTATGATCTCTTTGGGCAGGTCCAGGCGGCCGTCGCTGCTGATCACCGCCGCCTCGGCTCCTACCAGCGTCCTGATTTCAGGAAAACTGTCAGCCAGCCCGGCAACCTCCTCCTTTATGGACAGAAAAGTTTCCGGGCCAGCCACGCCGATGCCGATGCCCCTGGGGCCGTGGTCGGTTATAGCCACCGCCGCCAGCCCCCTGCCGGCAGCGGCTTTGATGTTTTCCGCCGGGGTGCCCCGGCCGTCGCTGTATGTGGTATGGGTGTGGTAGTCAGCGAACAGCTTCACTATCTTGCAGCTCCCGTTTGAGAAAATCAATCACTCTGACCGGCCCGGGGTCGATGCCGTAAAGTGCGGCCAGGTACACACTGGCGTAGTCTCCGGTGTAAATCAGGGAAAAAAGCCTTGACAGAGCATTATCGCCCGAAGCCCAGACTTCCGTGTACCCGTCGACCACATCCTTGATCACCCCTTTGGTAATTTCGATGCGTTTTTGCACCCTCGGATGATCCTGCTCGTCCCTGAGGATGATCACGTGAATCTTCTTTAAAAGCTCTACTGGAAACTGCAAGCCGACAATTTCATTATGGTTCAGCTCGGGGAAAACATTCCAGTAAGCCGGGGCCTTGGCGTTCTCGTTGATCTGCCCCTTCCACCTCTGCGCCACAACCTCGGTGGTGCCGGTACAGCCCCAGATAACCGGTATTTTTTGGTGAAGCTTACAGGCTATTTGTTTGGCCGGGTTGTCCGCCATGGGCGCTTGCGCGCTGAGCTTTTTTTGCAGTTCCCTGACAAAGCCGGTCATCGCCATTATTTCGTCATTCAGGCCTGGCAGCAGCCCCAGCCGCTGCAGGATTTTCAGCGTGGGAATAAACAAAAAACCGGTAGCCGCTCGCGGCGCATAGCCGGAAGGAACCTTCACCAGAGGCACTCCGTCCCGCAAGGCCATCTCGCCTAATTTTCCACCGGTGGAAATGACAATTATGGAAGCCCCCCTGGCCCGTGCATCCTCATAGGCGCTCAGGGTTTCCTCGGTGTTGCCGGAATAGCTTATGGCAAAAACCAGTGTGTCGGGTCCGACAAATTCGGGTACGGTATAATCCCTGTTCACCGTTACAGGCACAGAAATCTTGCCGGCTGTGTAAACTCTCAGCAAATCCCCCCCGATGGCTGAGCCGCCAAGCCCGGTAACCATAATATTAGAAATGGCTTCAATTTCGGGCAGTTTAATTTGTTCGCTCAAACTGCCGCAAGCCTCCGAACACTGCAGCGGCAGACCGTCCAGGGCGGCCAGCATACCCTTGGTATCAATCCTGCATAATCCTTCAACATCGTTTAAATCAAACTGCTGGTTTATGATCATTGCACTCCTTCCAATTCCTGTATCTTTTTCTGCGCCGGGGGCTGGATTTCCAGCACATCTTCAACATAAGCCCGCAGCACCTCCGCCACTCCCCAGGCCTGGGCGATACAGCCTCGCGGAAGGGCAGGCTCATCTCCGTCAAATATTTCGGATATATAGCCCACCCCGTGGTCACGCAGCTGGTCGCGGAAGGGTGAGATAAACCGCTGGGCCTGGGTGCGGCTGTCCGCGCTGTAATTGTACGCCCGCCGGTAGGCGGTAATATAAGGTCCGATCAGCCAACTCCAGGCGGTACCCTGGTGGTAAGCGCCATCCCGCCTCAGCCGGTCGCCCAGGTACACTCCCTGGTATAAAGGGTCCCACGGGGACAGGCTGCGGATACCGTAGGTGACGTAAAGCTCCCGCCAGACTTTCCGCACCGCCCGGCTCATTTGCTCCCGGCTGAGCATGCTGAAGGGCAGGCTTGCCGCCAACAGCTGGTTTGGTCTGACACTGCGGTCGGTTCCTTGCGGTGCGACCACATCATTGAGGCAGCCGCCGCTTTCATTCCAAAATTCCCGCTGAAAACTATTTTTGATTTTATCCGGCAGGTCCGCATAAAGCATATCCTGCCCCAAAAGAAATGACAGCTTATTAAACACCTGGATCGCGTTATACCAGAGGGCGTTTATTTCCACAGCCTTGCCGTGCCTGGGGGTCACCACCCAGTCGTCCACCTTGGCGTCCATCCAGGTCAGCTGGACACGCGGGGACCCGGCGCTAAGAAGTCCGTCCTTATCCATTACTATGTTGTAATCCGTGCCTTTCATGTACCAGTTGATAATTTCTTTTACTGTGTCATAAAGATTGGCACGGATAAATTCCAGGTCACCGGTATAAACGAGGTATTTATAGACCGCGTTAACAAACCAGAGGGAAGCGTCAACAGTATTGAAAACCGGATCCGCCTGCCAGTCAAAGAAAGCGTTGGGCAGCAGGCCCTTCTGGCAATGGCCGGCAAATGTGGCCAGGATTTCGCGCGCTTCCGGGAAACGCCCGGTCACCAGGGTCAGCCCCGGCAGGGCAATCATGGCGTCCCGTCCCCAGTCGGCAAACCAGGGATAACCGGCTATCACCGTTTTTTTGCCGGTGGAGCGGCGCTGGACGATGAATGCGTCCGCGGCCCGCACCAGGCGGCGGGCAAAGTGATCACTGTAGCCAGCCTGGGCCACAAGTGCCCTAATCCGGTCTTTTTCCGCCTGCAGCAGTTCTTCCCCGTTCCGGCTGCCGGTTTTTGTGGTGGCAGCAATTACTGTCAGGGTTTTGCTTTCCCCAGCCGCAAACGGAATTTTAAAAATACCGGGCATATAGAGGTCCTCGCAAGGATTTTCCCCCCGCTCCTTTTCCACCGCGTAAAACATGCCGTTATACCACTTGCCGTCCGCGACATAATCGCCCGCATCACAGGTGAGCAGCAGGGAAGGCATGTCCTCCCTGCTTGTAACCATGACTCCGCCCTTTACCCTGCTCTGGGTAAAATCAATTTGCCCTTCACTGGTAATAAAGTGGTGGCCGCGGCAGTTAACCATGGGGGTCAGGGTTAATACCCCCGGCTCCGCGCCGTTCAGCACCCGGTATAGAACAACTGTGGTGTTCTGGCCGTGCACCATGAAAACGGTTTTTTCCAGGAAAATATCCCCGAAACTATAGGTAAAGGTAGGGACAGGGTTGATCGCAACCTGCTGCAGGTGGATAAATCCAAGCTCCGAAAAACCTGATTTGTGCTCATTGGCGGCCAGGTTGTAGGTGCAATCACCCGCCGTAAAACGTTCATCGAGCTTACTGAGCAGAACCATCCTCCAGCCAGGCGGATTAAGGGCCGCGGTCAGCAGGGCGTGGTACTTGCGGGTGTTGGCGTTGATAATGGTGCTGGAGGCATAGCCGCCTATGCCGTTGGTCACCAGCCATTCTTTTTGAGCGCCCTGCTCAAAGGTGTGCCAGTCATTCTTACCAAAAAAATACACCACCTGCCCCCTCCCATTAAAATAATCAGTGATTAAGCACATGCTTGAGACAAGGGGACGGTTCTCCTGTCTCATTTTATCAGTTTATATTTTCAGGATAGCCTGGAATAATCAGAGGTTATGCACACACGTTGTTATGTCTAATTGTAGTTTTGCTTAAACACCCGCGAATAATTCGGTAATCTCCCTGAAAATTTACGCAAGTGCAAATACACAAAACAAAAAACAAAGCAGTAATGAGAAAAGTTTAAATCACGTCTCACGACCCAAATAATACGCTAAACCAGCACAAACTTCTCCAGCGCCTCCACCACACCGTCGCCATAAGAGGCAGACGTCACGTAGTCGGCCTTTTCCTTGATTTCGTCCCTGGCGTTGGCCACCACCACACCCAGACCGGCGTACTCCAGCATATCCAGGTCGTTGTAGCCGTCTCCGATCGCCATAACTTCCTCCCTTTTCACCCCGAAATAAGTGGCCAGGAAAGCCAGGGCATTTCCTTTGGTGCCCTGCGCGTGGGAAAACTCAAGAAAATGCGGCTTTGATTTGCTTATATGCGCCCTGCCCTGGTAAAGCGGGATCAGTTCCGCGCCGAGTTGGTCTATCAGTGACTCCTTTGCTATGACCACAATTTTTGTGGGATCGCGGTCAAGGTAATTCAGAAAATCACCTACCACTTCCGGTTCTATCCCCGCTATGGACGCGTACCGGCGGCCTTCGGGAGTGTCACGCTCAAACAGCAGCCGCTCGTCCAGGTAACTGTTGAGGTGATAGCCCAGTTGGTGAACCCTGGTGATCAGCTCTCTGGCGCAGTCCAGCGGCAGCGGCCGGTATACCAGCACTTCCCCCGACAGAGAATTCTTCACCAGTGCCCCCTGATAAGTGATCAGTGGTATTTCTACACCCAACTCCCCGGCAATACGCGCCGCGGACCTGTACATGCGGCCGGTGGAAACTGTTATGTGCACACCGGCGGCACGCACCGCGTTCACCGCCTCTTTGACCCGGTCAGTAATACTCAGGTCCTCGGCAAGCAGCGTGTCGTCCAGATCCACCGCGACAAGCTTATATTTCGGCATAAATCCTCCTGTTATTCGGGCAAGACAAGGGGACGGTTCTCCTGTCTCACTCTGTCTTTCTTATTTCACCCTGTGGACTATTTCCTTATTTATACCCAATAAACTGGCTATTTTTCGGATTGATAAGTTTGATTTCTTTTTCAGATCTATAATCAGGTTATTTCTTATAATAACATTCTCTCTGCGTTTTAGCGATTCCATAGTCCGACCATTTTTGTATAAGAAGCTCTTCACAAAGATTACCACATTTTCCTCGTTTATCTCAGTTTCTACTTCTTCTTTATAATCAATAAATCTATCATCTGTCGCCTGATCAGAGTATTCTATAAACAACCTTATCGCTTTATCTTCATTTACCGAAAACATTTCCAGAATAGTGTTTCTTTCTATTCCACGGTTATTAAACCCATTCTTGTCCAAATACAGTTTATAACTGCTCCATTCATATTGCGAAGGCTCCTTTGCCATACCTACTTTGACGGGGTTATTGTGTATATATCTTGCTGCAGCAAGCAAATATCTGTCATTCTCTATCGCCTCACTTCTATACCTATCCTGCAGCAAGTGCCCAACTCTTTTATATTTTTTGTTAAAATAATATACATAGCTGGTACTAATCCTTTTCATTATTCTGGATATGTTTTCATCACCCTCATTTATCAGTAAGTGAACGTGGTTATCCATTAAACAGAAGGCGTATAAAAACCATCGATTCTCATCGTTTTTATCACAGAGAATGCTGGTAAATTTTTCCCTGTCTTCATTGTCAAGGAAGATATTCTTCTTTTCATTACCTCTTATCATTATGTGGTATATCTTGCTTTTACTTAATTCCCTGATCTGCCTCGGCACGATAAATACCCCCAGACATTTTATACAAATTATACCACAAAAATAAAATAATGGTGAGACAGGAGAACCGTCCCCTTGTCTCACTTGTTAAAGAATTCATATACCGCCTGGGCCGCTTTTTTGTTCATACCCTTTACCGCGGCCAACTGTTCCGGTGTGGCCTTCTCTATCTCCCGCAGCGAGCCGAAGGCCTTTAGCAAAGAGCGGCGGCGGACCTCGCCGATTCCTTCCACCTCATCTAAAAGCGACTTGAGACTGGCTTTGCCTCTAAGGCTCCGGTGATACGTCACGGCAAAGCGGTGGGTTTCATCACGCAGGCGCTGCAGCAGTTGCAGCGCACGGGAGGTCTGCGGCAGGCTGATGGGATCGGCCTGTCCCTCGGCAAAAAGCAGTTCCTCCTCCTTGGCCAGGCCAAAAGCGGGAATGCGGGAAAAGCCCAGTTGCCTCATGACGTGGCGGGCGGCGGAAAGCTGACCCTTGCCGCCGTCAATAATCACAAGGTCGGGGAGCACATGAAATTTTGCTTCCTTGCTGGAAATCTGGCCGGTGCTCAAAAGCTCCCGCTCCTCCACAGCCCTGGCGAAACGCCTCCGCAGCGCCTCCTGGATGGAAGCAAAATCGTCAGGCCCCTCCACGGTGCGTATCTTAAAGCGCCGGTACTGGTCGGGGGCAGGCTTGCCTTCCTCGAACACAGCCATCGCGGCAACGCTGTCAACTCCCTGGGTATTGGATATATCATAACATTCAAGGCGAAAAGGCGGTTTCTCCAGGCCCAGTTTCCCGGCCAGTTCGGCTAGCGCCTCCACCGTGCTGTCACGGCGGGACTCCTCCGCCAAACGGACCTGCTCCAGGGTCAGGCTGGCGTTCCTGGCCACCATCTCCACCAATTTTTTCTTTTCACCGCGCCGGGGCGTCTTCAAAAATACCCTGGCGCCCCTTTTCCCTGTCAGCCAGGTCTCAATGACCGGCTGCTCCTCACCAACTTCCGCGGCCAGCAGGATCTCCCCGGGCACAAAGTCAACATCAGTGTAATACTGCTTGATGAAAGCGGTCAGCACATCCTGCCCGCTTAGACCTGCCGTCCCTTTCAGCATAAAGTGCTCCCGGCCGATAAGCTTGCCGCCGCGCACAAAAAACACCATCACGCAGGCCTCGTCCGGCGCCTGTGCCATAGCCACCACATCCTGGTCCTCAAAGCCGCCGGTGATGATCTTCTGCCTCTCAACAACCTCGCGCATCGCCTGCAGTTGATCGCGCAGCTGGGCGGCCCGCTCAAACTCCAGCTTTGCCGCCGCTTCTTCCATCCTCGCCGCCAGGAGCTTGATCAGGTCCTCCTGCCGGCCTTCCAGAAAAAGGCACACCTCATTGATCATAGACCGGTATTTATCCCGGTCAACCTGCCCACTGCACGGCCCCAGGCAGCGATTGATATGGTAATTCAGACAGGGCCTACTCCTGACTGCCGGATCTTTTTGCTTGCAGGAGCGGAACGGGAATATCTTTTTAAGCAGGCGTATAGTCTCGCTTACCGCTCCCACCCGGGTGTAGGGCCCGAAGTACCTGGCACCGTCTTTGATACGGCGGCGGGTAATCATAACCCTGGGAAAATCATCCCCCAGGGTTACCTTCAGGTAGGGATAGCTTTTGTCATCCTTGTACATGACGTTGTAGCGGGGGCGGTGTTCCTTGATCAGGTTTTGCTCCAGAATCAGCGCTTCCACTTCCGAGTCGGTGACGATAATATCAAGATCTGTCACTTTTTCAAGCATGAGCCTGGTTTTTGGCGGCTGCTGCGCACCGTGCTGGAAATACGAGCGGACCCTGTTCTTGAGCGACAAAGCCTTGCCGACGTAAATGATTTTACCGGCTTCGTCCTTATACAGGTAAACCCCCGGCCCGGCGGGGAGATATTTCAGTTTTTCTTCCAGCCGCATTTCAACACCGCCTTCTCAAAACGCACAAAATACATCCCGCTTTTTCCCAAACTGTAGGTTCGGATTAGTGAGACAAGGGTGAGACAAGGGGACGGTTCTCTTGTCTCACTTTTCACATACGTATCTTTATAACCCGCAAGAATAACATTCATTCATACGCCCTAAGCCTTACGACTTTTTTTCCCACGTCCCATGTCCCACTTCTCACTCCTCAGCCGCCAACTCCAATGAAACATCCGTCGCTTCCTCCGTCAGATCCATACTGAGATAGGGGCCTTTTTTCAAGGCTTTCTTCAAAAATTGTCCGGTATAGGACTTCCGCACCGCCGCCACCTCTTCCGGCGTACCGGTGGCCAGAACTTCACCGCCCTTGTGCCCGCCCTCCGGACCCAGGTCTATAATATGGTCCGCAGTCTTGATCACGTCCAGGTTGTGTTCGATCACCACCACGGTATCACCCGCCTCCACCAGGCGGTGCAGCACCTTCAGCAGCCTGTCGATATCGGCGGTGTGCAGTCCGGTGGTGGGCTCGTCAAGGATGTAGAAGGTCCTGCCGTTGGAGCGCCTGGACAATTCGGTCGACAGCTTTACCCGCTGGGCCTCTCCCCCAGAGAGAGTGGTGGCGGGCTGCCCGAGCCGGATATATCCAAGCCCCACGTCGTGCAGTGTCTTCAGCCTGCGGTGGATCCTGGGGATGTGGCGAAAAAACTCGACCGCCTGATCCACCGTCATCCCCAGCACATCGGCAATGCTTTTGCCCTTGTACCTGACCTCCAGTGTTTCCCGGTTATAGCGCAATCCCTTGCAGACCTCGCAGGGAACATAAACGTCCGGCAGAAAATGCATCTCAATCTTAATGATCCCGTCACCATGGCAGGACTCGCAGCGCCCGCCTTTTACGTTGAAACTAAAGCGGCCGGGCTTGTAGCCGCGCATTTTCGACTCCGGGATCTGGGCGAAAAGGTCCCTGATATCATTAAACACCCCTGTATAGGTAGCCGGGTTGGAGCGGGGCGTTCGCCCGATGGGGGACTGGTTCACATCGATCACCTTATCCAGGTGCTCAATACCCCGGAAACCCCGGTTTTGCCCTGGCTGGGTCCTGGCCCCGTGTAGTTCCTGGGCCAGTTTCCGGTACATGATGTCATTGACCAGGGTGCTCTTGCCTGATCCAGAAACACCCGTGACGCAGGTAAACACGCCAAGGGGAAAAGACACATCAATATTTTTCAGGTTGTTTTCTGACGCCCCCAGCACCTCAACCGCCCTGGCGTTGGGCTTGCGCCGGCATATAGGCACCGGGATGGCCTTTTTGCCGCTCAGGTACTGCCCGGTGATTGAATCGGGGTTTTGGGCGATATCCTTGTAAGTTCCTGTTGCTATCACCCGTCCGCCGTGCTCCCCCGCGCCGGGGCCGATATCGATAATATGATCAGCGGTCAGCATAGTTTCCTCGTCGTGCTCCACCACGATCAGCGTGTTGCCTAAATCCCGCAGCCGCTCCAGCGTCCCCAGCAGGCGCTGGTTGTCACGCTGGTGCAGGCCGACGCTGGGTTCGTCCAGAATATACAATACGCCCATCAGGCCCGAACCAATCTGGGTGGCCAGCCTGATCCGCTGGGCCTCGCCCCCCGCCAGGGTCCCCGCGCCCCGGTCCAGGGTGAGGTAATCCAGCCCCACGTTGACCAGAAAGCCCAGCCGCTCGTTGATCTCTTTTAAGATCTGCCTGGCGATAAACTGCTCCCGGCCGGTCAGTTCCAGGGTGCGGAAAAACTCTTTAACCTCCAGCACGGAGAAGCGGGTGACCTCAGATATGGACAGCCCGCCAATTTTCACCGCCAGCGCCTCGGGCTTCAGCCTCGCTCCACCGCAGGAAGGACATGAGCGGCCGCTCATGTACTGCTCGATGTCCTCGCGCTGGTGCTCGGAGCTGGTCTCCTTGTACCGCCTGGTCAGGTTGTTGATAACCCCTTCAAAGGGCACGTGCATTTCATGCTTACGGCCATAAAAATCATTTTGCAGGACAAAGTGAAAACGCTTGCCGCGAGTGCCGTACAGGATCACATCCAGGTGCTCCGGGGCAAGCTCGCTGACCGGCGTATCCAGGCTGAAGCCATAGTGACCGGCCACTCCCTCTAAAAACTGGTAGGAATAGCTCCCCTTGTTCCACCCGTCAATGGCTCCGGAAGCAATGGACTTGCTCCAGTCCGGGACGACCAGATCGGGGTCTATCTCTTTTTTTATCCCCAGACCGGTGCAATCAGGGCAGGCCCCGTAGGGGCTGTTAAAAGAAAAGAGACGCGGCGAAATCTCGGTGATGCTGATGCCGCATTCAACACAGGCAAAGTTCTGGCTGAAGGTGATTTCTTCCCCGCCGGCCACGGCCGCCACCGCCACGCCGCCGCCGTGTTTCAGCGCCGTCTCCAGGGAGTCAGCCAGCCTCCGCTCAGAGCCAGGCCGTACAATGATCCGGTCCACGACCACTTCAATGGTGTGCTTCTTATTCTTGTCAAGCCTGAACTCTTCGGAGGCGTCCAACACCTCGCCGTCTACTCTCACCCGGACAAAACCGCTGCGGCGGATGTCCTCAAAAATTTTTGTGTGTTCACCCTTTTTGCCCTGGATCACCGGAGACAGGATTTGCAACCGCGTACCTTCTTCCAGGGAGACCAAATGGTCTACCATCTGCTCCACCGCCTGCCTGGCGATCAGCCTGCCGCAGCGCGGGCAGTGCGGACGCCCCGCTCTGGCGAAAAGCAGGCGCAGGTAGTCGTAAATCTCTGTGACAGTGCCTACAGTAGAGCGCGGGTTGTGGCTGGTTGTCTTCTGGTCGATGGAAATGGCCGGGGAAAGTCCCTCGATATAATCCAGGTCCGGCTTGTCCATCTGCCCGAGAAACTGGCGGGCATATGCGGAAAGCGACTCCACGTATCTCCTCTGCCCCTCGGCGTAGATAGTGTCAAAGGCCAGGGAGGATTTGCCCGAACCGGAAATGCCGGTAATCACCACGAACTTGTCCCGGGGGATTTCAACGTCTATATTTTTCAGGTTGTGGGCGCGGGCGCCCTTGACTATAATCTTATCAAGCATAAAAACTCCTATTCCATGGTGCCAGTTGTTGAATTGTTGAATAACCGAAGATGTGTCCCCTACTTGCGCATAGGCAAGGCAAGAACCGTCCCCGTTTGCCCCTATGCTAGGCATCGGGGATGGCGGGGCCGATACCTTTCTCTCCCCTCAGTTCGAGGCGCAGCTCGATGATCATGTCTCTGAGCTGGGCCGCCCGCTCGAAGGCCAGCTGGCGCGCCGACTGGCCCATCTCTTTTTCCAGGGAGGCGATGGTCTTCCGCAACTGAGCCTTGGTCATCTTTTTACCCGTATGGGGCACAGCTTCATAAAGCGCCTTCGGCTCAGCGGCGCGGGTGGCCTCGATCACATCACGCACCGCTTTGCGCACCGTTTCCGGGGTTATGCCGTGCTTCTGGTTGTACTCGATCTGCACCTTGCGGCGGCGGTTGGTCTCTGAGATAGCTCTCTTCATCGAATCTGTTACCCTGTCCGCGTACATGATGACTTTCCCCTCGACATTGCGGGCCGCCCGCCCGGTGGTCTGGATCAGGGAGCGCGCGGAGCGCAGGAAGCCCTCCTTATCAGCGTCAAGTATGGCCACCAGGCTTACCTCCGGCAAGTCCAGACCCTCCCGCAAAAGGTTGATCCCGACCAGCACGTCAAATACCCCCAGCCTCAAGTCCCTGAGTATTTCCATGCGCTCGATGGTCTTGATGTCCGAGTGCAGGTAGCGCACCTTGATCCCGATCTCCCGCAAATAGTCTGTTAAGTCCTCCGACATCTTCTTGGTCAGGGTGGTTACCAGCACCCTTTCCTCACGCCTCACCCTCTGGCGGATTTCACCGATCAAGTCGTCTATCTGGCCCCTGGTGGGGCGCACAAAGATTTCCGGGTCCACCAGTCCGGTGGGGCGGATAATCTGTTCCACCACCTGTTCACAATTATTTAGTTCATATGGCCCCGGTGTAGCCGACACGTAGACCACCTGGTTCAGGTGAGCCACAAATTCCTTGAAGGTGAGGGGGCGGTTGTCATAGGCCGACGGCAGCCGGAAGCCGTATTCAATCAGAGCCTTCTTGCGGGAGCGGTCCCCCTCGTACATGGCCCCCACCTGTGGTACAGAGACATGAGACTCGTCAATAAACATAATAAAGTCTTGAGGAAAATAGTCCAGCAAGGTATAAGGTGGCTGTCCCGGCTCCCTGCCGGTAAGATGGCGGGAGTAGTTTTCAATCCCGCTGCAAAACCCCATCTCGCGCATCATTTCCAGGTCGAACCTGGTCCGCTGCTCCAGGCGCTGCGCTTCTAAAAGCTTCTCCCCGGAGCGCAGTTGAGCCAGGGTTTCCTCCAGCTCGGCCTCAATGGTAACAACAGCCCGCTCCATTCTCTCGTTGGATATGGCGTAGTGGCTGGCCGGGAAAATCGAGATATGCCGTCGCTCCCCCAGGATTTCCCCGGTCAGCACGTCAAACTCCAGCAATCTTTCCACTTCGTCGCCGTTAAAGTCCACCCGTATCGCTTTTTCTGAGGCTGAGGCCGGGAATATCTCGACCACGTCACCCCGCACCCGGAATTTACCCCTGATAAAGTTGATATCGTTGCGCTCGTACTGGATGCTGACCAGTTTGCGCAGGACCTCGTCCCGGTCGTAGTGTTCGCCCTGGCGCAGGGACAGGACCAAGGTGCTGTACTGCTCCGGGTCACCCAGACCATAGATGCAGGACACACTGGCCACGATAATCACGTCCCTGCGCTCGAAGAGGGCGCAGGTGGCCGAGTGGCGCAGCTTATCGATCTCGTCGTTTACCGACGAGTCTTTTTCAATATAAGTATCGCTATGGGGAATATAAGCCTCAGGCTGGTAATAGTCATAATAGCTGACGAAATACTCCACCGCATTATCCGGGAAGAAGTCCTTGAACTCGCCGCAAAGCTGGGCGGCCAGGGTCTTGTTCGGCGCCAGCACCAGGGCCGGCCGCTGCACAGCCTGGATTACCTGAGCCATGGTGTAGGTTTTGCCGGTCCCGGTCGCCCCCAGCAGGACCTGGCCCGGGCAACCCCTGTTGAGTCCCTCCGCCAGCGCGGCAATCGCTCCGGGCTGGTCGCCCCGCGGGCTGTATTCTGATTTTAGCTCAAAGGTGCGCATGGATTAACCTCTTTTTTCAGTATATAAATAGTATACCATAAGCCCCCACAGACCAAAAGTATGTTCTGTTTTTACGCCGCGTCTCTCAAAAAAAGAAAAGGCAGGTGATCGAACAAATTTCCCCTGCCGCATATAAATCATATTAGACTGTAGGTTCGATTTCAATCGAACACCGGAACGAATTGGCAGCGTTGTTTTCAGGACAGTCTTCCAGCCCGGCTACTCTACCCGCCGGACTGACTGCTGCCGCTGCCGCTGCCATCACCCTGACCGCCGCCTGCTTTGCCGCCGCCGCCGTCTATGGTTTCAATTTTTTTGATTTCACCGTTTATTTGCATCTCCACGGTTTTTCCATCTTGGGTGGTGATCCTGAGCGTTGTTTTCCGTCCTGCGCTGTTCTGACCCCCTTGCCCGTTGCTGCCGGTACTGTTACCGCTGTTGCTTCCACTGTTGTTGCCACTGCCGCCCTGGCTACCCTGCTGTGCCTGCTGGCCTTGCTGACCCTGCTGGTTTTGCTGGCCCTGCTGTGCTTGCTGACCGCCCATCTTGTTCCAGCGCTGTTCCAGGAGGTAAGCTTCATTCCTGGTAATCAAGCGCACCGGAGTTACCTTGGCGGGCACGTCAAAATCCCCGTTTTTAACCTGCGTATCATACTGCCAGTGGCCTGTGGTGGACATGCCCACCGCCGCGTCAAAAGCATACTGCGCAATCAGGTCGGGCATCACGTCAATTTCAGCGTCATGCTCGCCCGCCGCCAGCGCACGGCTGGACTGCTGATCAGCGCCTACCCCCACGGTGATCACCCGCTGGTCCAGACCCCGGTTTTTCAGCATTGCGGCGGCAGCCGCAGCCATGCGGCTGTCGGTGGCAAGCACAGCGTCGATCTGGTTGTTGGCCGCGGCCAGCGCCTGCTCAAGAGTTGCCGTCGCCTGCTGCGGGTCTCCCCGCGCGTGTTCCTTTACCAGCACCACCTGTACCCGTGGCTGATCCCGCAGATTATCCAGCACTGAGGAAGTGATGTCACGCGAGACCCGATCGTTTTGATCGCCCTGGAGAATAACAGTCTTTAACGGAGACGGGCGTCCCTGGGCCGCGCCAAGGAGATAGCGGGCCATGAGCTCTCCGGTCCGGGCGTGGTCGGATGCAATGTACCCATCCAGCGGTGAGTTGGCCGGCAGTGTTTCCAGGGCTATCACCCTGATGTTGGCCTGGGCCAGCTTGCGCACCAGCCCGGGACCGGCGGCAGGGTCCACCGCCTGGAGAACCACTGCCTTGACCTTCTGGTTAATGAGTTGATCCAGGTCCTTCTCCTGCTGCGCCGGATCGTTTTTGGCATCCAGCCAGCTGATGCTCACCCGCTGCTGCCCCTGGGTATCCTGTCCGCCGCCCTGCACCGGCACAACATCCAGGCCTGCCTGCTGGCCGCTTTGACCCTGACTGCCCTGCTGGTTTCCCTGCTGGCCGTTTTGGCTCTGTCCACTCTGGCGGTCGGACATGATTTTTTTAATGATCTGATTGCCGTCCCTCTCCATATCGGCCAGGCTGACGGCTATTTTGATTTCCTGGCCGCCGTTGCTGACTATCTTCTTTTGTGGCTGCCCCTTTTTGGAACACCCGTATAATAACGGGATAATGGTGATAAAGATAAATATGATTAGTAAATAAAAACGGCTCTTATTTTCCCCGTACACTTCCTTCACCCCGCTTACCACTATTGATTCTTTATTATGTCTAAAATCTTGTCTAAATATTGAGGGGTAAGTCGAACGATAATCTTACAATATATGTAATTAGGCCTTCTATTTTCCATATTTTGCATCTATAATAATACTGAGGTGATAATTGATGAAAGTGGTGTCAATACTTAAAACCCTGTGCCTGGGGGAAATAGCGAGGATCAAAGAGGCGCTGGAAGGACCTGCCCCTCCCTTCCTGGTAACCGCGGTGGAACACGCCCGTCTCGACTGGCAGGAGTCTCTCAAAGAAATGGACCACATCGACCGTGACCTCGACGAATATGTTATTTTCAAAGTCAACGCGGCTGAAAGGCGTTACGTGGCGCTGCTGGAACAGGCCAGGAGGGAAGGCATGCGGGCCTGGCCAACCCTGGCGGAATATTCCTGTGAAAACATGGTTCTCAACGCTTCGGGTCAAGCGGAAAACACACCCATCTACACAGGATGAAAAAAGCCTGGCACCCCGGCCGGCTCTTTAATCATCAACAATTATCTTGTATTCATCCCTGACTTTCTGGAAGTCCTCCCAAACAGGGCGCTTCCTGCTCATATCCCTCAAAAGGGCGGCCGGGTGGTAGGTGGGCATAATTTTTATGCCGCTCTTGCTTACCAGCCACTGGCCGCGCATTTTGGTGATCCTCGCTTCCGGATCGATTAGATTTTGCAGGGCGGTGCTCCCCAGCAGGACGATCAGATCGGGGGATACCAGTTCGATCTGCCTGTAAAGCCAGGGCAGGCACTGCCCGGCCTCTTCCGGCTTCGGCGCTCTGTTGCCCGGCGGCCGGCACTTGACCACATTGGCGATATAAGTGTGCGTGAACCGGTCCAGGTTGATTGCCGCCAGGATCTGGTCCAGGAGTTGGCCCGCCTTGCCGACAAAAGGACGCCCCTGCAGGTCCTCATCAGCGCCCGGCCCCTCACCGATCAGCATCAACCTGGCGTTGGGATTTCCCTCCCCGAAAACCACGCCGGCGCACCCAGCCCGTAAACTACAGCGGGCGCAGGACAACGACATATCCTTTAACTCTTCGAGGCTGTTAACACCGCTCAGATCGTGGTCTTCACTGTACGTCACCTTGTTCAAAACGCCACCCCCTACCAGTTCTTTTCTCCCGCGCCCCGGATTTTTCCTGCAAAAAAAATCACGCCACCGGGCCTATCCCCAGTTGGCGTGATTATACACTTTTATTCGCACAAAACGCTGTCAATTAAGTCAATGTTCGATTGAAATCGAACCTACAACTCTGTATTCTTATTAAGCCTTTTCCAGAATTATCTTGTGTTCTACCAGGGACAATTCTGTAATCCTGGCTTTGATTATTTTCCTTTTCCCGAAAATATCTTCCAGCAGCAAGCCGTCCTCATACGGTACAACCCGGTCCACCATCTCCAGGAAAAGCTCATCCTGCTCACCCTGCTTCCTCAGATAGGCGTTGGCTTCACACAAAATATTTTCACCTCCGTAAAAAAACACATGTGACATATACCCCGGACAGACCTCTGCAGCCTGCCGTATATGGCTCTTTATTTATGCCTAATAAACCTCCCGTGCTTTTGACCTGATTATATCCCCACCCACTATAAGAGTCAACGCATAAATTTACCCCAAATTTTCCGCAGCAACCGCCCCAGGGGGCCGGTTGTGAGCAGTTCCAGGTACCTGTCTTCGTTGCTTTCAGGAACAGGCACTACCCCCCAGGTCTGCCCGGGTCCGGTCTGGTCCATGATCACGCTTCTGGTCACCCCGGAGGCGTGGCTGTAGTAGTCCACCGCCACAGGCGTTAAAGTGTTCTGCATCAGATAACGAAATTCGGCATTATGCAGGGGCTTCATCCCGTTTACCGCCGCGATAACATCCCCCGAGCGCAGGCCGGAGCGCCAGGCCGGTCCTCCCGGCAGCACATCCATCACTCGCAACCCCTTTTCTGAAGGAACATAAAGGGCCTTCCCCTTCAATTCAATCCTCTTTCCTATATATATGACCGCTTCATGCCCAAGCGGAGAGAGCAGCGCCGCGAAAAACGCCACTATCCGGCTTTGCCCGGCCAGCACCGCCAGCACCAGCAGGGTCAGGCTGTAGATACCCAGGAAGAGGGCGGAAAGCCGGCTCTTTTCAACCGGACTCCTGGCAATGGCGAAATCACCATAGCCAAGCCCCGCCACCAGAGGCAGCAGCGCATAAGTGAGGTTTTGGGGGTCCCCCTCCAGCACCGGTTTGATTAACGGCCACCAGGCAGGCATTTCCACGCCTCTCTCCACGGCGCCCCCGGCCAGTACCGCCAGCGCCACAATGGGAATAGGCCAGAACTTCTGTAATGTATAGCCGCCCACCACATTACCCTCCGGCCCCTTGATGTAAGCGGGTACCGCTCCGAGATGGCCGCTGGCCAGGATCAAAAAACTCTCCACCATGTGCAGGATGGCCACCAGGGCCAGGATCTGCGGCACGCTTATCTGCGGGAATCCCAGCAGTAAATTGGACAGGGCCAGTATGCCCCCGGCATAGGCGAAGCATAAAAAGCGGATATTGATCAGCATTAATAAAATGGCCACCGGCCACAGGTAGTACAGATCACCGGAAATGGTCAGGCCGATAAAAACTAGCAGGCAGCTTCCGGCCAGGCCACCCAACAGGCCGTAACCCGTGGCCACAAGTATGTCGGTCCTGGTCCGCCTGGTTTTCATCCCAAAAAAGTCTTCCCTCAGCCTCTCCATCCGGTTGTACTGCACAGCGATTAAAGCAAACACCACCAGGAAAAGAATCAGGAAAGCCGGATCGGAAAAGGCCTGCAGGAAGCTTTTAAAAACTAAGGGCAGCACTTCATAAAAGGGAAACAAGCAGCGTCACCCCTACTCTGAAAATTAAATGTTGTAGGTGTGCATTTATTCGCACAAAAACCGTCAATTCGTTCCGATGTTCGATTGAAATCGAACCTACACTAACCGGCGATTTTCTGCTTGATCAACTCGATCGCCCGGTCAAGCTGCAAGTCGCGGGACTTGTCTTCGAGGGGCTGAACCTGGACATCCGGTTCCACCCCTTTTTGGTTGATGTCGTTTTTATTGGGAGTTAAATAGCGGGCTGTAGTCAGCTTCAGACCAGCCCCGTTGTTCAGAGGAAAAACGGTCTGGACGATCCCCTTGCCAAATGTTTTCGTGCCTACCAGGGTGCCCGCGCCTGTGTCTTTTACCGCTCCCGCCAGTATCTCGGACGCGCTGGCGCTGCCGCCGTTTATTAAAACAACCAGAGGCAGCTCAACTGTACGGCCCTCGGAAGAAAACTCCTGGTCCTTGCCTACACGGTAGTCAATGAAAACAATCGGGCCTTTGGGTATGAAGTACTTTGACACATTTACCGAGGCGCCCAATTCGCCGCCCGGGTTATCCCTGAGATCCAGAATCAGTCCTTTTATATTCTCACCCTGCAGCCTGTTGAGCGTTCCCTTCATCTCTTCAGCTGTCCGCTCCGTAAACTGGCTGATAATAATATAGCCGATTTTTGTGCCTGACAGGATCTGTCCCTCCACCGTCGGCACACTTATTTCCTCCCTGACCAGGGCAAACTGCAGTGGCTCGGGATTTCCCTGCCTGCTTACAGTAAGGCTTACAGACGAACCGACAGGCCCCCTCATCAGCTTGATGGCTGTTTCCAGGTCAATGCCCCTGGCGTCGCTGTCGTCGATTCCGGATATGACATCACCGGCTTCAATGCCCGCTTTGGCCGCCGGCGTCCCCTGGTAGGCGCGCACTACTGTGAGCTTCTGTTCCTTTATGCCCACCAGTATGCCCAGACCCCCGAAAGAGCCCTTGATCTGCTCCTGGAGCTGCGAGTAGGTTTTAGGCTCCAGGTACACCGAATAGGGGTCATTCAGCGATTCTACCATGCCTTTTATGGCGCCATCCACCAACTGGGTGGAGTTTACCGGCTGCAGGTACTGCGTGCGCACCAGAGTGATCACTTTGAACAAGTTGCCAAAATGCTTGTAATCGCTGGCCAGAAGGCCGCCCACCAATACAAACAGGACGACCAGGATGATTCCCGCTGTCTTAAGCCTCTTGCCGCCGCCCGTCCTGGCCTCTGAATTGTTATAGCCCAAAATCCACACCTGCCGTTCCAGTCCTCACATACGTTATTATACTACAATACTGTGGTAAACATGTCCAATAATTAAACGACTTGTTCCCTTATTAAACGTACAAAAAGCCGGACTCAATAAGCCCGGCGACATAGTTGGAAGTTTTCATATTAGACAAACATGCCGCTGTTGCGGCACCAGCAGAGGATTCTAAAAATAGTTCATTGGCTCCACCGGATCGCCGTTAAGGTAAACGGTAAAATGCAGGTGAGGGCCGGTGGAAAGCCCGGTGCTGCCAATCGTGGCGATGGCTTCCCCTTTGCTGACTTCCTGACCCTGGTAAACCAGCTGGGTAGACAGGTGAGCATACAGAGTCGTGACACCGCCGCCGTGATCGATCATCACGATATTGCCGAAACCGCTCATGGAGCTCGCATCTATGACAGTGCCGTCTTGAGCCGCCACCACGGTGTCCCCGTAATCCGCGGGAATGTCAATGCCCGAGTGAAAACGGGTCGATCCCAGGATGGGGTGCACACGGTAGCCAAAGGGAGATGAGATATCGGTCCAGCCGGGCACCGGCCAGGCGAACCCACCGCTGGACTGGGGCCGGTCTTTCGAGCGCAGGCGGGTGATCTCTTTTAAAATAGCCTGTTCCTGCGCCTCAAGTCTGGCCTCCTCGGCCTCAATATCCCACAGGCTGGACTTAGCCTCGCCAAGCAGGGCGTTTTTCTCGCCCTGCCGGGCCGCCAGTTCTTTGCGGGCGGCATCCTGCTCGGTAATCAAGGACGCGAGCATTTCCTGCTGAACCTGCAGGTTGGCTTTTTTATTGTCCAGTCTCTGGCGGTCGGCTTTTACCTGATCAATGGTAGACACGTCCTGCTGTACAACCCGCTTTAACATCTCAAGACGGTTGATGAAGTCACTGAAGTCCCTGGCCTCAAAAAGAACTTCCAGGTAGCTGACGTTGCCCACCTCATACATGTCACGCACTCTCTTGTTCAACATCTCCGTGCTCTGGTCCAGTTTCAACGCTGCCTCTTTCAGATCAACCTCGGTCTGGCGCTGTTTTTCCGTGGTCCTGGCCAGGTTGTCTTCAAGATCCTTAAGCTGCAGGTTTCTTTCATTGATCTGGCTGTTCAGGTATGACACCTGCCCCGCATAATCCGTGACCACTCCCCTGGCCTGGTCGACTTCGGTCTTCTTCTGCTCCAACTGCTCTCTGGTCTGGTTCAACTGATCCTCCAGCTCGTCGCCGTACGCCAAACCAAGAGTGCCCACCAGCACTACCAGTGCCATCACCAGAACTAACGCCTTTTTCTTTAAAAAACCTGCTAACAAAAAGACCACCCCGAATTACTAAAGTTACTGTCATTCCAAAAGGACAATGGGGACGGTCCTCATTGTCACCTATATCATTCCTTCTCAACTTGTTTGTGCGACTTTAGTCGCACAAACGTCCGCTTGCATCCGGAACTTTTCTACGCCTTCAAAAACCTGCGCATACTGATCATGCTCCCCGCCGCACCGATGACCAGACCCAGCACCAAAAGCCCTCCCATCAGAGGTTTAATCAAATCACGGTCCGTCACCAACTGCATAAAAGGCATTGAGAGCTGAATATTGCCGATCAGGGAGAGATATCCGAAGTAAACAACCAGCACAGCTATAAGCGAGCCGGCCAGACCAAGAACCATCCCCTCCAGGATGAAAGGGAACCGGACAAACCAGTCGGTCGCCCCCAGGAATTTCATAATGCCGATCTCCTTGCGCCGGGCGTAGACAGAAAGCCGGATAGTGGTGGCGATCAGGAATACCGCCGCAATTCCCAGCAGGATCATGGTGGCCAGTCCCGCCGTCCGGACCCACCTGCTCAGGGCCAGCAGTTTTTCTACCACGCCCTGGCCATACCGGACCTGGTCTACCTGGTCGAATGACTCAAGCTCACCTGCCAACGGCGCCACCTGAGCGGCGGTAATAGTCTTCACCCGGAGAGTATCCGGTAGCGGATTCTTTTCTTCCAGGCCGGACAGGATATCTTTTTTATCACCGAAGCTGTCCTTCATTTCCTCCAGCGCCTGCTGTTTGGATATAAAAACAACCTGGGTCACTTCAGGCATGTCATTTATTTTATTTTCAAGATACCTGACCTGATCCGGAGTC
>Ga0265296_1001628_pt1 | contig 25072 bp, 26 predicted proteins | sample MunlanPumphouse1_FD_189073 | JGI IMG/M metagenome (GOLD analysis project Ga0265296, IMG submission 189073) | Groundwater microbial communities from a municipal landfill in Southern Ontario, Canada - Pumphouse #1 | ecosystem: Environmental > Aquatic > Deep subsurface > Groundwater | place... | reverse complement strand
CATCTTTTGTCCGGCGGAGCGGATTTAAAAACAGTCCAGGAGCTTCTGGGTCATGCAAGTCTTTCGACCACGCAGATTTATACTCATGTGACAAAAGAGAGATTAAAGTCTATTTTTAAACAGGCTCATCCGCGCGCATAATCTCGGAGATTTTTTGAAGAAGAACTTTTGGTTCAAAAGGTTTTGTCCTGTACGCGTTTGCACCGGCTTCGACAGCATAAAACGCACTACCAAAGAATAAAAATACCAAGTGCTATTTAACCATAAACTTGCATAAAAATCCAATCGCCTTATAAATCAACTTCGCAATTGTAAAATCCGATACGTTATCATCTTTTCTCGGTGCCAGTTCTACAAAATCCATTCCGACAACATTTTTTTCTTTTATTACTTGCTTTAATACATTTAATATTTGCTCCCATAACAATCCTCCCGGTTCCGGAGTTCCGGTTGCGGGAACGATGCTTGGATCAAACACATCAACATCAAAAGTAATATATACGGTATCAGATAATTGTTTTAATATTTTCTTGATATCAATATTCTTGTCTGCAAAATGAATTCTTGACCATTGATCTGACTGTTTTGCAAAATCCCGTTCTCCTTTTGACATGCTTCTTATTCCGACTTGTACGATAGGACAAACTTCCAATATCCTGCGTGCGATGCATCCATGGCTGTCCGATCTTCCATGAAAAATATTTCTTAAATCCGCATGAGCATCGAATTGGAGTACAGATAGATTATTGTAATTTTTTTGGCAGGCTTTAACCGGCCATATGCTGATCGAATGCTCTCCTCCGATTGTAATAGGAATTTTTTTATGTTTTAGAATGTTTTCGGTTTCTTTTTGAAGTTGGGACATTGAAATTACCTGATGTTTTACGCAAATTCCGGCTTTATATGGTTCATTATCCAGCTCAACATCATAGTTTTCTACGTGCTGGGATGCTTCAAAAATGGCATTTGGGCCATACTTTGTTCCTTTTCCGTACGACGTGGTTTTTTCATATGGAACTGGCAAAATAACGAATTTTGAGCTGTTAAACTCCCTATATTTTGGTTCAATATCTAGAAAGTATGATTTAATTACCCTCACCCCAATAATTGTCAATTATTCTATAATATGGTATAATTTACAAGGTGAAAGACGCAAAGAAGGGTTCAAAGGGTTTTCTTGTCGTCATATCTGGACCATCAGGTGTAGGTAAAAGTACCGTGGTTAAGCAGCTGATGAAGATAAATAAGAATCTTGTTCTTTCCGTCTCATCCACAACAAGGCCTGCAAGACCAATAGAAAAAAATGGTTCAGACTACCATTTCATATCAAAAGATGATTTTTTTAAGAGTGTCGAAGGTGGCGAGTTTATCGAGTGGGCGCAGGTTCACGGATATTATTACGGGACATCAAGAGATTTTCTCCTAAAGAATTTAGAGGGTAAATCTGTTGTTGTTCTCGAGGTTGATGTCCAGGGAGCACAGCATATAAGGGAATGTTGCTCAAAAGGAAAGCTAAAAGGGCACAACTGTGTTTTTGTTTTTCTGATACCGCCGTCAGTTGATATACTTGCGTTCCGGCTCAAACGGCGAAAGACAGAGACAACAAAGGAAATGAACTTTAGGCTCCGAGCGGCGATCGCAGAGTTACAGGTAATGGAAAAATACGATTATATCGTAGTAAATGACGAGATTACTGCCGCGGCGGAAAAGATTTCGGCGATAATAAATGTTGAAAAAGAAAGGGTGTTGTTAAATTGATAGATATTTCAATTGATAATCTTTTGTTAAAATCGAATAATAAATTTATTTTGGTGAATGCCGCGTCGGCAAGGGCAAAGCAGATCATAGAAGGATCTCTCCCGTATATTGAGGAGTTTGATCCCAATAATCCGATCATTACGGCTCTTAAGGAGATATCCGTCGGTAGAATCAAATTTGAGCTCGGAACAGAAGAAAAAGATAAAAAGCAAAAAGCCGAAAAAGCCGCTGTAGAAGAAAAAAAGGAAAAGCCGGCTTCGGTTCTTGACAGGCTTTCAAAAGATTCCAAGAAAAAAGCCAAGACTAAATCCAAAGCTAAAAAGAAATAACTGATGTTAAGAGGTAAAACTATTGTTCTTGGCGTGACCGGCAGCATAGCAGCATATAAGGCCGCGGATCTTGTTTCAAAACTAAAAAAAATCGGAGCGGATGTCTGGGTAATACTTACCGATCACGGATCAAAATTTATAACTCCCCTCACACTCAAAACCCTCTCCGGAAACACAGTTTTAATCGACACATTTGATGAGGAATCTTTTACGAAACCGGTATTACATATATCTATATCCGAAAAAGCAGATTTAATTTTAATCGCTCCCGCGACAGCCGATATCATCGGTAAAATCGCCGGTGGAATCGCGGATGACCTTCTTTCCACAATTGTCATGTCGTCAAATGCCCCAAAAATAATTGCTCCTGCAATGAACACAAAAATGTGGGACAACGGGATAGTTCAGGAAAATGTCGCAAAACTAAAAAAATTAAATTTTAAATTTGTAGGACCGGAAGTAGGAAGATTGGCATGCGGGGACGTAGGGCTCGGGCGGTTTTCGGATGTTGATTCAATAATAAAATCAGTTACAGATAAAATTGGCGTTGCACAGGATTTAAGTAAAAAAAAAGTCCTCGTGACGGCGGGCGGAACTCGCGAAAGCATTGATCCTGTCAGATTTATCAGTAATTGTTCATCGGGCAAAATGGGTTACGCGATCGCACAGGCAGCAGCAGACAGGGGAGCTGATGTTACATTAATATCAGCCCCAACCAATCTTATGACTCCAGAAAATGTCAAAACCATAAAAATCAATTCAGCGCAGGAAATGTATGATTCCGTTATGGAGAATTATCAGGATGCCGATATTGTTGTAATGGCGGCGGCGGTGGCGGACTATAGGCCAGTTCATAAATCAAAAGTAAAAATTAAAAAATCCCAAATCCCAAACCTGCCTGCCGGCAAGGCAGGTCCCAAATCCCAAATTATCGAATTAGAGGACACAAAGGATATTTTGGCGGAGTTGGGAAAGAAAAAGGGGAAACGAAAGCTGATCGGTTTTGCCTTGGAAACAGATAATATGATTGAAAACGCGAAAAAGAAGTTAAAGAATAAGAATTTGGACCTGATTGTTGCGAACGGGCCGGATGCATTTGACGGCGACAATAGTTCCGTCTGTTTAATTAATATAAACGGTGAGATTAATAAATATTCTAATTTGTCAAAGCAGGATATCGCGGAAGAATTGCTGGATTTTATTTCTATCTTGAAGTAAGAAGAATACCCTGACGGATCTTTTCCGTAATTTCCCTGCCGATCTCTCCGCCGGCTATAACTAAATTTAAGGTTGATGAATAACTGCGGATTTTACTCATTGCCATTTCAATAGACCTTGATTGAGGTATTTGTTTTCCGCTGCTCTCATCATTAGACCGTTCCCAAAAAGAGGATATGGCAGGAGTCCCTTCATCTATCAATAGTGCTTTTACCGGGCCGATTCCAAAGATATCTTGCCTTTGCCTGATTATAGCGTTAAAAATCCCGGGGAGGTCCTGCTTGCTAACATAATAATCCGCTTCCAGCCCAAAAAAATCCATTTGATCATTTGCTGTGAGTCCAGTCCCGATAATCAAAATATCATTTTTTATAAGCAAAGCAGGCCGGCCGGCTTCAACTGGTTGGCTTGCAGGTTGTGGCGGTAAAAAATCAATATAATATGTGCCGCTGGTTTGATCTAATGTAAATCCCCACGGATGATTGATGCTTTCATCGGTAGAGTCCCAAATTAGTTTGTGATCGTTTAATATAGATGTTCGCAGCGGATTAATGCCGATTGCGCAAATATTTTCTCTAAGCCATTTGTTTAAGTCCTTATTAGTGACAAGTACTCTTTCGGGAGATTTCGGGTTAAGCAATGCGTCTCTAAAAGCAGGAGACAGCGCAAATTTATAACCTGCCAATCTCATAGCAAACTCCGGCTTTAAAAACGAACGGTTTCCAGGATTAATAAAATAAGGCAAAGTTATTCTTCTTAGGGCTTCCATTATCTATTTATCGATGAAATTTATATCAAATTTCAACTGTACGGCGTATAATTTATTTATAATGAATACTTACGCCGAAGTAATCCTTGCCAAGGTCTATCCAAAAATCGATAAAATTTACCACTACACTGTTTCCGATGAATTGAAAGAAAAAATTCAGATTGGTTCACAGGTATTAATCCCTTTTGGAAAAAGAAATGCAATTGGTTATGTTGTAGGGTTTACCGATAAAACCGATGTTCCCCTAAATAAACTAAAAAACATCATTTCAATAACCAGCGATGTTAAGCTGTTTACGGATGAGATGGTTGAGACTGCAAGGTGGATTGCTGATTATTATATGTCGTACTTTATATCGGCACTCCGGACTATGATGCCGCCCGGAGTAGGCAGGCAGGAGATAAGAGCGCTTGCTGGGAAAAATCCAAAATCCAAAATCCAAAATCCAAATGAATCCCAAATTTTAAATGACAAATATCAGTCAAAACAAAATCATTTAAAACCTACGGAAGATCAGCAGAAGGCAATTGATTTGATCAAGTCTTCAATAGATAAACAGCAATTCGACAAAATTTTACTCTATGGAATTACAGGATCAGGAAAAACCGAGGTTTATATTCAGACAATTGATTATGTCCTGTCAAAAGGAAAAGACGCTATTGTTCTTGTGCCCGAGGTTTCATTTACTCCTCAATTTATGGAGCGGTTCAAAGCTAGGTTCGGAGATCTGGTAGCTGTATTTCACAGTTATATGACTGACAAGGAAAGAGCTCTTGAGTGGGAGAAGATTAACAGCGGATATTCAAAAATTGCTCTGGGAACACGTTTGGCAGTTTTTGCTCCTGTCAAAAACTTAGGCCTGATTGTAATGGATGAAGAATATGAATTTACTTTTAAATCGGAGATGAACCCGAAGTACCACGCAAGGGAAGTCGCGATTTACCGAGCGCAAAAAAACAATGCGGTATTTATTAACGGCTCCGCGACTCCTGCTGTCGAAACTTATTTTTCTGCCGTAAACGGACAATATAAAATCGCAAAACTTCCTTGTCGTATAGATAACAGACCGCTGCCTTCTGTTGAGGTTGTTGATATGAGAGAGGAAAGATACAGAAAAGTAAGCGGAAAATTGTTAAGCGAAATCGGAAAATCCCTTTCAAAAAAAGAACAGATTATCCTTTTCATCAACCGGAGGGGATTTTCGACATTCGTGATGTGCAGTGAATGCGGACATGCGGTCGAATGTCCTAAATGCGCGGTATCGCTTGTGTTCCATTCACAGGGAAAATTATTAAAATGCCATCATTGTGGTTTTACCTGTGAGGCGCAGGTTATTTGCCCAAAATGCCAGAGCATGTCGATTAAATATTTTGGAATGGGGACTCAAAAGGTGGAGCTTGAGATAGGGAAATCGTTTCCATCGGCACAAATATTAAGACTGGATCTTGATACCGTAAAAGATAAAAATAGATATTCAACAGTTATCAAATTGTTTGAAGAAAAACAGGCCGATATTTTGATTGGAACACAGCTTGTGACCAAAGGGCTTGATTTTACCGATATCGGGCTTGTAGGAGTAATATCAGCCGACACCGGTTTAAATCTGCCGGAATTCAGGGCCGGCGAAAGGACTTTTCAACTTTTAACCCAGGTTGCTGGCAGAGCAGGAAGGCACAAGATTCCGGGAAGAGTAATTATCCAGACATTTAATCCGGATAGTTATGTAATCACTGCGGCAAAGGGTCATGATTACGAAAAGTTTTATAAACAGGAGATTGAGATCAGGAAAGAATTAAATTACCCTCCTTTTTGCAGCCTGATAAATATTGTGGTTTCGGGAACCGATGAGCCGAAGGTAATTAAGAATACCGATGAACTTGCACAATTTTTGAGAAATCAAAAAGATATCGAAATATTAGGTCCAGTTTCCGCTGCGATTTCAAAAGTCAGAGGAAAATTCAGATGGAATATTTTGTTAAAAGGGAAAGATCTGTTTCAGATGAGGAGCCTTGTTATTCAAACATTGAAAAAACTGCCGGAATCTAATGGGGTAAGAATCAGCGTTGATGTGGAGCCTTTGAGTTTACTCTGATATGTTTTCGCGGATAATTTCTACTTTCGGCTCACCAGAAGTCTTAGTTACTTTTATCAATGCGATATTGTCTACATCTTCCCGGAATGGTTTTGCAGGCATTACTATTATTCCGCCCTCCTTTAAGTGTTCCAGAAGATAATCGGGAATTCCCCGCTCATCCGGAGGAGCAGACAGAATAATCCTGTCAAATCTTTTTTCTCCAAACGGTTTGTCTTTTAGCTGGCCGGCTTGGCAATCAATATTGCTGTAGCCTAAGATTTCTCTGGCGATTTTTAATGTTCCGCTTACGTTATATTGATCCGGTTTGAGGGAATAAACTTTTCCTGTATTTGTATTCTTGGATGAAAGTAAATCAGCGAGAATTGCGCACAGAAATCCGGAGTCAGGTCCTATCTCCAGCACTTCTTCGTTTCCGCCCAAATTGAGATTAAGGACTGAAAGAACCGCCTGCGATGGTTTGCAGGAAATAAGTCCTCCATCAAATACGCATTGTTCATCTTTGTAGGCAAAAATCTCAACGGTTTTAATCTCGCTTTGCCCGCTAATAATTCTAAAAGCTCTATGAGGGAAAAAGAAATGCCTCGGTATCCTTTTTAATGATCTGTGCAGTTCCTGAAAATTTTCACTGCCCTGCATATTTAAATTTTTTACAACCATTCCGGCTAAACTTTCAACTGCATCAGGAAGAAGGGATAATACCATCCCAAAAATCATTAATTGATTAACTTCATCTGTTGGTTTATTCGCTTTTTCAAGGATTTGGATCATTTCCAGAAGCTTATCCTTCATTTCTTCAAGATTGATAGCCGGATCGATCTCTGGATATTCTTTTGCCACGTGTTGATTTTTTATAAGTATATCTCTTAAAATTCGCAGCACATGCAAGAATTCACTTTTTTGCGCTGCTAAAAGGCGTGCGTCAATTTCAGCTGCGACAGGCAAATTAAATTGTACTCGTAAAGGAATTGCTTTTTCGTTTTCTCTCTCAGGTTTGGGCTTTTCGCTTCTTACTAACGGAACAAACATGCATAGAGAATCGGGAACCTGTATTCTCACAAATTCCGATTCACTTTCCCTTTTGACACGATAAAGCATATAAATTTTTGTCCCGGCAAGATCGCATACTCCGGTAAAAACCGGGATTAAAAGTTCTCCCCCGATTGTGAGTTGTTCTTTTAATTTTTGAGGAATTTCGTCGGCTCCGGCCGCCACGATTATGCGGTCATATGGGGCATGCTGCGGAAGTCCGTTCCAGCCGTCTGCGACTTGGGCATGGACTTTATCCGATATCTCCATAAATTCGAATAAATGGTTCGCTCTTTTTACAAAATCCTCAATGCGATCGACCGAATAGACACTTGCGCAAAGCTCAGATAGTATTGCGGCCTGGTGTCCTGATCCAGTGCCTATATCAAGTACCTTTTCAGTGCCTTTAAGATTTAAACGACGAGTCATATTTGCTACTATATATGGTTGAGACATTGTCTGTTCAAAGCCTATCGCGCAGGGATTGTCCATATAAGTCAATGCTCCAAATTCTGCCGAACCGGCAAACCAATGCCTCGGAAATTTGCGCATAGTCTCAAAGACTTCCGGGACATCTAAACCATGTTTGGTTTTAATTGTTTTAATCATTTCTTCAATTAATGCCGGAAATTTATGGTTAAAATCGATCCTTTCTCGAAGCTTTAATAATTCGTCATATGGAACAGCAGTCCCGATCATTTGCATGAGTCCGTTGGCGAGTTTGTTCCATTCTCTCATTTCCGCGATTTCCATCCCGCTTTTCATATTAAGAATAAATTGCGATACGCAGATCCCAAGCCTACTGAAATCAAAACGATGACTTTCACCGGCAGCGAAAATTGAGCTAATGACATAAAAAAAATCCATTTTTTGAGCCCATTCGATATTTGGCATTTTCAGTTGAATATTCGCAGGTATATTTCGCAGAGCGAATTCCTCATGGATAGTTGTTCCGCGAACATTTGCCGCCAGCTTCATATACAGCCGCGTTCTAGGTGTGCTAGTAATATTTATTGCCATAACAAATAACTATCGATCATAATATTTTTAAATTTCATTTAATGTGATAGAATTATTATCATGGCACAGCAATTAAACTCATTCGATATTGTTTCTCAAATAAACATGCAGGAGCTTGATAATGCCATCAACATGGCGATGAAGGAGATCCTGAACAGGTTTGATTTTAAAGGCAGCAAAACTGATATCAGAAAAGTCGAAGGCGATAAGATTGAATTATCTTCTGATGACGAATTTAAGCTCAAAAGCGTAAATGATATCCTTCAGGGCAAACTGATAAAAAGAGCCATTTCGCTCAAATTTTTGGATTATGGAAAAATTGAGTCTGCCCTTGGAGGAACCGTAAAACAAATTATAACTCTCAAACTTGGCGTCCCGCAGGAAAAAGCAAAGGAAATAAATAAGATAATTAAAGATACCGGATTAAAGATACAATCCCAGATTCAGGGTGATCAGGTTCGTGTTTCTGGAAAAAACAAGGATGATCTACAGGCAGTGATTAACGCGCTCCGCAAATCAAATATTGATATCGAGCTGCAGTTTGTGAATTATCGGTAATGCATATCGAAGTAATAAGCCTCGGATGTCCCAAAAATCTTGTTGATACCGAAAACATGATGGGAATTTTGTCCAAGGACGGGTGCAGCATCTCAAGTGATGGAGGATCGGCGGATATTTTGCTGATAAATACCTGCGCTTTTATCGAGGACGCCAGACAAGAGGCGTACCGTGAAATAGAAAAAGGAATAAAGGCAAAGGCGGAGGGGAAATATAAAAGCATAATTGTAGCCGGATGTTTGCCGGAAATGGGAAAAAATAAGCTTTTAAAAAAATTTCCTGAATTAGATAAGATAATCGGAGTTCCGAAGCAAATGGCGACTTCGAAAACACCGCGATTACTTGCAACTCTTCCAGCTACAGCATATATAAAGATTGCCGATGGATGCAATAACATATGTTCTTATTGTACGGTGCCAATTATTAGAGGGCGGTTTAGGAGCAGAAAGATTGATGATATAGTTGCCGAAGCAAAGAATCTTTCAAATGCGGGAGTAAAGGAAATTGTATTAATTGCCCAGGATACTACGCAATATCCGGATTTGGCCAATCTCTTAAGACAATTGGCTAAAATAAAGGATTTAATGTGGATCCGCCTGATGTACGCTCATCCGAAGCATTTAACTGACGAAATTATTAATGTATTGGCGGATGAGCCCAAGATATGCAAGTATATTGACTTGCCTCTGCAGCACAGTTCTGATAAAATATTAAACAGAATGGGGCGGCACTCTAGCCGCGCGAAAATTGTTGATTTGATCTATAAATTAAGGAGGCGTATACCTGATTTAGTTATCCGCTCGTCTTTTATTATTGGATTTCCGGGTGAAACAAAAAGAGATTTTAGTGATTTGGTTGAATTTTTAAGTGAGTTTAAATTAGAAAAAGTTGGTTTTTTTAAGTATAGCAGGGAAAAAGGAACATATGCGGCGCGACTGAGGGGTCAAGTACCGCGTAAGACAAAAGAATTAAGATACAAAAGAATCATTAAGTTGCAAAACCAAATATCTCGAGAAATTGGTGAAAAATTGATAGGAAGCATATTCGAAGTTTTGATCGAAGCAATAAAAGGTGATGCTGCGGTATGTAGAAGCTGCAGGGAAGCTCCTGATATTGATGGTTTTGTAGTAGTAAAAAACCGAAGTTTTAGGGTTGGCGAGATTATAAACGTAAAAATTATCGGCTGTAATAGCCATGATCTCGCGGCCGTACCGGTCAGTTGACGCTTCCGAATTTTGTAACTTTTTTCAGAATATTACTAATTCCCCTCTTTGTAATTTTTCTTTTTTCTCCGTTAGGATCACACGGGCGCTATTTTGCGGTTTTGTTATTTATTTTACTTGCGCTTGGAGATGCCCTGGACGGATATCTTGCACGCAGATTGAAGCAGATTTCCGATTTGGGAAAGTATTTGGATCCGTTGGCCGATAAATTATTGGTTTTTGCGGCTTATCTCGGATTGATCGAAATAGGCGTGGTTTCGTCAATTCCTGTTATGATAATTCTCGCAAGAGAATTTGCGGTTATGGGAATCAGGATCAGCGCCGCGTCAAAGGGGAATGTTGTTGCCGCGACTGTTTTGTCAAAATGGAAAACAGCAATGCAGATTCTGGCAGCGGTAATGCTAATGCTTAGTTTGCCTTATTCTGTATGGGTTTTGTGGTTGGCAGTTTTTATTACGCTTGTTTCCGGATTGGAGTACACAAAATATGGCCGAAAATGATGACAAAGTAGTAAGCATAATTGAGGATGAAGATTTTTTTACGAAAATGATATCTGTCATCGGAAAGACTACAGAAGCGGATGTTGCAGACCGTTTAAGGCAGGAAAAAAAGACTGTCGGTGTTGCCGAGTCGCTAACGGGAGGTCTTATTAGCGCGGCACTTACAAATACTCCGGGAAGTTCGGAATATTTTATAGGCGGAATTGTCTGCTACAGCAACAGGTCAAAGGTAATGGATGTAGGCGTTTCAGGATCTCTCATTGCCGCTCATGGGCCGGTAAGCCGCGAGGTTGCAGGGGCAATGGCAGAGGGTATAAAAAAGAAATTAAGAGTGGACATTGGGCTTTCCGCGACCGGTGTCGCGGGCCCTTCAACGGTGTCGCCTCCCAGGCCGGTAGGATTGACATATATTGGGCTTTGTTCAGATAAGGGAACAGAAGTAAAGGAGTTGCAGCTTTACGGCAGCAGAGATGAGATAAGAAAAAAAGCGGCTCAAGCTGCCTTAGGAATATTGTGGTTTCATTTAGGCGGCGAGGAACCGGTCTTTAGTTTAAAATAAATTAATCAAGGAGGTATTTTTATGAGTGAAAAAGTAAAAGAAAAGGAAAAAGAAAAAGCATTGGAAATAGCGATTTCGCAGATAGAAAAGAACTTTGGAAAAGGTTCTATCATGAAGATGGGCGGTGTTTCAAAGTTAGCGGTTGAATCAATTCCAACGGGTTCGATTTCATTAGATATGGCTTTAGGTGTCGGCGGACTTCCCAGAGGAAGAGTAGTAGAAATATTTGGACCGGAATCATCCGGAAAAACAACGGTATCACTGCAAGTTGTTGCCGAAGCGCAGAAAAGGGGAGGCATTGCCGCGTTTATTGATGCGGAACATGCTCTTGATCCCGTATACGCGAAAAAGCTTGGAGTCGATGTAGATAACCTGTTAATCTCCCAGCCGGATTTTGGAGAACAAGCGCTTGATATTGTTGAAACTCTTGTCAGGTCAGGCGCGATTGATGTAATTGTTGTTGATTCGGTTGCCGCGCTTGTTCCAAAACGCGAGGTAGAAGGGGATATGGGGGATCAGCACGTAGGTCTTCAGGCTAGACTGATGTCTCAGGCACTTAGAAAACTTGCCGCGGTTATCAGCAAGTCAAAAACAATAGTAATATTTATCAACCAGCTGAGGGAGAAGGTTGGAGTATTCTTCGGCAATCCGGAGACAACTCCCGGAGGCAGGGCATTAAAATTTTATGCTTCGATACGGTTGGATGTCAGGCAAATTGAAAGAATTAAGGAAGGTGATGTTGTTATCGGCGCTAAGGTTAGAGTAAAAGTTGTGAAAAACAAGGTTGCCCCGCCGTTTAGGGAAACGACTTTTGTCTTGATTCATGGAGAAGGTTTGAGCAAAGAAGGAGACATGATTGACTTGGGCGCAAAGTTAGGCGTTGTAGAAAAAAGCGGCGCATGGTATTCATATGGCGGGAAAAAATTAGGACAGGGATGGGATGAATCCAGGGAATTTTTAAAATCGAACAAAGATGTTATGGTAAAGATTGATACGGAGATTAGACATATCATTGCGGGAGATATTGAAAAGAAATAGTTGGATATTGATAGGGGGTTTTTATATGGAATTGTATGTTTTTATGTATGTTATTGCGGCGGTTTTATTGATTTTTCTGTGTTCGATCATTTATCTGGTGATCAGACGAAGAGTTGCGGAGCAGAAAATATTGATCGCGGAAGAAACCGCCAAGAAAGTTTTGGATGACGCGAAAAAAGAGGCCGAGACTGTACGCAGGGAGGCAATCTTAGAGGCAAAGTCCGAATCACTAAAGATGAAGGCGGATTTTGACAGGGAAACAAAAGAAAGAAAAAATGAGCTCCTGCAGATTGAACGAAGACTGATGCAGAGAGAGGATAATCTGGAAGCAAAAGAAAAAGGACTCGAAACAACAGGCAAAGAGTTAAAAGAAGAAAGAGAAAAAATTGAGCAGATAAAGATAGTTCTTGAAAAAATAAGGGTTGAGGTTCTTGATGAATTAAAAAAGATTTCGAACTTAAGCACCGAAGAAGCAAAGAGGCTGCTACTCGCAAAAATCGAAAAAGACTGTGAAAGAGAAGCGGCCGAAATAATTAAAAATTCGATGGAAAAGTCAAAAAAAGATTCCGAAAAAATCGCGCTGGAAATGATAACTGCCGCCATTCAGAGATGCGCCGTAGAGAATGTTGTCGAAACGACAACTACAGTTGTTGCCCTTCCAAGCGATGATATGAAAGGAAGAATTATTGGCCGCGAAGGAAGGAATATCAGGGCTTTTGAAACATTTACGGGTGTAGATCTGATTGTTGATGATACTCCGGAAGCCGTAATACTGTCGAGTTTTGATCCTGTCCGGCGTGAGACAGCCAGGCTAACGCTTGAAAAGCTAATTGTTGACGGTCGTATTCATCCGGCGCGTGTAGAAGAAATGTACCGAAAGTCTACAGAAGAATTAAAAGTTTCTATCTGGGAGCATGGTGAAAAAGCAGCTCTTGAGGCCGAGGTTCATAATCTTCCGCCGGTTCTCATTCAGCTTTTGGGAAGACTTAGATACAGAACAAGTTTTGGGCAGAATGTTTTGTCAAACTGTGTTGAAGCCGCAAAGATTGCCGGAATGATCGCGTCGGAACTTGGTGTAAATGTAAAACTCGCAAAAAGAGCGGCGCTTTTACATGATATCGGAAAAGCTATTGACCAGGAGGTTGAAGGCACGCACGCGAGGTTAGGAGCTACATTTGCGCAAAAAGCAGGAGAGTCTCCCGAGGTTGTGCATTGCATTCTTGCTCACCATGGAGAGGAAGAACCAAAAACAGTAGAAGCAATACTTGTTGTTGTCGGAGACGCGATTTCTGCTTCGCGACCGGGCGCAAGAAGGGATACTCTCGAAGCATATGTGAAGAGACTTGAAAATCTTGAAAAAGTCGCAAAATCATTCGAAGGCGTTGAAAAAGCATTTGCGATACAAGCCGGAAGAGAAGTAAGAATATTGGTCCAGCCGCAAAAAGTTGATGACCTTATGGCGACAAAGCTGGCGCATGACGTCGCCCGAAAAATTGAGGCGGAACTGGATTACCCTGGAGAGGTAAAAGTAACTGTGGTCCGTGAGGTTAGGGCATCTGATGTCGCAAAATAAGGAGTTAAAAGTATTATTTATCGGTGATATTATCGGACGCACCGGACGCAGGGCGGTTGAAAAAATTCTGCCGGAATTAAAAAAAGAATTCAGCCCTAATTTGATTATTGCCAATGGTGAGAATGCAGCTGGCGGCGCGGGTATTACCGAAAAAATATGCCATGAACTTCATTCAATTGGTATTGATGTTATAACGGCAGGAAATCACGTCTGGAACCAAAAAGAGTTTTTGGAGTCGGTAGACAGATGCGAGAATATGGTTCGTCCCGCCAATTATCCTCCGGGTGTCCCCGGAAATGATAATATAATTATAAATATTAATGGCGTTAAGATCGGCGTCTTTACCCTGCTTTGCAGAACTTTTATGGCTATGGTCGACTGTCCTTTCAGGACAGGAAAAAACATTATTTCCAAGTTAAAAAAACAAACTAACATAATAATAGCCGACATTCATGGAGAGGCCACTAGCGAAAAATATGCTTTGGGTTGGTATTTTGATGGTGATGTAAGCTGTGTCCTGGGAACTCATACTCATGTGCAAACAGCTGATGACCGGATTTTAACAAAAGGGACAGGGTATATAAGCGATGTCGGAATGGTAGGCGCGTATAATTCAATAATCGGGGTAGAAATAGAACCCATTATTGACAGGTTCCTTACCAGCATCCCCAGGAAATTTGAATATGAAAAAAAAGGCCCCGTTCTTTTTAACGCGGTTATGGTAAATATTGATATTGCAGCTGGGTATGCCAAATCGATATCAAGAATAAGCAGACTCATTGATGTTGACGAAAAAGGTATCGCTTAAAATGCAAAAAGAAATTAACTTCAACTTAAAAAATGTATTTCTGCTTTTTATTCTCCTTTTTTTAATATGGTTTTTGTCAAAGGTCCCGGTCACAATTTCAATCTTTGCCGTTGCTACGATTCTTTTCCTTATTTTTGATCCTCTAATTGTTTTATTGCAGAAACTTTATAACAACAGGGCTCTTTGGGTAATTATATTTCTCATATTTATGATTGTTATTCTTGTGTGCAGTTTTTATACTCTCGTTCCGCTTCTTCTTGGCCAGCTTCAACAGCTGGTTTCCAACGCGCACATATACCTAAAATGGGTTTCGGACATGGTTCAGTTCGTTTCTGAAAAGGTAAAAAATCACATTAATGTTCCGGAATTTAACCAACAGCTGGATGTGACGACTAATACAGTTAATTCATGGCTGATCAGTTCTATTAACAGGGTATCTACCGTTGCATTGGAGCTTTTTTCAAATATCTTCAATTTTGTTTTGGCCGTTATTATTTCGGTCTATATGCTGATTGATAAAGATAGAATTAAGAAATCTATACTTTCAATGCTGCCAAAACGGGTCAGGGAGCATGAGCAGAAGCTTCTTCCAAAAGTCCTTGCAAATCTTACGGCATATATAAGAGGACTAATTCTTTTGGTTTTGATTGTGTTTGTGATATCATGGCCGATTTTAACCCTGTTAAAAGTTCAGTTCTCGTTTTTATTTTCCGTTTGGGCCGCGGTTTCAATTATTATTCCTTATATCGGCCCGTTTATTGGAACTATTCCGCCTGTTGTTGCCGGCTGGTTTATTAGTCCAACAATAGGTTTAACGGTTTTGATTATTTTGGCTGCGCTGCAGTTTATTGTCGCGTATATTTTGACGCCAAAGGTGATGGAAAAGAGCCTTAATATTCATCCTCTATGGGTTTTGTTTTCGATAATCGCGGGAGGCGAGCTGTTTGGTATTATAGGTATGGTTATTGGTGTTCCAACCGCGGCAATAATAATTACTATTTACAGGTACTTCAGGGACAATCCTTAATAGCTTGAGTTTCTGCCCATGATCATCGCAAGCCCAAGAACAATCAAAACCCCGCCCCAAAAATATCCCCAAAAATTACCGGAGATAACACCCGCTGTTTGCAGAATAATTATAACTCCGATAACCAATATGATCGCAGGCCAAAATAATTTCATTTTTTGTTCCTCCTTATATTTTTATAGATTATATCACAGCCAGCTGTCCGCATGCAGCCGCGATATCGGAACCGGCGGATTTTCGTATTGTCGAATTGATTCCTTTAATGGTCAAAATGTTTTGAAATTCAACAACGGTCTTTTTGTCGGACGGGATATATTCTCCCAATGTTTGGTTGTAAACGATCAGATTTACGCTGCAGAGCAGTCCGTTCAAGATAGTTGCTAACCTTACAGCCGAATTAATATCATCGTTAATACCTTCCAGCATTACATATTCAAATGTTACTCTCCGGTTTGTTACCCTGATATACTCATTAACTGCCGCAATAACTCTAGAAATATTAAACTTATTATTTATTGGCATTAAACTTGATCTGGTTTTGTTGTCCGCCGCGTTGAGAGAGATTGCAAGATTAACTTCTAATCCTTCTTTCGCGAATTCCTCAATTTTATCGGCCAAACCACATGTAGATATTGTAATGCGGCGGGCGCCAAAATTCATGGCGTCCGCGGAATTTATTATTTTTATGGATTTTAAGACATTGTCATAGTTCGCGAACGGTTCCCCCATACCCATAAAAACAATATTCGTGAGTTTTTCTTTCTCGTCCAGACTTGATATGATCTGCCCTAATATTTCGTGGACTTCAAGATCGCGTTTTAGCCCCATTTTCCCTGTCGCGCAGAATGAACAATTATACGGGCAGCCTGCCTGCGACGAAAGACACAATGTTATCCTGTCTTTGGCGTATATTTTTACGGTTTCTATCTGGAGACCATCGCTTAACGAGTATAAATATTTTGTTGTCTTGTCCCTTTGGGAAACAGACTTATTAGATATGATGAAATTTGAAAAATCAAAGTGTTCTATTAATTTATCTCTAAGCTCTTTGGGGATGTTTTGCATCTCATCAAGTGACATCTTGTTTTTTTTATAAATCCAGTCGAGAATTTGTTTTGCTCTAAACGTTTTCTCGCCCATCGAGGTGATATTTATGGAAAATTCTTCTGGAGTAAAAGACAAAATGTGTTGCATTTTAAATATATAATTATTATACTACAATAACAAACAGCGAGAAAATATGAACAAATATATTTTATTGTTATTGATAAGCATTTCAATTATTGCTGTAGGCTGCGGCATGACTACAACCGGAACTATTCCATTAACTGATCAGCAGCTGATACAGGCTCAAATAGCAAAATATTCCTCCGGATATACATCGGGCAGTTCGACCGAGATATTGTCTGTTATCTCGAGCAGCTACAAACATATAACTGCGCAGAGTGTCGAAAAGGATAAGGCATCCGTGGAGGCTGATGTAGTGACGCGTCTGGCAAATTATACTTATACTACATATGAGGTAACAAATTCGACCTTTTGGATCAATGATACTGCTGCGGTCGTGACAAGCGAGGCCCTTTTAAATTACTATATCGCAAATACATTCGAGACCGAATCAATACCTGCGCTGACAACTGCCTGGAAAAAAGAAAGCGGAAATTGGCTTGTAACGGATATAATCAAGCGTGATGTCGCTTTTTTTAATACCAAACCGCAGCTCCCTTCGACAAGTTTATTTGTAATAGCAATTACAGTTGATGATGCGGATGTATCTACTATTGATACTCAATCCGTAACAATGGAGGGTTTTGTGGATTTGAGGGTTGTAGCATCTTCGAACCCAAATTTATTTCTTTTCCAGATCGATGATTCATCAACTAATCCGTTAAAAGTTATCGAAGTATCGCCTACAAGGACATTTACGTTTTACCATAAATTTAAGTAGGGGAGGGGTAAAAATGGCAAAAAATAAGAAAGTACCGAAAAAGTCAAAACCAAAAGCAAAAAAGGTCGTAAAGAAAAAAGCGAAAAAAGAAAAAATAATCGGGAAAATAGAAAATTATTTTGACAAGGTATCGGTTATGGCATTGACCGTAAAAAATCCAATCAAAGTAGGGGATATTATTCATGTTAAGGGTCATACGACTGATTTTTATCAGGAGATAGGATCAATGCAGATTGACCGTAAGGATATATTAAAGGCAAAAAAAGGCGATGATGTCGGAATCAAAATATCGCAAAAAGTAAGAGATCATGATGTTGTATATTTGGCACCAAAAGGCAAGAAGCCGGAACTGCCCCCTCCTCCTAAATTCATTAATTTTTGAGAAAATTTGAAATGAATAAAAAAACTCTCCTGATATTATTGTCTCTTTTTATTATTTGCGGCCCTGCATACGCCGGGAGCGGCCGAAATATCTTGTTTCAGGTTTCTACTATGCCTGCGTTAATGTCTGGGGCATACGAAGGATTAACAACGGTTAACAGTCTTAAACTTAAGGGGGATTTTGGAATTGGCGCGTTTGAGGGTCTTGACGGCGAAATGATAATGATTGATGGACAGATGTTCAAATCCGGTCCGGATTTAAGATGTTCTCCGGTTATTAATGATGAAAAATTGCCATTTGCAACGGCAACATTTTTTGAGCCTCATAAGGTTTATAAGGTATATAAGGATTTAAATTATAATGAACTTGTAGAATACTTGAACGGGATATTGCCGAATAAGAAATATATAACGGCAATTAAGATAAAAGGCGCATTTGAATATATAAAAATACGAAGCGTGTTAAAACAAAAAACCCCTTATCCCAAATTATCCGACGCTCTAAAGACGCAGGCAACGCTAAGCATTCGTAACGCGGACGGAGTTGCTGTCGGATTTTGGTTTCCAGAATATTTAAATGCTATAAACAACGCAGGATATCATTTTCATTTTATAACCGCGGAAAGAGATTTGAGCGGCCACCTATTGGATCTACGAATCCGAAATGTTTCGATTGAGTTAGACGATATTTCCCAGCTGCAGATGATCCTTCCGAAATAAAAATACTCTCCAAATACTTTGGTTATTGGTGAAATTATTAAAAACTGGAAATTTTTCTCATGATGTTGCGATACATCCTAATAATACAGGAAGAACAATCATTATTTATCCCGGAGCAGCAGGAGACATTGACGGTTACAACGCAAAATATTTTAAATTAGCCCAACATATTAGCACTAATGGTCTTGCGGCAGTTTTGCGAAGCGGTAACCCTGTTCCTCGAGATTGGGGATGGGAATTAAATCTTCGCGCGATGATAGATTTTGCCCAAAATCCTGTCAATTCAGAAGAAATTTGCGGAAACCGTCACGGCCAGATATTTTTGATGGGATTCTCAGCAGGTGCCGGTGCAATTGCGGCGGTAGCCCATAGATATATTGGAATAGACAGAATTCTTATAATCGCACCGGCTTTTGATGCCGGATTTAAGGAAATTGAAGAAGGTCTTTCAAAATTTCAAGCGCAGCTATATATATTAATTGGTGAAAATGATGAAGTAGTAGGATGTGATTCAGGACTCAGGTTTTATTCTTTTGCCAAAAATGCCGCGTTCAGGCAATTAATGGAGATTCCTAATTGCGACCATCAGTTCAGAGGAACTGCTAATGGAAGAATCTTGAGCCAAGCTCCGTTTTGGGCATTTGGCGAGTATAAAAGAGGAAAAACTTTATTTGATTGTCCGAGCACGGTATTGTATTAAACGCCCCTAATTTCTACTCTCAACTTTTTAAATTCAACTATCTTGCATAAAATCTAGTAATTATACATTTAAATATGAACTTGGCATAAAAATTGCTAGAAAGGCATAGAGGGGGTGATGAAGATGTCAGGTTCATTTGAACAATTTCCGGTTTATAAGAAAAGTAAAGATATTGTATGCAAAATCGAGCTGTTATGCAGAAAGATAACAGGTAAAGAGTTTTATTTTATAAAAGATCAAATAAGAAGGGCTGCAGCTTCGCTTGTTTTAAATATTGCAGAAGGTTCCGGGAAATGGACGAAAAAAGACAAGGCGAACTTTTATCGGATTAGCCGAGGATCCGCGTTTGAATGCATAGCAGCACTTGATCTGTTTTTGTTGTATAAATTGTGCAATAAGGAAGACACAGAGCTATTAAAAAATGATTTTAATAAAATTGTTGGAGAATTACAGGCTTTGATTAAAAGTGTAGAAGGAAGAGAAAAATAGTGGCTTAAAAATTCCTTTTGCCTAAGCCTATTCCTTTGCCTATAAAAATCCGAAAGTTGAAAACAATCGTAAGTTTTTTAGGCGGAGGCTGAGGCGAAGGAAATAAAAACCCTCATCAATTCGGATTTTTATTTGGAGGGGGATGGATTTGAACCATCGAACCCGTAAGGGACCTGATTTACAGTCAGGCGCGTTTAGCCACTTCGCTACCCCTCCGCAGTTTTTTTATTATATCAAACAGATCTTTGGCGGACAACTTCGTAGAAAACAATTGCAGCCGCGACAGACGCGTTAAGGGAAGAAATCTTGCCCTTCATCGGAATCTTTGCCAGAAAATCACATTTTTCTTTTGTAAGATGGGATATCCCGTTGCCTTCACCGCCGACAACAATCGCTATGGGACCTTTGTAATCCAATTCAGTATAGTTTTTTTCCGCATCTTCACTAAGACCTGTAATCCAGAATCCTTTTTCTTTTAGATCATCTAGTGTGTTGTTAATATTTGTAACCCGTGCAATAGCCATATGTTCAACTGCTCCGGCAGATGTTTTATCTACGGTTTCGGTAACCTGTACCGCTCTTCTTTTTGGAATAATTACGCCATGAACTCCGGACGCGTCGCATGTTCTAATAATAGCGCCAAGATTTCTAGGATCTTCAATCCCGTCTAGGATAACAAGAAAAGGTTCTTGTCCTTTTTGTTTTGCTTCATCGATAAGATCGTCAACATCCGTATATTTTTTTGGGCTCGCGGTGGCGGAAACTCCCTGATGGGGAACATTTTTGCTTACATTATCCAGGTATCTTTTTTCAATGTATTCGACAATTATTCCTTTTTGTTTGGCAAGATGGATAATTTCCGCAACAACGGCATGGCGTTCGATATTATTGGATATAAATATCTTGTTTATTGATCGGCCGGCCTTCAAGGCCTCTACAACCGCATTTCTACCTACTATTAACTCTGTCATAATAAAATAAACTCCCAAATCCCAAACACCCAAATCCCAACAATGTATTTTATCATTATAAAATCACGATTGGATACCATGTTGGGAATTGGGACATTGGGAAATTGGGATTTTTTCTCCCTTTCCAATATTATATATGTTAAAATATTTAAAGTAAAATGCACCGTTAGCTCAATTGGCAGAGCAGGGCACTCTTAATGCCAAGGTTGTAGGTTCGATTCCTACACGGTGCACCAAGCCGGAGTGGTGGAACTGGCAGACACGCATGGCTTAGGACCATGTGCCCGAAAGGGCTTGGAGGTTCGAGTCCTCTCTCCGGCAAATTTTGGAGGTAAATAAATGAAAAAGTTTTTGTTTTTGTCTATTGCGGCGGTACTGCTCATTTGTCCCAGGGTTTTCGCGGAAAGTTTTGATTTTTTAAGCATTTCCAATTCAACAAAAAATATACATGTGACTGAAAAGTCCAGCGGCAAAGCGCTTTGGGACAATAACATCAAATTTCAAAATATGACATACGACAGCAAACCGTTCTTTTATATAGAAGAAAACGGTTCCGGGATATACGGTAAAGACGGCAAGTTTAAATCGTGGATATCAAAAGCGTATTATTTTATCAGTGACGGCAAGGCAGCCCCTTACCAGACGTCAAAAATATTTAAAAATAAAAGCGGACAGGTGATTCAAACCATCAACAAATATTATTATCCCGACAAAAATCTGATTTTATGCAAAATTGACAATAGCAATAAGGAATTCAATTTAAAAAAAGACCTTGTTGACATTGAATTGCTGGGTACGGCGCTTATGTTTTACCCGTTTTCGGCCCCAAGAGATTTTCAGTTTAATCTTTTGACAAATGAGCCCCAAATGTACAAGATTACAATGAAATATATCGGAAAGGAAAACGTTGATACCGATTCCGGCAGAGTTTTATGCCATAAGCTCGAGATGTCAATTGATCTCGGAGCGCTAAATATATTTGGCGCCTTTGTTCCAAAAACGTATTTTTGGTATACGGTTTCCGAGCCGAACACTTTTGTCAGGTATGAGGGATTGGAAAGCGGTTTGGGAACCCCATATATTGTGATGGAAATTACCGGCAAATAAATTTCAAAATGGGAAAATCAATAAAATATTTATCGGGCCTATTTTTTTTAGCCATTGTTTTTGCCCTGGCAATTTTAACATTTAATTTTAAAAATATTATTTTGCCGGTGAATCGTGACCAGCTCAAAATTCCAAAAATTCCTACAAAAATATCTGACTGGAAAACCCCCTATCGAGGATACGCGAATTTAAAAATACATATTTTCCAGACAGGCTGGGATAAACTCGACTCTCATTTAACCGGGAGAAATCCGATTTGGGTCCCGGTCTTATGTTTTGTCATCGAAAAAGACGGAGATCTTATTGTAGTTGATACGGGCTTAAATCACAGAATAAGCGATATCGGGAATAAATATATTAACTTTTGGAGCCGTCTTTTTGTTGAATATAAATTGGAAAAAGGGCAGGATTTGCCAAGTCAAATGAGAAAATGTGGTCTAATGCCCGAAAAAGTAAAAACCGTTATACTGACGCATTTGCATCCAGACCATACCGGAGAGACAAATGCCTTTTCAAACGCGACGGTTGTAGTATCAAAAGCAGAAAAAGTCCACGCATTTGATGAAGGTGAGATGAAAGGCTGGACTCTTTCAGAATACAATCATGTCAATAGATGGAATGAAATCGATTTTTCAAAGGGCAGCCCTTTTGCGACTTTTGACAGAGCTATTGATTTGTTCGGAGATCAATCCATTGTCCTTTTGGATGTCGCGGGCCATACCATTGGAGATATGGCGGTTTTTGTTTGTGCTCCGGGAGGGCCTATGTTATTATCTGATGATACGGTCGCTTTGATGTCGGATTTAGATAATATGTATGCCATGCCGGGACAATATGACAGAAAAGAGTATTTAAGGCATTTAGCAATGATAAAAGGATTTAAGGTTAATGTCCCAGGTTTACGGATTTTTCCGTCCCATCAGATAATGGGCGTCAAAAATCAAAAAGATATTATTTCGCATTTAAAGGATGAAAATTAATTTCAGGAAGTAAAAAGATATGAAAAATAAAAAATGGGTTGTTTTGAGATGTCTGGTGTTGGGTTTTGGCGTTGCTGTTTTAATGGCGGGCTGCGGTTCAGCACAGTTAACGGCTGTAACTTCTTCGTCAGGCGGATCCGGTTCTACGGATACAACTGCTCCGACAAATGCATCTATTATTATAAACAGTGGAGCTATAACAACTGCCGAAACGTCTGTCTCACTTGCCATTTCCGCAAGTGACGAGGTAAATGTAACCGCCTATTATATTGCGGAATCGATAGCGACTCCGGATGCAAAATCCTCATCATGGGGGACAATAGCGGTGCCAAATACAAAGTTTGTTAATGATAATGTCTCGTTTACTTTATCAAGCGATAGAGGAACAAAAGAGGTTTTTATCTGGTTTAAAGATGCGGCAGATAATATTTCTATGCCGGCTTCAGATAAAATAATCCTTATTACAAGAGAAGCTATATCGACGCAGGTTATAGCAATTTCCGCGAGAAATAACGGGTCTCATTCATTATTTTTAAAATCTGACGGGACAGTTTGGGCTGCTGGGTATAATTCACAGGGACAATTAGGAAACGGGACAACTACTGATAGCAATTTACCCGTTATAGTAACAAACCTGACTGGTATCACTACCATTGCAGCCGGATCAAACCATAGTTTGGCGCTGGATCCAAGCGGTTTTGTAACTTCATGGGGCAGGAACGCGTCCGGTGAGTGTGGAGACGGAAAAACATCGGATCATTATATATTTGCGTTAAAAATTCCGCTTTTATCCAAAATTGTATCGATTTCTGCCGGAAAGTTTTTTTCAGTGGCACTTGATTCGAGCGGCAGTGTCTGGGCTTGGGGAGCTAATGACGTTGGCCAGCTTGGCAACGGCGGTACGGTCATGAACGCGACACCTGGAAAAGTGCAGCTGTCAGCAGGAGGATATTTAAGCAATATAATTGCGATAACGTGCGGTGCGTCCCATGCTTTGGCTCTTGATTCCAGCGGTAATATCTGGGCTTGGGGATCAAACAGAAGCGGCCAGCTTGGAAATAATTCTTCAACAAACAGCTCTTATCCTGTTCAAGTGTCTTCTTTGTCGGGGGTTTCTGCGATTGCAGCCGGCGGCGGATATTCATTAGCATTAATATCAGGCACAGTTTATGCGTGGGGAGGCAACGGATCAGGACAGTTGGGAGACGGAACAACGACTGAAAGCCTGGTTCCCAAAGCTGTTTCGGGATTATCCGGTGTTTCATTTATTGCTGATGCCGGAGCGCATACCCTAGTTTTGACTTCAACCGGCAACGTTTATGCTTGGGGCTCGGATAGCAATGGTCAACTGGGTGACGGTTTAACAACGAATAGAACCTCGCCGTATCAATTAACGAGCATTTCAAACGTATCGTACATAGTTGGAGGCGGAGTATTTACTTTAGCGCTAAAATCTGACGGTACATTATGGGTTTGGGGCAAAAATTCAAATGGGCAGCTAGGGATTGGATCAACCACCGACGTATTCGTCCCAACTTTGATGCCCGGATTCTAATCAAATTTATATTATGATATAATTTCCTTTGTGCGGGCATACCTGCCTGCCTGCCGGCAGGCAGGGTTCAGTGGTCCCGACATACAGAAATTAAAAAAAATCGGTATGTCGGGATGCCGATTGCAACTTGTTTGAAAAGTATTTTGCAATCGGCATAGAACTTGTAAGTTGATAATCGTCTAGTTGCGTACGTAATGCGGGAGTAGTTCAGTGGTAGAACGCCCCGACCCAAGTCGGGGAGGTCGCAGGTAGTTTAATGTTAAGAAATAATTTTGTTGGAATGATTGTTTTTGCAATTGGAATAGAACCTGTGAGTGGGTAATTGATTTGCTCAAATGTTTTGCGGGAGTAGTTCAGTGGTAGAACGTCTGCCTTCCAAGCAGAAGGTCGTGGGTTCGAACCCCATCTCCCGCTGATAAAAATCCGAGTAACACGAGGAGTTTTATCCCTTGTCCTAGTCCTTGTGTTTGATGCCGTTGGGATTTTTATAGGACGAGGACAAGAATAAGGATAAGGCAAAAATATCGAATCTCGAATATCAAAACGATTTATTAACTTCATTACATAGCACTCAAAGTTTCTATTGATGAACTTTTGAAATAAGGGGGAGTTTGAATGTATGGTATCGTAGCTATTATTCAATTAATTCTTCATTATCTTGGTTGGGCTGGTATTATATTTGGCATTATTGCTTATTTATTTGGAAACCATATAAGAGGT
>Ga0265296_1001624_pt1 | contig 25143 bp, 22 predicted proteins | sample MunlanPumphouse1_FD_189073 | JGI IMG/M metagenome (GOLD analysis project Ga0265296, IMG submission 189073) | Groundwater microbial communities from a municipal landfill in Southern Ontario, Canada - Pumphouse #1 | ecosystem: Environmental > Aquatic > Deep subsurface > Groundwater | place... | reverse complement strand
TGCCTACACCACAAACGCAGCCCGCCCAAGCGGGCGGTGTATCAAGAAAGACTATACCGCCAACTCAACCTGAAATGCTGTAAAAAAGAACGGTTTAGACAACTTGTAGAGAATAAACCAAGGGTCATCCGAAGGTACGGATGTAGACTTTTTTGGGCAAATTTTTATAAGTTTTTGATTCTTTTGACATTGCGATTTTCTTTCCGTTTCTGAAAACAAAAAATTAAAGGGGGCAAAAAGAGAAAAAGAAATTCTTTTTTGGGGCAAACGACCACCAAGGCATGAGGCGATTTTGATGTTTTTGCGTCTTGCCTTTGGCAAGCCGCTGCATCAGCTCCCTATCTGCTGCTAAAAAGCAGCCGACAAGGAAAATCCCCCACCCACCCGAAATAGGCTTTGCCTATTTCCCCCTTAAAAATATCTTCTTGACAATAAGTGTAAAGTAATGTAAAGTAAGGGTGCTATGGATGATCACGAGAGAGAAGATATTCAAAAGTACTTAAAGGCAGAGATACATGGTTGCTATAATTGTCAACCATGGGAGAGTGGTGAGCCTGTTTGGATTGAGCCAAAATCAGATCTATATGACTTGTTACAATATTATGAAGTTGAAGATAAAGATATGGATGATGCTTTGTCTGGATTTTGTTGCCCCAGATGTGGCACTCCATTAGAATCTCCCCATGATGAAGTTTCAGTTAAAACCGAATATGATCATAAAGTTGCGAAGATATTTAAGGAATTAGACCACGATGCAATTAAGAAAAAGCTAGTAGATTTTAATAATTTTATTACCAATTTTCCCTATTTAGCAATTTCACATCCTGTCGGTAAAGAAATTTTCAATTGTATTACTAAAGCGCCCACTTATAATATGACTGAAGAAATATGGTATCGAGCACGGTTATTAAATGATGAAAGTCGCATTTTTAATTCTGATGAGATGAAGACTCCTGATCCCAGTAAGATCTATGTAAAAGAAGGACGATATAATCATACAGGACAAAGTTTTTTATATCTTGCCAGTGATCAAAAAACCTCTTTTTTAGAGATTAAAAAGAATAAAGAAAATACATGTGTGATACAGGAATTTATCATTCGGGACCTAAAGAATATTTTAGACTTACGCTTTGATTATAGTGATATCCCAATAGATGTGGATATTATTTATCTTGCCTTAATTTATAATGGGTATCTTAATAAAATTGCTGATAATAAAAGTTCGTGGAAACCAGAATATTTTATACCTCGTTTTCTTGCTGACGCGGCTCGTAAGTATGGATATAGTGCTATACTCTACACTAGTGCAGTTTCGTTTGGGTTCAACTTAACAATATTTAATGAGAAGTCAGCTACTATAATTCCTAAGGATGACCCATATTTATATGAGGAAGAAAAGCACCCTCTTGAGATTCTAAAAAGAAAAAGAAACAAAGCAGCAGGTAATTAAGTGAGAAACCCAAAGAGTAAACGATATAGTCTAAGTGAAGCCGCAAAGAAATTAGGTCTTACCAGACAAGGCCTCTATTATTGGATTAAAAAGGGATGGGTTAAGCCAAAAAGAGACTATCGTGATTACCCTGTTTTTACTGATGAGGACATACAAAAAATTAAAGAGTGGCAGAACGTTTTAAAAGAGGCGTAATAGCAAGTGAGAAAAACCTGCACCGATATTAAAACAATATTTTTAGCGCTAAAGCAAAGCTTGGAAGAGCATGCACATACACTTCGGTATGGAAAACTTTTTTTGCCACAAGGTCTAAAAAGAAAGAAGTTCACAAAAGAGGCATTCCCCAAGGTTATAAATACCTTTTCTTCAAAGTTAAAACTCGAGGTTGAATCTGAGGTGTCTAATCCAATGCCTGATGGCTATAATTTGAATCCACAAAAGGTTGATTATGTATTTACTGATGATAATCATAATTCCATCTTTTTTGAGTTAGAGTCGTTAGACAGATCTCAGATATATCTCTTCAGAGATTACAACGGGATAGATGAAGATTGGGATGATAATAAATTGAGGTATTATAAGGGCACGATAGAAAGCAGAATTGAGAAGAATTTGCCTTTGCCAAGGTACTATATTTCATTTTTAGTTTTACCCGATCAGGCCGTAGAAAGCTATACAATCTGGGATTGCGATAAACACTATAACTTTTTGCATAATTCACTAAAGCAGGTTATTTTTCAGAATCCTTATAGATTTTATAATGGAGTTATAAAATCCTCGGCAAGATTATGGCTTAATGGAAATCTTAATTATTTAAAAAAGTCACTTAAAGAATTTCAATCAAGGTGTGAACTAGTGATTATTACGTGTACAATTGACAAGCTTATTCTATCACGAGGCAAGGATGGCTTCGATCCAGATAGAGAGCTGATTAAAACTATTAATTGGAAATAGATGAAAACAGCACTATATTTACGGGTTAGCACAGAAGATCAAGCTAAAGAAGGGTATTCTCTTGAAGTTCAGAGGGAATATCTCGAGTCTTTTGCGAATCGTGAAGGGTTTGAGGTATTCAAGATTTACTCTGATGACGGCATAAGTGCGTATTCGACTCGGCGGCCTGCTCTGCAACAGTTACTTGCTGATGCAAAGGCAAAGAGATTTGAGCTTGTGCTGGCCTATAAAATAGACCGTTTTAGCCGCAACCTTAAAGATTTGCTTATGCTAGTAGATGAGTTATTTTCTTATGGCGCTGGTTTTAAATCTGCTACTGAACCTTTTGATACTACAACATCAGCAGGAAAGTTGATGTTTCAACAGCTTGGTTCGTTTGCTGAGTTTGAAAGTAACAGAATTGCAGAGCGTGTATTTCCTGGAATGGTGAAGGGAGTGCAAAAAGGAAACTGGCAGGGGGCAAGATTTGCGCCGTTTGGATATACCTACAACAAGGAAAAGAAATTATTAGAAGTTGAGGAGAGGGAAGCCAATATCGTTAAGCTAATTTACACGATGTATCTTTCCGGCAAAAGTACGCATGACATAGCGGCATATCTAGACAAAAAAGGATATAAGACAAGGACAGGTAAGCAATTTTATAACAAGTTTATTTGTGACATACTTAAAAACCAGATATATACTGGTAAAATTGTATGGAATAAAAAACATTACGACAAAAACCAGAAGACAAAAAAGCTTTACAAGTATATTAAAAACGATCCTTCAAAAATTATTATTGCACAAGGGAGGCACCTGCCGATTATAGATGAAGAAGATTTTGTTCAAGTACAGCAAAAATTAGCAGAAAAGAAAAAAACATGGCGACCTAGAGTGAAAAATAAAGAGTATCTGCTAACAGGCTTGCTTACTTGCTCTAAGTGTAACCATAAATACAATGGGGTATCAACAATTTCAAATCATCGCACAAACATAAAGAAACGTTGGTATCGTTGTTCTGGCCCTTATACCAATCATATTAGGTGTACGAATAGATCGGTGAAGGCAGAAGATATTGAGCCGGAAGTTACAAAGGTAGTTGCGCAATTAGTCCAAAATGAGCGCTTAAAACAGTGCCGATGGACGACAGGGACTTCGCAAAAAGGCGCAAATTTTCCTGTTTTTGCAGAAAACACAAAAACAGACCTCTCTGAGGTCAAGGATAAGCTCAAAATTAACCAGCAAAAGCAGTCCAAATTGACGGACGCTTATCTTGAAAATTTGCTTGGTGAAGATGTGTATCGTGATAAAATAACAGACCTTAGAAAAGAAGAAGATGAGTTGAAGAAACTCCTTGCAGGATATGAGCTTAGAGAGATAGAAAGAGAGCGGTCGGAGGGGTATATCAACAGGGTGAAAGACTTTCTTGATGGGTATGATGATAGCAAAGAAAAAATAGATTTTGCTACCAAGAAAGAGATGTGCGGGCTGCTTTTTAAAAACATCAAAATCGCCTCATGCCTTGGTGGTCGTTTGCCCCAAAAAAGAATTTCTTTTTCCCTTTTTGCCCCCTTTAGTTTTTTGTTTTCAGAAACGGAAAGAAAATCGCAATGTCAAAAGAATCAAAAACTTATAAAAATTTGCCCAAAAAAATCTACATCCGTACCTTCGGATGTCAAATGAACGTCCGTGACTCGGAGGTGATCTGCGGATTGCTGAAGAAGGCGGGATATACGGTCTGCGCTGATGAAAAAGCGGCAGATGTGATTATATTCAATACCTGTTCAGTGCGCCAGCATGCCGAAGACAGGGTGTGGAGTCAGATAGGCAGTTTTAAGAAGCCGGGGACGGTTCTCGTAGAGAACCGTCCCCTTATTGGCATTGTCGGCTGCATGGCAAAGAATTACGCGGAGAAGATATTTGAGCGCTCGCCGGATGTGGATTTTGTGGTTGGGCCGCAGGATATAGATAAGATACCGGGGATCCTCTCCAAGTTAGTTCAAAAAAAGGGACAGTCCCCATTCGGGGACAGTCCCTTTTTTCAGCGCAAAATATGGGAGGTAGATGGTAGTATCCGGCCGGATGATATTTATCATAACAGCTTCTATCAGGATAAGGAGCACGCTTACTTGGTTATTTCTGAAGGCTGCTCAAATTTTTGTTCTTATTGTATTGTGCCTTATGTGCGCGGCCCGCTGCGCCACCGGGAATGTAAGAATATTTTAAAGGAAGCCGGGGATGCCGTAGCAGGCGGACTGACTAAGATTACGTTGTTAGGACAGAATGTAAACGCCTATAAAGACGGCAATATCAATTTTACCTCGCTCTTGCAGCGTCTGGATGAAATTGACGGCTTAGAACAGCTGAGTTTTTTTACCTCGCATCCGAAGGACGCTAACCTTGATTTCTTTAAGGCCATAAGGGATTCTCAGAAGCTGGTAAAATCCCTGCATTTACCGCTGCAGTCTGGTTCGGACAGGATACTCAAGATGATGAACCGGGGGTATTTGGCAAAAGAATACTTGGTTTTAATAGATTCTTATCGTAAAATTGTTAAGGGTGGGTTATTAACCAGCGATATCATTGTGGGTTTTCCAAGCGAAACCGTTGATGATTTCAAGCAGACCTGTGGCCTGGTAGAAAAAGCGGAATTTAATACTGCCTACATTTTTAAATATTCACCGCGGCCTCATACGGAAGCGGCAAAAATGGCTGATGATGTAGAGAGGCAGGAGAAAGAGAAACGGCACAGCAAGATTCTGGAGCTGCAAAGGGGAATTTCCAATAAAAAGAATGCGAAGCAAAAATAGGTATAGAAAAATTATCCGGTTTTGTGTTATTGCCGGATTTTTATCTTTTCCGGCTTTTTGCTGGCCGGCTGACATAGACAGATTAAAAGCTGATTTTTTACAGGGAAATTACCGCAGGGTTATTTTTGAAGGGCGCTCCCTGCTTGACAGGATCAATATCCGCGCTTCGGATGAACTAAACTACATCCTAGGCTTAAGTTATCTCAAAGAAAATAATCTGGGGCAGGCACAAGAATCATTTAAACGCGCCTTAAAAAACCCTTCCGGCAAATTCAGGGCCCAGGCGACCCTGGGTTTAGCTGATACTTATTTGATCGCAGGGCAATATCAGGAGGCAGAGGATATTTATAATAAACTGTTTAATGAGGAGCCTAATACCGGCTTAAAGGCAGCCCTGTTGTACAGGCTCAGCCAGTCCGGGTTTAAAAAAGGCGATAACCGTCAGGGCAATGAATACCTGTTTAAGCTGAAAAAAGATTTTCCCTTAAGCCCCGAACTAAAATTAACCAGCGGTATACCGCGTATTGAAGCTTCTCTAAAGGATGCCGGTGAATATTGCGTGCAGGTGGGGTTTTTTTCCAATACTGTAAATGCCGATAGTCTTAAAGAAAGGCTGCGCGCTTTGAGTTTTCCCGCTTATGTTGAGGCTGCGGCCGGCGGTTATCGCGTAAGAGTAGGCAGGTTTAAGGGCCGGGATGAAGCGGTTGATTTAGAGAGCAAGCTTTCCAAAAAAGGTTTCCCAACCAAGCTCTGCCCCTGATATTTTATGCTGAATAAAAAGATAATTTTTCTCGTCGGGCCTACCGGTATCGGTAAATCCGCGGCAGCAGTCAGTTTAGCCAAAAAGATAAAAGCCGAGATCATATCCTGTGACTCTATGCAGGTGTATCAGGGTATGGATATTATTACCTCTAAAGCAAGCGCAGCCCAGAGGCAGGCAATTAAGCATCATCTGCTTAGCGTACTTAAGCCGGCTCAGGAATATAATGTAGCCAGATACCGTAAGGACGCATTGGCGATCTGCGATAAACTGTTTAAAAAAGGCAGCGTCCCTTTGTTTGTAGGAGGGGCAGGGCTTTATTATTCCATAATTATTGACGGGCTATTTTCATCTGTTCCGGAGGATAAGAAAATCCGCGCCGGGCTTTATAAACAGGCAAAACTTAAGGGGAGCGGGTATCTTTATAATAAATTGAGCAAAGTTGATCCCGCGGCAGCCGGGAAGATCCATCCAAATGACGCAAGAAGGATAATCCGCGCCCTGGCAGTTTTCATGTTAACAGGCAGGCAGATCTCATCTTTGCAGCAGACAAGAAAAGGCCTTGGGCCTGAATATAAGGTAGAGATATTCGGTTTAAACACAAACAGGCAGGCGCTTTATAAGAAAATCGACGCCAGGGTAGAAAGGATGTTTGTTTCAGGATTAATTGATGAGGTTAAACGGCTGCTTAAAGGTAAATTAAGCAAAACCGCTTCCTGCGCCATTGGTATAATCCGGTTAAAGGATTATTTTAACGGTAAGTATTCTTTAGAACGGGCCAAGTGCCTCATACAGCAAGACAGCCGGCGCTATGCCAAGAGGCAGCTTACCTGGTTCAGGAAGGATGAGCGCATAAAGTGGATTAATATTAAGGATAAAGAAACACCTCAAGGAATTGCCAAGCGCATATGGAAAAGGCTCTCCTAGTCAGCGTCCAGATAAAAACAGATAAACATCATTGGCGTATCGAAGACATCTCTTCGGAGCTGGAGGAATTAGCATGTTCATCCGGAGCCCAGGTCGTTGAAAACATAATTTGTATTTGCGACCGGGCTACGGCCAATTATCTTATTGGCAGGGGTAAAGTTGAGGAGATCAGCCTTATTGCCCATGAGGAGAATATTGATACAGTAATTTTTAGCCATGATTTATCCGGGACGCAGCAGCGCAACCTGGAAGAAGCGATCGGTAAGAAGACAGTCGATCGCACCCAGTTGATTTTAGATATTTTCAGCCGCCGGGCCAGGAGCCCGGAGGGAAAGATGCAGGTGGAGTTAGCCCAACTGCAGTATCTATTGCCCCGTTTAATAGGCAAAGGGATCGTGCTTTCCCGTTTAGGAGGTGGCATTGGTACGCGCGGGCCTGGTGAGCAGAAGCTGGAGGTTGACCGCCGGCAGATCAGGAAAAGAATTGATAAGCTCAAGGATGACCTAAAGGCATTCCGGTCGCACCGTCTGACTACGCACAAAAGAAGAAAAGATAATAATATGCCTCTAGTGGCTTTGGTGGGCTATACCAGCGCGGGCAAATCTACCTTACTTAACTTCCTGACCGGTTCCAGTCAAATCACCTCGGGAAAACTTTTCACTACCCTGGACCCGCTCTCAAAGAGCCTGCAGTTGCCCGGTGGCCAAATTATAATTGTTTCTGACACGGTGGGTTTTCTGCATGAGCTTCCGCACCATTTAATCGAGGCATTCAAGGCAACTCTGGAAGAACTTAAGGATGCGGATCTGCTGGTGCATGTTTTAGATGTGTATGACCAGCGCCTCTACCAGCATAACCAGGCAGTGCAGAGCGTGCTGGAGGAGCTGGATTGCCGGGATAAGCCCATGGTAGTCGCCTTAAATAAAATTGACCTGGTAGAGGACCGCAGTTGGTTTGAGGTATTAAAGAAGGAGTTTAATCAAGCGGTGTTGATTTCAGCTAAGGGCGGCGAGAACATGGATATACTGATCAGCAGGATAGAAGAGCATTTCCTGACTCTCATGCTTAATTTAAAGATACTAATCCCGCATACCCGCATGGAGCTGGTGGATCTCTTCTACCGGCAGGCAAAGGTAAATAAGATTGATTATCTGCAAGAGGGCATCAGGATCGACTTGAGCATCTCCCGGCAGCTTTATTCCTCGCTTGGCTCGGATAAGGATATAAAGGTTATTAATTAGCACTCTAAGGATTTAAGTGCTAATTTTATTGACAAAGTAACAAACTGTGTTAAAATTACGCTTTAGAATTTAAAAGCCGGAAGTGTGCATACGGAGAGTAAATGGTGCGCAATAGCGACTACAGTTCCCGCAGGAAGTCAGTCTTGAGTTCGGCGATAAACCGTTATATCAAGCATGCTCTTCCCGTGGCCAGCGATGATATCGCCAGAGAGTTTGACCTATGCTCGGCAACCATAAGGAATATATTCTCTGAGCTCGAGGAATCAGGATACCTGAAGCATCCTTATACCTCAGGCGGCAGGATTCCCACGACCAAGGGGTACCGTTATTATGTTGACTTCCTTATCCAGCAGATGGAGCTTATGGATGAAGAAAAACAGCGTATCGTAAAGGATTGCAAAAGAAAGATGCGCAGGCTTGACGATGCCCTGGAAAATACCTCTGAGGTTATCTCCGAGATTACGCATTACGCGGGTATTGTCTCCTTCCTGGAGTGGCAGGATAAAATCTTTTATAAAGGGATCGGCCGCATACTGGATCAGCCGGAATTCAGGGACGCGGATAAAATACGCATCCTGGTTAAGTTGATGGAGGATAAGAACCGGCTGCCGGATATTATTAACCGGGATTTTACCGGCAAAGTGAAGGTTTATATCGGGGAGGAATTAGGTTTTCCGGAAATGGAAAACTGCTCTTTGATAGTTTCTACCTATAAACTAAAAAGCCAGCCCTCCGGCAGGCTGGCAGTATTGGGGCCGATGCGTATGCAGTATAATCATATTATCCCGGTTTTAGAGTATATCTCTGAAGTTTTAACCGATGTTTTAAGCGCAATTTAAAGATGGATGAGCTAAAGAAAAACCACAAAGAGGAAGAAACAATCACGCTTAAAGAATCCGAATACCTCCAGCTTAAAGATGGGGCGGATAAATGTAAAGAATACCAGGATAAGCTGGTGCGCGTCCAGGCGGATTTTGAGAATTTGCGTAAACGCCTTGAAAGGGACAAGCAGGATTTTCTTAAATATGCCAATGAAGAGATAATCTTAGAGCTGTTGAATATTCTGGATGATCTGGAGCGCACTATTAACTTAGCTGAGAACAAGCATGAAGATATGAACGCTTTCTTAAAGGGTGTTGAGATGATCCTGGCGCATCTCTATGATATGCTTAAGGAACATGGGGTTAAACCAATTGAGGCGGAAGGTCAGATTTTTAACCCGCATTATCATGAGGCACTGATACAGATTGAAAACAAAGATTTACCGGAACACACGATAGTGGAGGTTTTACAAAAGGGATACTTAATGCATGAGCGGGTAATCCGGACTGCTAAGGTTAAGGTTTCTAAAAAACAATAGGTGAGAAACACCCCGCGCTTAGGTGCACCTGGCGCTTATTGGAATTGCGCCAGTGTTCCCTTGTGGGAAGATTTCGCTAAATAAAAACTTAAGGCAGCAACACCCCGCGCTTATAAGGAATTGCGCGGGTGTTGTGCTTGTGCACAAGGAGGTTAATATGGCAAAGGTAATTGGTATTGATCTGGGGACATCTAATTCAGCAGCAGCAGTTATGGAAGGCGGCAGGCCGGTGATTATCCCATCCGCGGAAGGCGCGGGAGTTGCCTCGGGCAAGGCATTTCCTTCTTATGTGGCATTTACTAAGGATGGCCAGCGCTTAGTCGGTGAGCCGGCAAGACGCCAGGCAGCGATCAATGCTGAAGGGACTGTCCAGGCAGCTAAGCGCAAGATGGGCACAGACTTTAAATTCAATGTCTATGGCAAGGATTATACTCCACAGCAAATTTCCGCGTTTATATTGCAGAAGATAAAGCAGGATGCCGAAGCCTATCTGGGGGATAAGGTTGAAGAAGTGGTGATTACCTGTCCTGCGTATTTTAATGATAACCAGCGTCAAGCGACTAAAGACGCGGGTGAAATCGCGGGGCTTAAGGTTTTGCGTATCATCAATGAGCCTACAGCTGCTTGCCTTGCTTATGGTTTGGAGAAAGCCGATAAAGAGCAGAAGATCCTGGTTTTTGATCTAGGCGGCGGCACTCTTGATGTAACAATCATGGAAATGGCTCAGGGCGTATTCCATGTGCAGGCAACAAGCGGCGATACGCAACTTGGCGGGACAGATATGGATAAGCTTATTTTGGATTATATCGTCGGACAGTTTAAGCGCGAAACCGGCATTGATTTAATGCATGATAAAATGGCTGCGCAGAGGGTCCGTGAAGCGGCTGAAAAAGCAAAGATTGAATTATCCTCTACCGTCAGCACGGATATTAATTTGCCTTTTATTACCGCTGATACCTCAGGCCCTAAGCATTTAACCATGTCTATCACCCGCGCGAAGATAGAAGATCTGGTGGGGCCGATTATTGACAGATGCCGCCATCCCATGGAGCAGGCATTGAGCGATGCTAAACTAACCGCGAAAGAAGTTGATCGTATTATCATGGTCGGCGGGCCTACGCGCATGCCTATAGTGCAAAAATTCCTCGAAGATTACGTAGGCAAGAAAATCGAACGCGGGGTTGATCCGATGGAATGCGTTGCTTTAGGCGCGGCAATCCAAGCGGCGATCATCACCGGGGAAGTCAAAGACGTCCTTCTCCTGGATGTTACGCCGCTTTCTTTAGGCATTGAAACATTAGGCGGGGTAAATACAAAGCTAATCGAGAGAAATGCTTCTGTGCCGACGCAAAAAAGCCAGATTTTTTCAACCGCGGCGGATAACCAGACCGCGGTTACAATCCGCGTATTGCAGGGTGAGCGCCAGATGGCCGATGATAACGTGGAATTAGGGAGATTTGATCTGGTGGGAATTCCGGCAGCTCCGCGCGGCCTGCCGCAGATTGAAGTAAAGTTTGATATTGATCGCGATGGTATTGTGCATGTTTCAGCAAAAGACCTGGGTACCGGCAAAGAGCAGTCAATCAAAATTACCGCGCCTAAAAAGCTCTCTAAAGAAGAAATTGATAGGATGGTTAAAGACGCGGAGAGATTCGCTGCCGATGATGCCAAGAAAAAAGATGAGATAGAGGCAATCAACCAGGCGGATAACTTAGTCTATGCCACTGAGAAGTCGCTTAAAGATTACGGAGATAAGGTAAGCCAGGCAGAGCGCGCCGATATTGAAGTTAAGGCTAATGATTTGAAGGCCGCGATAAAAGATAAGAACATTGAAAGGATGAAGAAGGGTATGGAAGATTTAACCCGTGCCTCGCATAAGTTGGCTGAAGAGATCTATAAACAGGCTGCGGCTAAGCAGCAATCGCAGCAACAGGCAGGCCAGGGGGGTCAAAAAGAAGACGAAGGAGCAGATAAAGGCAAATCTTCCGCGGGCGGATCAGGTTCAGTCCCGGAAGATGTGATTGATGCCGAATTTAAAGAAGAGGATGATAAAGAGAAATAAAGATGTCCACTAAACGCGATTATTACGAAATACTGGGAGTTCAGAGAAACGCGAGCCTTGATGAGATAAAAAAGGCTTATCGGGATCTTGCCCTGCGCTATCATCCTGACCGCGTGCCAGGAGAGCAAAAGAAAGCGGCTGAGGAGAAGTTTAAGGAAATGTCCGAGTCTTACGCTGTTCTTTCCGATTCCCAGAAGCGTTCTCTTTATGATCAGTATGGCCACTCCGGTATAGACCAGAAATACGCGCAGGAGGATATTTTTAAAGGCGCTGATTTCAGCAGTATTTTCAGGGATATGGGTGATTTTGGAGGCGGCAGCAGTATCTTTGAAGGGATATTTGGTGATCTGGGGTTTGATGTTGTTGGCGGGAGGCAATCAAGGGGCCGGTCTTCCAGAAGGCGGGGCAGGGATTTACAGATAGCCGTTGAAATATCGCTTGAAGAGGCAGCAAGCGGCGTAGAAAAGACAATTAATGTTCCGCGCTATGAAATTTGCCAAACCTGTTCCGGAAGCGGGGCTAAGCCCGGAACAAAGAAAAGCACCTGCCCGCAATGTAAGGGCTCGGGAAAGACAGTGGTTTCTAACGGGTTCTTTCAGTTAGCCCAGACCTGTTCGCGCTGCGGCGGGGAAGGTTATACAATCTCTGCTGTCTGCCCGGATTGCCGGGGTGAAGGCAGAAGCAAAGTTACTAAAAAAATCAAGGTCAAGATTCCTGCCGGGGTGGATAATGGCGCGCAACTGCGCGTGCGGGGAGAGGGTGAGGTGGGCCAAAACAGCCGGGGGGATTTGTATGTAGTTATCGAGGTCAGGCAGCATAATATCTTTGAGAGGCATCACAATGATATTATTACTTCCATAAATATCAGCTTAAGTAAGGCAGTCTTGGGCTCAGAGGTAGAGGTTTCTACCCTGGATAGCAGGGTAAGCATGAAAATCCCGCCGGGAACGCAAAGCGGCAAGATTTTCAGGCTAAAGGGCAAGGGTATCCCTGATCTGCATTCCCGCGATATAGGGGATGAGCTGATAAGGGTTATCGTAGATATCCCCTCCAGATTGACCAGCCAGCAGCGGCAATTGATTGAGGAGTTTGCCCGCCTTAGCGGGGAGGATCTAGGCCTTAGGGAAAGCTTTACGGATAAATTCAAGAAATCATTCCGATAAAAGGATAATATGCCTACATACGAATACCAGTGTTTGTCCTGTAACCATAAATTTGAAATCCTGCAGAGTATAACGGCAAAGCCAATAACTAAATGCCCAAAATGCCGAAAGAAAGTAAAAAAGTTAATCAGCAGCACAGGAGGGTTTATCTTTAAAGGATCAGGCTTTTATGCTACTGATTATAAGGCAAAAAAACCCTCGCATGACGCTAAAATCGCCTCTTGCCCTAAGGCAAAAGAAGGGTGCGCCGGGTGCAAGGCGCAATTTTAATGACTAAAATAAAAGCTTTTAAGGCCTTATTCTATAATCCCGAGAAAATCCGCGATCTTAGCCAGGTTACCTGCCCGCCTTACGATGTAATCTCTCCTGAAGCCCGGGAAATGTATCATAAGCGTTCCTGCTATAATTTAATCCATGTGCTTTTGGCAAAAGATACCACCGGTGAGGATAAATATAAGCGCGCGCAGGAAATATTTAACGATTGGTTAAAAAATGATGTGCTTGTTTCTGATGGTTCCGAAGCGATATATTTTTACAGCCAGCAGTATAATATTAACGGAGAGAAGAGAACGCGTTTAGGTTTTATCTCTTTACTGAGATTGGGGGATAATTTGGGCAGCGGCGCCTTTGGCCATGAGAATACGCATTTGGAGGCAAAAGAGGACAGATTCAGGCTAATGAAACTGATTAAGGCAAACCTTAGCCCGATATTCGTAATATTTTTAGATAAAAAACGCATAATCCAGCGGATTTTCCGGAATTATATACCTAAGCAGAAGGTGTTTATTGAGGTTGTGGATGATGAAAAGACGGTGCATAAGCTTTGGAGGATAACTGACGCGGAGTTGATTGAGAGTATCCAGAAAAGCATGCTCAGCGAAGATATGTTTATCGCTGACGGGCATCACCGCTATGAAGTAGCCTGCGCTTATCGTGATTCTATGCGCCAGAACTTAGAAATAATCTCAGGGGAAGAGGATTTTAATTATATCCTTTCTTATTTTACGAATACCGATCCCCGGGGACTTTCCATTTTGCCCATTCACAGGCTGCTTAAATTAGACAGGCAATTCAGCCTGGAGCAGCTGCGTCTGGCTTTGAGCGATAATTTTGATATTCATGAAGTAAAAGATAAAACCCGCTTTTTCTTTCTTATGCAAAAAGCCGGTTTTAACGAGCATCTCATCGGCAGCTACAGGGACAAAAAATATTGGCTGCTCAGGCTGAAGAACGTCAAGATTCTTGACAGCTTGATCGCGGATAAGCCGAAAGAATACCGCTGCCTCGATGTTTCAATCTTGAACCGCCTTGTATTCAAAAAAGTTTTAGGGCTTGACCCGGAGAACTTGAAGAATATTGTTTATAGCCCGCAGACGGCTGGGTTTCTCAAAGAGGTAGATGATGATCCGTTCAAGATTGCCTTTTTCCTGAATCCGGTAAAGATGGAACAGATTATCGCTGTAGCATTAAATGGCAGCAAGATGCCTCCTAAGTCTACTTATTTTTATCCTAAGGTGCTTTCGGGGTTGGTAATTAACAAATTTAAGAAGGAATAAAAATGGCTTTATTTGGTAAACCTAAATACACGATTGTGCGCCTGAAGAAAAAAGAGATTCCTGACGGCTTATGGACAAAATGCGAGGAGTGCCAGGAGACGCTTTATAATAAAACGCTTGAGGAGAACTTCAGGGTTTGCCCCAAATGCAACTATCACTTTTTGCTCTCCGCTTACGAGAGGATCAATGTTTTATTTGATAAAGATACATTCGCGGAGTTTGATAAAGATATGCTTAGCCTTGACCCGTTGGATTTTAAGGGGCCAAAGACTTATAAAGAAAAACTAAGGCAGGATCAGGAAGCGACGGGGATGAAAGATGCGGTTATCTCAGGCTTTGGCAGGGTTAACGAAAGGGAGGCGGTTGTCGCCGTAACAGACTCGCGTTTTATCATGGGGTCTATGGGCTCGGTTGTCGGCGAAAAGATTACCCGGGCTATCGAATATGCCACAAAAAACAAACTCCCCGTGATAATTATCTCCGGTTCCGGGGGAGGAGCGCGTATGTATGAAGGTATGTACAGTCTTATGCAAATGGCTAAGACCTGCGCCGCATTAGCTTATCACCGAAAGGCAAAATTGCCGTATATATCCGTGCTTACCAATCCTACTATGGCCGGGGTGATGGCCTCTTTTGCCGGCGTAGGAGATATAATTATGGCTGAGCCTAATGCCTTAATCGGTTTTACCGGCCCGCGCGTAATTGAGCAGACTATAAGGCAAAAGTTGCCCGCGGGTTTTCAGCGTTCGGAATTCCTGCTTGATCACGGGCTTATCGATATGATCGTGCACCGTAAGAACATGAAGAACATTTTGAGCCAATTGCTTGACTATTTGGCTTAATTTTGTATAATGATTAAAATCTATTAAAGGAGTAATTAATGGCTCAGGTAAGTTTAAGGGATGTTTGCAAGGTTTTCCCGGGTAATGTTTTAGCGGTGAATAATATAAATTTAGGTGTTGAGAATAAAGAGTTCATGGTTCTGGTCGGCCCTTCAGGCTGTGGCAAATCCACCACTTTAAGGATGATCGCCGGTTTAGAGGAGATAAGCTCTGGCGATATTTACATCGGAAACAAGCTGGTTAACGAAGTCCCGGCAAAAGACCGGGATATCGCCATGGTTTTTCAGAATTACGCGCTTTATCCGCATATGACTGTTTTTGAGAATATGTCATTTGGCTTGCGGCTTAGACATATACCTAAACAGGAGATTAACCAGCGGGTAAGCGAGGCCGCGGATATACTGGGAATTAAGCGTTTACTGAATCGTAAACCCCGCGAGCTTTCCGGCGGGGAGAGGCAGCGGGTAGCGGTGGGAAGGGCAATCGTGAGAAAACCGATGGTTTTCCTGTTTGATGAGCCCTTAAGTAATCTTGACGCCAAAATGCGCGTGCAGATGCGCACGGAAATTCATAAGTTGCATATAAGGCTGCAGACTACGATCATATATGTAACGCATGATCAAGTTGAAGCCATGACTATGGGCGATCGTATCGCGGTTATGAAAGACGGATTCGTCCATCAATTGGCTGACCCCATTGATGTATATGACCACCCCAAAAATAAATTTGTCGCCGGCTTTATCGGTTCCCCACCGATGAACTTTATGCAGGGAATGATCATAAAAAAAGAGGGTAGGTTTTATTTTGACGAGGGCAAAATCCAGGTCAAGCTGATTGAAGGCATGCACAAAAAAATGGCTAATTATGCGGGCAGCGAGGTATTTTTCGGCATCCGTTCGGAAGATATCTATGATAAATTATTTGTTTCCGAGGCGCCGCCGGAAAATGTCGTGCGGGTAAACTGTGAGGTATTCGAGCCCATGGGATCGGAAGTTTATCTTTACCTGAATACCGGCCGGCATACCTTTATTGCCCGCGTGGGCGCGCATGACCGTCCGAAGGTCAATCAGGAGATGGACGTGGTTTTTGATATGAGTAAAGTGCATTTCTTCGACAAGAATACCGAAGAAACTATCGTTTAAGCTTTAAGCTCCGGATAGCTTAAAATCTTTATGCGTCAGGAATCCTCCCGGAAAACAATCGGCCTGTTTCTTGCCGGCTTATCCTTTTTCATCCTATTAATTGACTTCATTTTCCTCCATCAAAAACTACAATTAAGCGGCCTGTTGATTTTTATAGCCGCTAATATCCTGATCTTATTCTACCTTCTGCGACAATTTTCCTCCAGGGAGTACCATACCCGGTCACTTATCGAAAACTGTAAAGAGCAGATTAATGTCCTTAATGTCGAGAATACCAAGAGCCGGGAATTCGGGGTGAGCCTTAAATCCAGGATCATCCGTTACGACAATCTAAAAAAGATCATTGAGGAGCTTAACCGGAGTTTGTTGCTGGATTCTGTAGTTGATGTTTTGACGCAAGCCGTCTATGTTTTGATTTCCGCAAAAGCGGGGAATGTTTTGCTTTTTCTTGTTGACAGGCAGGCGCAGAAACTCAAGCTGATACGTTCAATAAAAGAGGATAATGAACTGGTAAGGCTGGCTAAAGACGGTGATATCATCGATCAATGGGTCTTAAGGCATTCGGCCCCGCTGTTAATAGAGGATTTAAAAAGAGATTTTCGTTTTGACACCGACAGGTTGATGAACCAGGACCTGCGCTCGGTTTCTTCAATAATCAGCTCGCCTTTAATCAGCCACAACTCCTTACTGGGCCTCTTGAGGCTGGAAAATATGGCCGGTGGTTTTTTTACGCAGGATGATTTGCGTTTTCTTGCCTTAGTTTCCGATCTGGGGGCAGTGGCCCTGGAGAATAGCCTGTTATTTCAGAAAACCCAGGATCTGGCTATCCATGATGATTTAACCGGGCTATATACCCGCCATTATTTCCTGGGAAGATTAAATGATGAGGCAAAAAGATGCTTAAGGTTGGATCAATACCTTTCAGTGATGATGATCGACATAGATTTTTTTAAACAATACAATGATAAATTCGGGCATACCGCCGGGGACATAGTATTAAAAAAGATTGCCGGCTTGATGCATGAATCGCTGGGACAGGAAAATACCCTGATTAGCCGTTTTGGGGGGGAAGAATTCTTAGTCATGCTGTCCGGATTGGATAAGAAGAAATCCTTCTTGGCCGCAGAAACCTTGCGCCGGAGAATTGAAAAGGAAAAGATAATCCTGCGCCGCCAAGAGACCACGGTAACCGTTTCTATCGGGGTTGCCAGTATGCCTCTTGATACAAAAGATGAAGATGATTTAGTGTTGAAAGCGGATAAGGCTATGTACAGTGCCAAAGAAAAAGGAAGAAATCAAGTATGCTGCATATAGTATTTTTCATAACCCTATCAGGCGCATGGTTTTTATTGCTGCAGGAATTTCTTGCTAAGCGCTTAAACCGTAAAGCAGGCGAACTTGACAGGTTGCTTATGGAAAAAGATGATCTATTTAAGGATAAACTGCGCCTTGAGGCAGAAAATAATGCTCTTAACAAGGAATTTAGCCAGATCCTGGAGCTTTATGAGCTGACCAAGGATATCTGCAAGAGTCTGGATGAGGAGAAGGTATTTAACATATTTCGCCAGAGTCTAAAGAAACACATCGGAGCAGGCGACTGCCAGTATATCAAGGATAGCGCGGATTTGATTAAATATAAAGATTATACGATCCTTCCGTTGGCCAGCTCTGAAAACCAAACCATGGTTCTCCAACCCATAGGTTATCTGGCCTTTAATGGTATTTTAGACCAAGACAAGGATAAGCTTTCAATTCTCGCGCAGCAGTTTTTAATCGGCTTAAGAAGGGCTATCTTTTACCAGAAGGTAAGCCAGCTTTCCATTACCGATACTTTAACGCAGGTTTACAGCAGGCGGTATTTTCTTGAACGTTTCCAGGAAGAGCTGCGCCGCTGTGTAAATAATAAACTGCGCCTCTCTTTTCTTATGACCGATATAGACAATTTCAAGCATTATAATGACCGCTACGGGCATTTAGTGGGAGATGGCATATTGCGGCAGGTCTCTAAAATTATCCGCGATACGATCAGGCAGATAGATTTTATCGGCCGATACGGCGGGGAGGAACTTTCCATTGTCCTGGCGGAAACAGACAGGGAGCAGGCTAATTTTGCCGCCGAACGTATCCGTCAGGCAATTGCCTCAGCTGTAATTAAGGTTTACGATGAAGAATTGAAAGTCACTGTAAGCATCGGTGTCTCTACCTTTCCGGATAATGCCGCTTGTGTAAGGGATTTAATCGAAATGGCGGATCAGGCTCTTTATCTGGCAAAAGAAACAGGAAAGAATAAAGTTTGTTTTTCCCCGCCTAAAATTTAAAGATTATCCCTTGAAAAATGGTGTTTTTTAATATAGAATACCACACATGGTCAAAAGGTTTATTATTGCGATAGATTTGGGCGGCACCAACTTAAAATGCGCCCTGCTTGATAGCAACTTAAAAATTAAAGCCAAAAATTATTATAGCACAAAGAGTTTTGATAACCGCTCTAAGCTTATCCGGGGGATCGCTGATTCCGTAAAGAGTTTTATTTTAAAACAAGGTATATCCAGCAGCTCTGTTTCAGGGGTAGGCATAGGACTGCCCGGGCCGGTGGATACCTTTAAGGGGGTTGTGCATTTTTTGCCGAATATCCCGGGATGGAAAGAGGTTGGGCTTAAAAAAATCCTGGAGCAGAAAACCGGGCTTGCGGTTTTTATTGATAATGACGCCAAGCTTATGGCTTTGGCAGAGTATAGGGCCGGCCAGGCAAAGAAATATAAAAATGCTTTATGCCTGACCCTGGGCACCGGGGTCGGCGGGGGGTTGATTATTAATGGCTCTCTCTACCGGGGCAGGGATAATGCTGCCGGTGAAATCGGGCATTTTCCGCTCAATGAAAAAGGGCCGCTTTGCGCTTGCGGCGGCAGAGCCTGCCTTGAGGCATACATTGGCAATGCTAAAATTATTAAAGATGCCCGTAAGCTATTCGGCCCCGGGATCACCCTTGAGAAAGTAAGCGATTTGGCCAAAGGTAAAAACAGCAAAGCAATAAATTTCTGGATTAAAGTGGGCAGCCGGCTGGGAACGGCTCTAAGCGGTATAACCAACCTGCTAAATCTCGATGCGATTATAATCGGCGGGGGAGTTTCTGATGCCGGCAAAGTATTGTTTAAAAGTGTCAGGCAAACCATTCTGCTGCGCGCGATGAGCGTGCAGGCAAAAAGGGTCAGGATATTTAAAGCCAGGTTAGGTAATGATGCGGGAATTATAGGAGCAGGATATTTAGTCAAGGAGAGACAGTCCCGATGAAAGTATTTATTGATACGGCAAATGTTAAGGAAATCAAGGAGGCAGCCGCTCTTGGCATTATTGATGGCGTAACTACCAATCCTACGCTTATCGCTAAAGAGGGGCGCGCCCTTAATCAAGTGCTAAAAGAGATATGCGGTTTGGTCAGCGGGCCGGTTAGCGCGGAGGTGATCAGCCTTGATTCCGCGGGGATGATTGAGGAGGCGCGCCAGCTGGTAAAACTCGCGGAGAATATCGTAGTCAAAGTCCCTTTGACCAGGGAAGGCTTGAAGGCGGTAAAGATATTATCTGCTGAAGGGATTAAAACCAATGTTACGCTCTGTTTTTCCGCGGCGCAGGCGCTTTTAGTTGCCAAGGCTGGGGCAACTTATGTATCGCCTTTTATCGGCAGGCTGGATGATATTGCTCAGGAGGGAATGAATCTAATCAGCGGCATAAAAAAGATTTACGCGAATTACGGTTTTAAGACCCAGATAATCGTGGCCTCAGTGCGTAATCCCATGCATGTGGTAAGCGCCGCAATGATTGGCGCGGATATTTGCACTATCCCTTATTCGGTGATTGAACAGTTGATCAAGCACCCTCTGACTGATATCGGGATAAATAGGTTTTTAGAAGATTATAAAAAAATTCCACCAAAGTAATAATGTTAAGAAAAATAGCAGCCTTTATTTTTACGGTTAGTTTTGTTTTATGCGCAGGCGTGAGCTTTGCCGAAGAGGCCAGGGAGTCGCCGATGATCATCAACGGCGACAATGTCGAGTATTCTACGGACAACAAAGAAGTTACCGCTACGGGGAATATTGAAGTTATTTACAAGGGTTCAAAGCTGACCTGTAATAAGCTAAAGGTCAACATGCAGACAAAGGAGGGCCTGGCTGAAGGCAACGCGCGCCTGGAGGACGCCAAAGGCATAATTATCGGGGAGAAGATTATTTATGATTTTCAGAATAAAACCGGCGTTATCCTTAACGCGGATTTCCGCGCCAACCCTTATTTCGGAAAATCCAAAAAGGTGGAAAAGGTAAGTGACAGTGAATTTGTGGCTAAAAACGGTTATTTGACCACCTGCAGCCTGGATCATCCGCATTACCGTTTTGCGTTCAAGAAGTTAAATATGTTTCCCGGAGATAAAATGCAGGCGCGGCAGGCCACGCTTTATCTCGGGTCTGTGCCGGTAGCCTATCTTCCGCGGTTTAATTATTCGATGAAAGAGCCGTTTATGCATGTGCAGGTAGAGCCGGGTACGCGCAAAGATTGGGGCCCTTATATCCTGAATACCTGGCGTTACAATATTTCCGATAATGTTAACGCCTTGATTTCAATGGACTACCGCAGTAAGCTTGGTCTTGCCGAAGGGTTTGAAGTAAACTACGCGAAAACCCCGGTTGGCAAGGGCGATTTTAAATTTTATTATACCGATGAAAAACCTGATAATCAGCCGGAGGGAGCGCCCGCGGAGTTCCAGCGTTATTTTATGCGCTGGCGCCATAAATGGAATATTGACGCGCGCACCAATGTCACGGCGGAGTTTTATAAGATTACCGATGAAAGAAGAAAGTTCGATCCTACTCATGAGATACTTAAGGACTATTTCTTCCGCGAATATGAAAAAGATTCCCAGCCGTTAAGCTATTTCCTTTTTCACCACTCTTTTAACTATTCCAGCATTGATATACTCCTGCAGAAGCGCACTAACCACTGGTTTGACCAGTTGGATAAGCAGCCGGAAATAAATTACAGCCTCCCGAGCCTCCAGCTTGGGGAAAGCCCGTTTTATTTTGAGAATATCAGCCAATTAGGCAACTATAATAAAAAGAAAGTTGCTAATTCAGACCCTTCGGCAGTGATTTATAGTCAGGATAGGGATAATGTTACGGTTGTCAGATTCGATACCACGAATAAATTTTCCTGGCCCACGAAAGTAGGCTTTATTGAATTTAAGCCTTTTGTTTCCAGCCGGCAGACATTTTATGACAAAGGGGCAAATGATCAAACCGGAATAGTACGCACGATCTTTTCCAGCGGCGCGGATATGAGCACCAAGTTTTACCGTATCTTTAATGTTAAGACAAATTTCCTGGGTTTAGATATTAACGCCATGCGCCATATTATTACCCCTACCGTAGGATACCTCTATACACATGTCCCTACTATTCCGGGAAGCAATATAAGGCAGATTGATGGGGTGGATTCAATTAACCGCGGTAATACTGCTTCATTGGGCTTATCCAATAAATTGCAGACTAAACGCCAGGGGCAAAGCGTGGATCTTGTGGATTTTTTAATAACTACCGATTATGTGCTTGATCCAAAAAAAGGGGATAATGCCATCCTTACCCCCCGGGAAGGGGAGGGAATAAAAAGCAATTTCTCGGATATTCTTTTTAAATTGAAGGTACTGCCATATTCCTGGGTAAGATTGGAATCCGATGCTACCTTTGAGCATTCAGACCATAACAGTCTGAGCTACAATAAATTTTCATTAGCCAGCTATGATTTATCCTTTGATCTGGGTGGAGGACGCTCTTTTTCCATCGGGCAGCGCTATGAAAGAAAAGGAAAGAACGAAGTTACCGCCGGATTCAATTGGCGTTTAAGCCCTAAGTGGAAGTTTGCTGTTTACCAGCGCTATAATTTTAAGAAATCACCTGTGCTTAAGCTCGGCTCGCAGGAACAGCAGTATACTTTGACGCGCGATCTGCATTGTTGGGACCTGGATATAAGTTATAATATCAAGAAGAATGAAGGTTCAACCATTTTCTTTACCTTCAGGCTTAAGGCTTTTCCTGAGAATGAATTCGGGTTTGACCAGACTACACACGTAGTGAAATCCGGAGAGCAATAATGAATATTTCAATTATCGGAGCAGGTTATGTAGGATTAGTTACTGGAGCATGTTTTGCCGAGTTAGGCAATAAGGTTATTTGCGCTGATAACGACGTTAAAAAGATATCCGGCCTTAAGAAAGGTCTAATCCCTATCTATGAGCCCGGTTTAGAAGAACTTATTTTGAATAATCTGAAGAATAAGCGGCTTAAATTCACCTCAAGTATAGGGGAGGCGGTAAAAGCCAGCGAGGTGATTTTTATTGCCGTAGGCACCCCCGCGCTTGAAAACGGTGAGGCGGATTTAACCGGCATAGAGAATGTCGCCCGCAGCATCGCGCAGAATATGGACGGCTATCGTTTGGTTGTGGAAAAATCCACTGTGCCGGTGGAGACCTGCGCCTGGGTTAAAAAGACGATCGCAACTTACATCAGGAAGAGCTATAAATTTGACGTAGTTTCCAATCCGGAATTCTTACGGGAGGGATGCGCCATAAACGATTTTACCCGCCCGGACAGGATTGTGGTAGGTGTTGAGAGCGCGAAGGCAAGGCGGATAATGACTAATTTGTACCAACCTTTGAATCGCCCGGTTTTAATCACCAATATAAAATCAGCTGAATTGATCAAGCATGCCTCAAATGCCTTCCTGGCCACCAAGATTTCATTTATTAACGCGCTTGCCCGCATTTGCGACCGGGTGGGAGCTGATGTAAAAGAGGTGGCCCAGGGGATGGGTTTGGATAACCGTATCGGCCGTTATTTTCTCGACGCCGGTCTTGGCTATGGCGGTTCTTGTTTTCCCAAAGACCTGGAGGCCTTTATAACTATCGCCGGAAAACTGGGGTATGATTTTAAAATCCTTAAGGCGGTAAGGGATACTAACGAGGAGCAGAGGAAATTTGTTTTGCAAAAAATCAAGGATGCCCTATGGATCATAAAAGATAAAACTATCGCGGTGCTAGGCCTTGCTTTTAAGCCCAATACCGACGACCTAAGGAATTCGCCAAGTATTGATTTAATTAACGCGTTAATAGGGGAAGGCTCAAAAGTCAGGGTTTATGACCCTAAAGCAATGGGCAAGGCAAAAAAAATCTTAAAAGATGTAATCTTCTGCAATGATTCGTATCAGGCAGCCAAAGGAGCGGATTGCCTTATTGTCGCCACAGAATGGAATGAATTCAAAGAGCTGGATTTTATTAAATTAAAGAAGATGCTTAAGCGGCCCCTTATAATAGATGGAAGGAATATTTATGACCTCAAATTGCTTAAAGAGCTGGGCTTTACCTATATAGGGGTGGGACGGGGCAATGGATAAGTTTGCGCTGGATTTACGCAGGAAGATAAAAAACAAACAGCTTAAAATTGCCGTGGTAGGTTTAGGCTACGTGGGTTTTCCTCTGGCCCTGGAGTTTGCCGGAAAAAACATTGAGGTAACCGGTATCGAGATAGATAGTGACCGGCTTGCGGCTATTGCCAACCGGAGATCTTATATCAGCGATATCAGTAACAGGCAGTTAAGTGACGCCTTAGCCAGCGGGTATTTCAAGGCGAGCGCGGATTTTTCAGATATTAAAGAAGCTGACGCGGTCCTGATTTGTGTCCCTACCCCACTTAAAGGCAGAAACCTTCCGGATATTTCTTTTATAAAGAATGCGGTAAAAGCGGTATCGCTGCATATAAAGAATGGGGCGCTGGTGATTTTAGAAAGCACCACTTATCCCGGCACCACAGAAGAGGAGATCCTGCCAATTTTCCAAAATCGCGGTTTTAGGCACGGAAAGGATTTTTTCCTTTGTTTTTCCCCTGAAAGGATCGACCCGGGTAATAAAAGATTTCCCATACATAAAATTCCTAAGGTTGTGGGTGGGATTAGCCCCGAAGCTGGCAGGCTTAGCGCTTTGGTTTATCATATTATTATTAAGCAGGTAGTCTCCGTAAGCAGCGCGCGCTGCGCTGAAACAGTGAAGCTCCTTGAAAATACCTTCCGCTTGATTAATATCGGATTAATTGATGAGATGTCAATGATGGCGCATAAGATGAAGATTGATATCTGGGAGGTAATCCAGGCAGCTTCGACCAAGCCATTCGGGTTTATGCCTTTTTATCCCGGGCCGGGCGTAGGAGGGCATTGTATCCCCAAAGATCCTTTGTATCTGTCCTGGAAGGCCAAGAGTTTTGGTTTCAATTCGCGTTTTATCAGGCTTGCCTCAAATGTAATAACTTATATGCCTGAATATATCGTAAAAAGAATTGAAGAGGTCTTGAAGCGCCGCAAAAAGAAGCTTAGGGGATCAAAAATATTGATTATGGGGGTTACTTATAAGAAGGACATTAAAGATCTGCGTGAATCTCCGAGTATTGATGTAATCAGCAGCCTCAAAAATAAAGGCGCGAAAATTGCTTATTCAGACCCGCTTATCCCTTTCCTTAAGCTAAAAGATATTGATTTAAAATCCGTTGTGTTGAATGATAAAAAAATCAGGGAATTTGACTGCGTCCTGATTGCTACCGACCATTCCGCGGTAGACTACGGCCGGTTATTAAAGAATGCGAGATTCATTTTTGATTCCAGGAATGTTTTTAAAGGGCGCCTCAAAGAAAGGGTGGAGCGGCTATGAGCAGGTTCCTGGTAACCGGAGGCGCGGGTTTTATCGGTTCGCATATTGTTGAAGCGCTGGTTAAACAAAAGCATTATGTGCGCGTTTTGGATAATTTCTCCAGCGGAAAAATCCGCAACCTTAAGGGTTTGGAAGATAAAATAGATTTGATAAAGGG
>Ga0265296_1001622_pt1 | contig 25215 bp, 17 predicted proteins | sample MunlanPumphouse1_FD_189073 | JGI IMG/M metagenome (GOLD analysis project Ga0265296, IMG submission 189073) | Groundwater microbial communities from a municipal landfill in Southern Ontario, Canada - Pumphouse #1 | ecosystem: Environmental > Aquatic > Deep subsurface > Groundwater | place... | reverse complement strand
ATTCATCGTCGTTCACGACCGGATCTTCCTCGTGCTCCTTCTCGTGGGCTGCGAACAGCTCCGACCGATCGTAACGCGCGCCGATCTCCCAGTATTTATCCGGCGTGAACGCGAGGAGCGAATAGAAACCGAACGGTGAACCGCTGTCCTTCGTATCGGCCAGAAAGAGCTCCGACGCCCATCGCAGGCGATGGTAGCTCAGCGGACGCCGGTAGGTGAGCGTGAGATCGCAGCCGTGAAGAACCGTCCGGCTTCCGTCGTCCCACGCGGCGCTGTATCCGGCGCCGATGTTCGACATTTGGTCGACCGGGAAATCGAGGTTCGCCCGGGCGCTGTAGACCGTTCCCTGCCAGGCGATGGAGGCATGCTCGTGGTGCGTCTCCTCCGATTCCGTTTCCTCGCCGGCGTGGCCGGCGACGGTCTCTCCCGACCAGACGCCGGCGGCGAGCTTGCAGTAGACGCCCCACGGATTCGGGAGGAGCCAGTCGAGGTTGACGCCGTCGTCGAACCATGCATGTTCGCCGAATATCGTGGTGAGGGGAAGTGGGGTCGTGGCGAACATCCAATGGTGGGGGTGAACGGCGTTGAGACGTCCGAACGGGATGAGCCTTCTTCCCGCCTGTGCCTGAAGACCGAACGGCAGATCGAGAAACGAGACGACCGCCTCTTCGGGATGCACGTGCCACTCGGTCCCTTCGGGGTGCATCGCCACGATGAAATCGCCCCGGATGCCGGGGTAGAGATAGCTCTGGAACGCGATTTCCGTTTCTTTGATAAAGAGCTTGTTTCTCTCCGTCTCGCGTGTGTCGTCGGTGAAGAACACCATCGAGTTAACGACGACGCTCAGGTCGGGATTCATGATGCCTCCCGCCGATCCGACGGGCGCGGATCGATGCGCCGTTCCTTGCTCTTCCGCGATCGCGGGGACGGCCGCGAGCAGGACGAGAAACGAGAGTGCTTGAATGCGGTTCATATCGAAGCGCTCCTTCTCGGTGAATGAACGTATGATTATCGAACGGATTCGATGGGGGCGAACCGCCGGAGCGGCCCGCTTCGTTACGCGAGAAGGAACGGGGGAGCGCGCTTGCTGTTCTCGCGCGGGACGAGCACCGGAGCGCAGACCGCTCTCCGGGGCCGGATCGTGCGCGTGACCGCCGCGCAGGCGGAAAAAACGAAAACGGCCGTGAGCGCGATCGCCGTGAGGAACAGGAGGCACGCTACGCAATCGCGGTGAAGGTCGCCGTCGAATTCATGATCGTGCACGGAGGGAAACGCGGAGAAGATGACAAGAAACGAGAACGAGACGATCGATAGTGTGATTACTCTCTTTATCCACGCGGGGGCGGTCATGGCGCTGCGGTCGTTCTCCATCTGTGTTGATGATCCATCGGTCACCATTCGACTATAATCGATTGGAGCTCGATTGTACAGCCCTTTGTCGTTTCCCGCCTAGTGCGCGGCGGCGCTGTCGGCCCCCTGAACGATCGCGATCCCTTTCGCCGAGTACCACGGGTGGAGATCAACCCTGAGCCGCCCGGCCCGTACCGCGGGATCGGTGTCGCAGAGCGCCTTCGCCTTTTCGAGCGACGAGACGCGGAAAACGAACATCCCTATGGAAACAGCCGCACAAACGCCGCGTGGAAAAAGCTTCTCCCGGACAGCCCCGTGCAGGTCGGCGCGTCGAGCGTGAAGGTCGGCCCCGGCATCGGCCTTCCCGACTGCACGGTGCTCGATCCGCGCGTCCTCACGGAAGGGGACGCCGGCGTTCTCATGACCGGTTTCTTCGGTCTTGACTGGAGCGTCGAATCAAGCGAATTTGTTGGATATTGAACGGAACGGCACTCAACCCGGAAGGCGATATATGAACAAACGCGGGCCGACGACTCCGCTCTACTGCGCGCTTCTCGCAATCCTCGCGGTCGCGTCGCTTTCGTTCTCCGCGCAGTGCCGCACGTGGCGCGTCACGATCGACGGCGACGGCGATGCGCCGACGATACAGGCGGCCATCGACTCGGCCGCGGAGGGGGACGAGGTCCTCGTCGGTCCCGGCACGTATACCTGGACCAACCAGGGGAGCGGCGCCGAGGCTGGTTTCATCCGCTTCCTCGGCGGACAGGAGGGGATTACGCTCCGGAGCGAGCTCGGCCCCGAGAACACGATCCTCGACGCCGAATACCACAGCCGGGTTATTTACGTCCACGCCTATAACCGGATCACCGTCGACGGGTTCACGATCATGCACGGCGTCGCCCCGAGCTTCGGCGATTTCGTCGGAGGGGGATTCTTCACGCACATCGCCCGCGAGGTCGTCCGCAACTGCATCTTCGTCGAGAACAAGGCGAATTACGGCGGGGGCATCTCCTGCGTCGTCAACGACGGATTCATCCGCGTGGAAGGCTGCACGTTCGTCGACAACGAAGCGGTCATCGGCGGGGGAGCGCTTCTTCTCGCGAACGGTTCCGGGACATGCTACGTCAGCGACTGCCTCATCCGGAACAACAAGGCGGGCAGCAGGGGCGGCGGGATCTATCAGAGCGACTGCAACTCGGTCATCGAGCGCTGCGTCATATCGGGGAATGAGGCCGGAAGCGAGGGGAGCGGTTTCTGCGAGTCCGCGGGGAAAACGGCCGTGATATCGGCGTGCACGTTCAGCCGAAACGGCGCCGCAAACTCCGTCGTGTACGCCAAGGGAGGCTCCGTCCTTTCGCTCGAGAGGCTCATCGTGGCCTTCAACGTGTCGAATGCGCTCGGCGCCGACGCGACGTCGACCGTCTCGGTCGCCTGCTGTGACATTTTCGGGAATCTCGGAGGGGACGCCATTCCTGCCGGCTTCATCAAGAAAGGCACCAACCTGTCCGTCGATCCTCTCTTCTGCGGCGCCGCCGGATCGGAGAATTATTACCTGCGGAGCGATTCCCCGTGCCTCCCCGAGAATCAGGATTTCGACGAAATCTGTCTACCCATGGGCGCCTGCCCCGTCGCGTGCGGCGCGGTTTCCGTCGAGAGAACCACGTGGGGAAGTATCAAGAGTATTTTCCGCTAAAGCGCAGGACGGGGAGCGCGCGTCGGCTTGCCGATCCTCACATCGCGCCGGGGGCGTCGTCGCGCGCGGTCGCGCGGATGCGCCGGGACCACGCTTGCGCGTCGTCGAGCAGGATGTAGATCGTCGGGAGCAGCAGCAGCGTGACGATCGTCGAGAAGGTGAGACCGCCGACGATCGCGCGCGCCATGGGGAAGTAGGGAGGGCCGCCGGTCCCGCCGATCGACGTCTTGAGGACGGCGAGCGGGACGAGGTTCAGCACCGTCGTCGCGGCGGTCATGAGGATCGGGCGCATCCTGTCTCTTCCGGCCTGGAGGATCGCCGTCTCGCGCGGGAGCCCCGAGGCCCTGAGCTGGTTGATGTGGTCGACGAGCACGATGCCGTTGTTCACGACCACCCCGATGAGAATGAGGATTCCGATCATTCCCATGATCGACATCGTCGTCCTCGTCATGAGGAAGAACCAGAAAACGCCGACCACAGAAAAGAGGATCTGGCTCCAGATGGCCGCGGGGAAGAGGAGCGATTCGAAGAGGGCGGCCATCACGAAATAGATGAGCGCGAGCGCGAGCAGCATATTGACGAGCATCGTGTTGAACATTTTCTTGTCCTCGGTGAAGCTCTCGCCGAAGTTCCATGAATAGCCGGGCGGGAAAGCGTAATTCGCGAGCGCGTTCGATATCCTCTTTTTCGCCTCTCCCATCGTGATACCGTCGAGGTTGGCCGATACGCCCATGGCGCTCGTCCGATTTTCCCGGTGAATGTTCCGCGGGCCCGGTCGAACGAAGAAGTCCGCGACCGAGGCGAGCTTGACGGAATTATCGCCGCGCCCGATGAGCGGCACGTTCTCCAGTTGGTCGATCGTCTGACGATCCCGGTCCTGGAACTCGAGGCGCATGTCGATCTCCCCCTCGTCGGTCCGGAACCGGCGCAGGTTGATGCCGCGCATGGCGGCCGAGACGACCTGCGCGATCTCCTCCGTCGAGAAGCCCTGCTGGCGCGCCCGATCCCGGTCGACGACGACCTGCACCTCTTTCCTCCCGACCTCCGCTTCGGACCGGACGTCCTTGAAGCCGGGAACCCGCGACATCGTCCAGGCGACGTCCTTCGCGATTTCGATGAGATCGGCGCTCGATTTGCCGATGAGCTGGATGCGGACCGGCGTTCCCTGGCCCCCCTGGTTCCGGAAATCGAACGAAGGACTGGCGATGGCGAGCTTCGGGAGGTCCTTGCGGATCGCATTTTCGACTTCCTTCATCGATTTCTTCGCCCCTCGCCCCTTGACGAGATTGATCGTCGAAGTCGCGAAATCCGCCTGGTAGTACGTGTACACCGATTCGATCTCGAAATCGCTCTTGCGGGCGAAGAGATAGTTCTCGTAGATGTCGACCGTTTCCTCGATCTTGTCGAGCGTGTATGCGCCGTTGATGTTATAGAAGAGCCGGAGTCGCCGGTCTTCCTGCTCGCCGAACATGTCCATCTTGACGAACTTGATCGGCACGGCGACCGAGAGCAAGAGGCCGACGATGATGAGCACGCTCGCCCGGCGGTGGATGAGCGTCCAGGCGAGGGCGCGGCCGTACCGGATCTGGAGCCGATCGATCGAGGTTTCCTCCTTTCGCTCGGGAGGCTTGATACGCGCCACGAGCATCGGCACGAGCGTCAGCGAGATGAGGAGCGAGACGCCGAGCGCGATGCAGATCGTGATTGAAATATGCTTCAGGTAAATGGCGATCTGGTCCCGCGGGCTCACGATGTTCGGGAGAAACACGATGCAGGTCGTGATGGTGCCGGCCGTGACGGCGAGCGCGACTTCGCGCACGCCGAGCTGGATTACTCCCTTACCCGAAGGATCGAGAAGTTGATGGCGCTGGATGCTCTCCGTGACGACGACCGCGTTGTCGACGAGCATGCCGATCGCGAGCATGAGCCCAAGCATGGAGAGGATGTTGAGCGAGACGCCGAGGAAATACATGAAGATGAGCGTGACGAGGACCGAGAGCGGCGCCGCGAGAGCGATCATGAGGGTCGTCGTTACGCGCCGCATGAAGAAATAGAGGACGATGACGGCGAGGCAGCCGCCGATCAACCCCGACTTGAGGATCTCCCGGAGCGAGCTCGTCACTCCCTCGGCCTGGTTGTCCATGTACATTATGTTGATGCCGGCCATTTCGGGGAGCTTCTTGATCTCCTCGACCTCGGCGAGAATGTTTTTCGTCACCTCGACGAGGTTCGCGCCCGCTTCTTTGAAGACGTCGATGCCGATCGCGTAGCGGCGGTTCAGGTGACGGCCGTATTCGAGCTTCGGGTGCTCGTAGAAGATCGTCGCGACGTCCTTGAGGCGAAGCCCGTTCGGGCCGACCGCGACCTCGCCGATGTCCTCGATGCTCCCGAATTCCCCGATGGGGCGCACGACGAAGCGCCGCCCCTCATCGGTTATCTTGCCCGCCGTGACGAGGAAGTTGCTTTGGCGGAGCGTTTCGACGATGCGCGCGATATCGACGCGGTGCGCGATGATCCGGTCGGCGAGGAGCTGGATGCGGATCTCCTTCCGCGAAATGCCGTAGAGATCGACCCGGGATACCCCGTCGATGCGCTCGATGCGGCGTTTCACGTTGCGGTTCAGCATATCGTAGGCGTTCGAGAGGTCCCGGTCGCTCGAGATGCGCAGTATCAGCATCTGCATGTCGGACGTGGAGAATTTTCTGACGTAGAATCGCCGGAAATCATCCGGGAAGAGACGGCGGATGCCGTCGAGCTTCTCCTTCGCCTCGAGCGCCTTGACGTTCGCGTCGGTGCCCCAGTCGAACTCGATCTGGATGTTGGCGCCGTTCTCCCCCGAGTCGGAGACCATGCGTTTGATCCCGCTGATCGTGGCGAGCGCCTCTTCGGCCGGTTTCGTGATCTGGCGCTCGATCTCCTCGGGGGTCGAGTTGGGGTAGGGGAGCTCGATGCCGATGAACGGAGCATCGAGGGAGGGGAAAAACTCGAGCGGCAGGAGCCTCGAGGCCACGACGCCGAGCACGACGCAGCAGGCGAGAATCATGAGCATCGTCACGGGACGCCTGATTGCGGTTTCGGTGATATTCATGCGATCGTTTCCGGCCCCGGCCGTTTCCCGACGGCCGCTGGCGCTATTCCTTCCTGTCGAGCACCGAGTAGACGACCGGGATGACGACGAGCGTGAGGAGCGTCGAAACGCTCAGCCCCCCGATCACGGTGATCGCCATCGGGGATCGGATCTCGGCTCCTTCTCCGATGCCGAGGGCGAGCGGAATGAGCCCGAGCACGGTCGTGAGCGTCGTCATGAGAATCGGTCTGAGGCGCGAGCGTCCCCCCGCGACGATGGCTTCCGTCTTCTTCATCCCGCGCTCGCGGAGCTGGTTCACGAAATCGATGAGAATGATCGCGTTGTTGACGACGATTCCCGCAAGCAGGATGAGACCGATGAAAACGACGACGCTGATCGTCGAGCCGGTGACGAGAAGCGCGAGCACCGCGCCGATGAGCGCGAGCGGAATCGTGAAGAGAATCACGAACGGATGCAGGAACGACTCGAACTGTGACGCCATGACGAGGTAGACGAGGAATATGGCGAGAATGAGCGCCAGCATGAGCGAGCGGAACGACGCCGTCATCTCGCGGTTCTGCCCCGCGAGGCGGGCGACCACGCCGGACGGCATCGCGATGCCTCCGATGATCGCGTTGATCTCGTCGGCCGCGCCGCCGAGGTCGCCGTAGCCGAGATTGGCCGTGACGAGCGCCACGCGTTCCTGGTCGGTTCTCCTGATCTCGCCGGGGCCCGTGTCGATGACGATGTCGGCGACGGCGTCGAGCGTCACCGGATGCGGGCTTTCCGGATTGATGATGAGCTTGCGGATTTTCTCCACCGAGTTGCGGTCGCCCTCGCTCGCACGGACGAGGACGTCGATCTTGCGGTCATGCGAGGAGTAGCGGGTGGCCACGGCGCCGCGCACCTGGTCGACGACGCGCTGCGCGATCTGATATACGGGGAATCCGAGCGCCGCCGCGCGCTCGCGATCGAAGCGTATCTGTATTTCGGGGTGGCCGCTCCGCATCGTCGATTTCACATCGGCGAAGCGCGGCGATGTTTCGAGACGGCCGGCGATCTCGTTCGAGATGCGCCGGAGCTCGCCGAGGTCAAATCCGACGACCTCGATCTCGACCGGCGTCTTGAAGGTGAAGAGCGTGGGCCGCGCGAACTTGTACTGCACGTCGGGCAGTCCCTGCATGTGCTCGCGAAGCGCGCCCATCGCGCGCTCCTCGTCCTCGCGGCCGGAGCCGCGGTCGAGCATGACGCTCAGCTCGCCCCAGTTCTCGCCCCCCTGTTCCGGGTTCGCGTCCATGCGGTTTCCGGTGCCGGCGACCGAATACATTGTGGTGATTTTCGGAGCGTCGGGCGAAGCGCTCATCACCTTCACGATGTTCGCGTCGGTCACCTCGAGCGGTGTGCCCGGCGGCAGGCGAAATTCGACCTTGAACTCTCCCTGCGAAAGCTGCGGAATGAGCTCTACGCCGAGCATCGGAATGACCGCGACCGAAGCGGCGAACAGCCCGAGCGCGATCGCGAGGACCCGCGCCTTGTGAGCGAGGGCCCAGACGATAAGCCGCTCATACCGGTCTTCGACGCGGTCGTACGCCCTCTGGAATCCCCGAAGGGCCGGCTCGAGCGCTTTCCGAATCCCGCGTCCGGCGCCGCCGCCGATTTTGTTCCAGAGTCTCGTCCAGAATACGGGGATCGTGGTGAAGAGGATCTCTCCCGCGCGCCGGGCGAATCTTCCGCCTCTTCCGGCCGGCGCCGCCGGAGCCGGTTTCGGCGCGGTCTCCGCGGCGAAGGATCGCTGAAGGGAAGCGAGCATCGGAATGAGGGTGAGGGCGACGGCGAGAGAGGCGAGGAGCGAAAAGGTGACCGTGAGCGCCTGATCCCTGAAGAGCTGCCCCGAGATCCCCTTGACGAACACGAGCGGCAGGAAAACGGCGACGGTCGTGAGTGTCGATGCGGTTACGGCGCGAGAGACCTCGCCGGCGCCGTCCCGCACCGCGGTCACCGCGTCCTTTCCCTGCCGGCGGTGCCGGGCGATGTTTTCCAACACGACGATCGAGTTGTCGACGAGCATTCCGATTCCGAGCGCGATGCCGCCGAGCGACATGATGTTGAGGGTGAGGTTCGCGCCGAACATCATGTTGAACGTCGCGATGACGGAGACGGGAATCGAGAAGGAAATAATGACCGTCGCCCAGAAATTCTGCAGGAAGAAATAGAGGATGATGATGGCGAGAATGCCGCCGATAACGGCGTTCGATATGACCTCGTTCACCGCCTGCGTGATGAACGTCGACTGGTCGGAGACCTTGACGAGGTCGGTGTCCGGAGGGAGGATCTCACGCACGCGCTTGAGCTTCTTCGCGATTTCCCGGGCGACCGCGACGGTATTGGCGTCCCCTTCCTTGTAGATGGCGATCTCGACCGCCTCGCGTCCGTTCAAGCGGGTGATCGCGTCGCGCTCCTTGAAACCGTGCCGCACCGTCGCGATGTCGCGCAGGTAGACGGGTTTCCCGTCCTTCGTCGCGACGATGATGTCGTCGATCTCGTCGATCGACTGGAACTGGTTCAAGGTGCGGACGAGGTACTGCTGCGTGCCCTCCTCGAGCCGACCGCCCGACAGGTTCACGTTTTCGGCGCCGATCTGCCGCGAAAGCTGCTCGATCGGCACGTTGATCTGGGCGAGACGCCCCTGGTCGATGAGGACCTGGATCTCGTCTTCGAGGCCCCCGCTTATCTTTATCGCCGCGACACCGAGCGCCGCTTCGAGTTCCTTCTTGATCTCCTCCTCGGCGAATCGCCGGAGAGATTTGAGCTCGTCTTCGTTGAAGGCGAGCGAGTCGCCCGCCGCGCCGGTTTTCGGAGCGCCGGTCTTCGCCGCGGTCCCCGCGGCCGCCTTTCGGTAGAACCCGAATCGCATGATTGGATCGAGGGATGGATCGAAGCGTAGGATCGTGGGCCGCTGGATCTCGAGCGGGAGCTCGATCGCGTCGAGTTTTTCCCGCACGTCGAGCCCCGCGTAATCCATATTCGTTCCCCAGCCGAATTCGAGCACGACGTCCGATTGCCCCGATCGCGAAATGGAGCTCACGCGGCTCACGTTCTTGACGACGCCGAGCGCCTCCTCGATCGGCTTCGAGAGGAGATTCTCTATCTCGGCGGGCGCCGCGCCGGTGTACTCGGTGCGGATCGTGAGCGTCGGGTAGCTGAGCTCGGGGAGCAGGTTGATCTTGAGGCGGAAAAACGAGACGAAGCCGAAAAGAATGACGGCCAGGGTGAACATCGCGACCGTTACGCGCCGCTTCGTTGAGAATTCTATGATATTCATCGGCGACTGCTTCCGGTTAATGCCGTCATCGCTTGACGATCTGAACTTTGGCGCTGTCCTTGAGGCTCGCCTTACCCGTCGTCACGATCGTGTCGCCCAGTTTCAGGCCGGTGAGAACCTCGATCGCGGTCGTGTTCACGTAGCCGGTTGTGACGATCTGGCGGTACGCGATGCTGTCGCGCACGACGAAGACCGCGTTCTCCCGGTCCTCGGATATGATCGCGTCTTTCGGCGCCGTGAGCACGTTTTCGTGGACGTCGTAGATGATGTTGATCCGGGCGAACATCCCGGGCTTGAGGCGCCTCGACGGATCGCGCACCTCGACGGTCACCTTGACCGTTCCGGTTGCGGGATCGATCACGGGGCTGATGCGTTCGATATGTCCGGCGAAGGGCTCGGTCGAGCTCGCATCGACCGTGAGCTGCGCGGCGAGTCCGGTGCGGAGCTTGCCGAGCTGCCGTTCGGGCACGTGCAGGACGGCGATGAACGGGTCGAGCCCGGCGACGCGGAACACCGCCTGGTTCGGAAGCACCATGTTTCCGATCTTGATGAGCCGCTCCGCGACGACCCCGCCGATCGGCGTGCGGATCGTCGCGTATCTGAACTCCAACTCGGCGAGGTCATAGTTCGCCTTCTGGCTCTCGTAGTCATACTTGCTCTGCTGGAACACCTCCGTGCTGATGAGGCTCTGTCTGTGCAGGTCGACGTTCCGCTCGTAGCTGGTTTTGAGCTTTTCGAGGGCGGTCTTTGCCTGGGCGAGCTGCACGGCGATCCTCTCGTCATCGAGCTTGGCGAGGACGTCCCCTTCCTTCACGTATTGCCCCTCCTCGACCATGATCTCCTTGACGACGCCTCCGACCTTGGCGACGACGCCGGTCTCTTCCTCAGCGCCTATCGTGGCGGTCCCCGTGAAGTAAGCCGCTATGGTGCCTTTCGTTACGGCCGCCACCTCCACCGGCACGACGAGCTTGTCGTTCTTTTTCCCGTTCGCTTTCGATTTTCCAAATTTGCCGCAGCCCAGGGCTCCGGCGGTAACGGCCAGCGTCGCGAAAACAATCAGCAGCAGATATCTTCGTCTCATGAACGATCCCCCTCAGGAAAAACGACTATTACTTATACGCGTCGACTAATATTAAGTTGCGATTAGCGCCGATTTTTTGACATTCGCGAGGCCGATTTTGTTTCAGGATTGTAATATGCAGGGAATTTCATGAATGGAAAACAGTTGTTTTGCGGGCGTTTTGTGATAGAATAATAAATCTTGCGATGTTTGTGCGATCTCACCGAAGGAGGGTCAGCATGGCTTTCGACGGTCTTCCGAAAAAAGGATTCGCGTTCCTCGTTCTGCTCCTCTGTCTCGCCCAGCCGCTCTCGGCGCAGATCGAGGACCAGCTTTCGGCGTATACGGGAGCGAACGCCACGGGATACCTGCAGCCGTTCTCCAGCGCGTTCGGCGCCGATCTCAACAGCGGCATATTCCGCGCCGCGTCGATTCCGAAGATGCACCCGAAGATACGGCTTGAGTTCCAGGTCATGAGCGTCATTTTCGGCGACGACGATAAGACTTTCCGCGCGGTCACGGAACGCGGGTTCACTCCGAAAACCTACGCAAACGCGCCGACCGTCGTCGGCTCAGGAACGGCGCTCATCGTGGAGGGCGACGGTGGAACGGCGTTCGCGTTCCCCGGCGGCTTCGATCTTCACTCCTTCGCGCTCGCCGCTCCACAGCTCCGGGCGGGCGGCCTGTTCGGCACCGAAGTGATCTTCAGGTACTTCGCGCTCGACGTGGGAGGGTCGGGGGATTCGGAGAGCTCCGATTCCGGCCTCGGCAAAATCAGCCTCTTCGGTATCGGTTTGAAGCACAGCGTGTCCCAGTACCTGCCTCCGGGAATCCCGGTGGATCTCTCCGCGGGCTTCTTCTGGCAGTCGTTCTCGCTCGGCGAGAACAAGAACGGGGACAAGCTCATCTCCTCCCACGCCTTCTCGATCGGCGTGCAGGCGAGCAAGAAGATGGCGATGTTCTTCGAGCCGTACACGGGGGTCTCGTACGATACAAATTCGATGAACGTCTCTTACGAGAGCGAGGCGACCGGGTCGACCACGTCGATCGATATCGATTTCGAGAAGGAAAGCTCGCTGCACCTGACGCTCGGGCTCGGCATCGAGCTTCCGGTCGTCAAGGGGTTCGCCGAATACAATATCGCGGGCATGAACAGCTTCGCATTCGGTCTCAGCTTCGGCATCTGACAGAGGCTTCATTAGACAGGAGCGTGAGGTATATGAAAGCAGCAATGAAAAAAACGGGTCTTCTTCTCTTCCTGGTCGGGCTTATCCAGGTCGCGGGCGGCTGTATCATGGAAGAGCGGGTCATCGAGCTCGTGGTGAACGAAACAACATGCGTGGACTTTCAGGAGAATCATGCCACGGTATCGTTCGTCAATCCGGTAACAATCAATTACGCGAACGAGATCCAGAAGATACTCGATGATAATGGCGTGGCCCGCGAGGATATCCTGAGTGCCAGGCTCGTGAGCGCATCCTACGGCGTCACCCATTTTCCGGAGCATGTCGACTGGAACATCACCGGGTCGATCACTGTCGAGCGGGTAGGGAGCGGGGACGGTCCGAAAACACTCTGGGATTATAACGACGTTTCGGTCTCGGCCGCGCTCGGGAAGAAGAAATCGATGGTCCTGATCCCGGACGGCGTCGGAGTCCTCAACAAGGCGCTCGCGGATTTTATCGCCGGCGAGATTCCGGAACTCACATTCACGGTCGACAACACCGGCGTGACGCCGTCTCCGAGCGTGGGCGATCCGATCGTGTTCGAGTGGAAAGCCTGCATCGTTGTGGATATCGTGGCGAAGACGGATATCGAGGTGCCGGATCCGTTCTGATCGCGCGAGCAGTGTCGTCGGGCTCGTTTCAGCGCCGCGCGCTACAGTCTTAGCTCGAGGGCGAGGCTGGTGCGGGAGCCCGTGAAGTCGGGGCGAAGGCTCAGCCTCTCGCCCCCGGCGCGGTGAATCCGAGGAATGAAATATCCGGCGGCGTATCCGGCGACGGCGCCGGCGACGATATCGGTCGGAAAATGCTCCCCCGATTCGTAGCGCATGGCGCCGACGGCCGCGGCCGCGAGAAGCGATCCCGCCCAGAGATATCGTCCCGCCGCCGAACCGGGATGATAATCCCCATAGATCGTGGACACGAACACGGCCGATGCGAAGGCCACGGACGTATGCCGCGAGAAAAAGGCCTTTCTCGCGTCGCTCGTCGTTTTTTTATCAATCGGGGCGTCCGGCTGATACCCGCGGCGCCGATGGCCGCCACGGCGCTTATGCCGGCGATCCGGCCGTCCTTCGGCCGGCCGCGCAAAAGAAAAAATAGAGCTTCTTTATGATTGAACATGCGATATAATCCCGCGGCAGAAAAGGGGAAGTGCTCATGAGCGGGTTTCTCACAAAAGCGGCGTGTCTCGTGGTCGTCATCATCGGCGCCCGAGCGATGGGATCGTTCCTGAGCGTTATTCTGCTCGCGATTCTCCTCGCATACAGCTTGAGCCCCGTGCCGATCTGGCTCATTCGAAAGCGCGTGCCGGGAAAAGCGGCCATTCTGATCACCGTCCTGCTCGCGATCGCGGTCGGGGCGGGGGCGCTCATGCTCGCCGGGGTTTCCATCGTGCAGCTGAGCGAGCGTCTTCCGGTTTATGAAGAGAACTGGGTCGCGCTGAAAGAGAGCGTGTCCGGTTTCCTCGCCGGCTACGGCGTGGAGACCAAGGATGTTTTCTCGCTGGAGTTCATCGGTCCCGAGAAGCTGATAGGCTGGGCGAAAGCGCTTCTCCTGCAGAGCGGCCAGACCGCCGGGCAGCTCTTTCTGCTTCTCTTTCTCGTCATCCTCGCCCTGATCGAAATCGTCGAGATTCATATGAGGAAGATACGGGGACAGCTCCCGATCGATTCCTTCATCGGCAAGTTCAACGTGCACAGTGAAGACATCATGGCGTACGTTTCGATAACGGGACTCACGGGTCTCCTGAGCGCCGTATTGTTCTACGTCGTGCTGCTCATTCTGGGCGTGGATTCCGCCGCGACATGGGCGGCGCTTTCGTTCCTGCTGAATTTCATTCCCACCTTCGGCGCGATCTTCACCGTCGTGCCGCCCGCGCTCCTCGCCTTGCTTGCATCCGGATGGATCAAGGCCGCGGGAGTGATCGTCGCTTTCACGGTCGTCAATCTCGTCGTCGACAACGTGATCAAGCCGAGATTCATGAAGGACAAGCTCAACGTCTCGCCGCTCCTGGTTCTCGTTTCGCTGCTCTTCTGGACCTGGGTGCTCGGCCCCCTGGGCGCGATCCTCGCCGTGCCGCTCACGATCACCATCAGGCGCGTGTATGACCGAACGGCGACTGGTGCCGGTCCGTCCCGGCGGCCACTATGACGGAGAAAGCGAAAACAATACGCCTCGAGCTCGATGACGGCACCGTCGCGGAAGGGCTGTCCTTCGGCGCGGCGCGTTCCGTTTCGGGGGAGGTCGTCTTCAACACGGGGATGGTCGGCTACCCCGAATCCCTCACCGATCCTTCCTACCGGGGGCAGATCCTCGTCCTCACGTATCCTCTCGTCGGAAACTACGGCGTACCCCCCGCGGGGCGGGAGCACGGCATTCTCAAGCATTTCGAATCGGAGCGGATCCAGATCGCGGGCCTCGTCGTTTCCGAATACTGCGAGCGCTACAGCCACTGGAACGCCGTGAAGAGTCTCGGCGAGTGGCTCGGCGAGAACGGTGTTCCCGCGATCCAGGGAGTCGATACGAGAGCGCTCACGAAGAGAATCAGGCAGCAGGGAACGATGCTCGGGAGGCTCGTGTGCGAGGACGAAGTTCCCTTCGAGGATCCGAACGCGCGCAATCTCGTGGCCGAGGTGAGCGTAAAGGGGCCGATCGTCTACGGAAGCGGGGCGCCGAAGGTGCTCGCGGTCGACTGCGGCATGAAGAACAACATCATCAGGTGCCTTCTCGATCGCGGCGTGTCGGTGATACGCGTGCCCTGGGACTTCGATTTCAACGGCGGCGGGGACGATCGTGGCGGGTACGACTATGACGGACTTTTCATCTCGAACGGGCCGGGCGATCCGAAGATGTGCGCGGAGACGATCGCGCATCTGAAGGAGGCGCTCGCGCGGGAGAGGAAGATCTTCGGCATCTGCCTCGGGAACCAGCTCCTCGCGCTCGCCGCCGGCGCCGACACATACAAGCTCAAGTACGGCCATCGCTCGCAGAATCAGCCGTGCGCCGAGGTCGGAACGCGGCGCTGTTACATCACCTCGCAGAACCACGGGTTCGCCGTCGATACGTCGACACTACCCGAAGAATGGGAGCCCTGGTTCGAGAACGCCAACGACGGGACGAACGAGGGGATCAGACACGCGAGGCTCCCGTTCATGTCGGTGCAGTTTCATCCCGAAGCGAGCGGCGGCCCGGCCGATACGCAATACCTGTTTGACATCTTCGTCGAGAGCCTGAAGAATGGAAAATAGAACGAAAAAAGTGCTCTTGCTCGGAAGCGGCGCCCTCAAGATCGGCCAGGCGGGGGAGTTCGACTATTCCGGCAGCCAGGCGATAAAGGCCGCGAAAGAGGAAGGGATCGAGGTCATTCTCATCAATCCCAACATCGCCACGATCCAGACGAGCGAGGGAATGGCGGACAAGGTCTATTTCCTGCCCGTGGAACCCTATTTCGTGGAACAGGTGATCAAGAAAGAGAAGCCCGACGGGATCCTCCTTTCCTTCGGAGGGCAGACGGCGCTCAACTGCGGCGTCGCGCTCGCCATAGCAGGTGTCTTCGAGCGCCACGGCGTGAAGGTGCTCGGGACTCCCGTCGAGGCGATCGTCCAGACGGAGGACCGCAAGCTCTTTGTCGAGAAGCTCGCGGAGATAGGGGTGTTCACGCCCCGGAGCAAGGCAGTCGCCTCGGTGGAGGCGGGCCTCGGCGCCGCGAAGAGCGTCGGCTACCCCGTCATGATCCGGGCCGCCTACGCGCTCGGGGGGAAGGGAAGCGGGGTGGCGGCGGACGAAGCGGCGCTCAAGCCCATGCTCGAGAGGGCGCTCTCCTCCTCGGGCCAGGTGCTCGTCGAGGAATGCCTCAAGGGGTGGAAAGAGATCGAGTACGAGGTCATGCGCGACTCCTTCAACAACTGCATCGCGATCTGCAACATGGAGAATCTCGACCCGATGGGGATTCATACGGGGGAGAGCATCGTGGTTGCCCCGTCGCAAACGCTCACGAACGCGGAATACTTCAAGCTGCGCGAGATCGCGATCAAGGTCATCCGCCATCTCGGCATCGTCGGGGAATGCAACATCCAGTACGCCTTCGATCCGCGGAGCGAGGACTACCGCGTGATCGAGGTCAACGCTCGTCTCTCGCGTTCGTCCGCGCTCGCATCGAAGGCGACGGGTTACCCGATCGCCTTCGTCGCGGCCAGGCTCGCCTTCGGGGCCGCGCTCCCTGATCTGAGAAACTCGGTCACGCAGTCGACCACCGCGTGCTTCGAGCCTGCGCTCGACTACATCGTATTGAAATTCCCGCGGTGGGATCTCAACAAGTTCAAGGTGGTCTCCCGCGTCATCGGCTCGGAGATGAAGTCGGTCGGCGAGGTCATGGCGATCGGACGGACCTTCGAGGAGGCGCTCCAGAAGGCGATACGGATGCTCCACGTCGGCATGTACGGTCTCGTCGGAAACGGGCTGCGCTTCGAGGACGTCGAGGAAGCGATCGCGAATCCGACCGACATGAGGATATTCGCCGTCGCCGAGGCGCTGCGCGCGGGAATCTCCCCCGAGAGAATCAACGAGCTCTCCGGCATCGACAAATGGTTCCTCTACAAGATCCGGAATATCGTCGAGACGGAGGAGGAGCTGAAAGCGGAACCCTTCTCGGACGAGCTCCTCGCGAAGGCGAAGCGAACGGGATTCTCCGATTACCAGATCGGAAGGATCGTCGGCAAATCCGAGCTCGACGTGAGGAAGCTCCGCAAACGCTGGGGCATCAGGCCGTACGTGAAGCAGATCGACACGCTCGCGGCCGAATACCCCGCGCGCACGAACTATCTCTATCTCACGTACAGCGCCTCCGAGCACGACGTCGATTACGGGAAGATGCCCGGCGGAAACGCGGTGATCGTCCTCGGGAGCGGCGCCTATCGCATCGGCTCGTCCGTCGAGTTCGACTGGTGCTGCGTGAACGCGGCGAAGACCGCGAAGGCGCTCGGATACTCGACGGTCATGGTCAATTACAACCCCGAAACGGTCTCGACCGACTACGACGAATGCGACCGGCTCTACTTCGACGAGCTGAGCTTCGAGCGGGTGCTCGACATCTACGAGCTCGAGGAGCCGCTCGGGCTCGTACTCTCGATGGGCGGGCAGATCCCGAACAACCTCGCGATGAAGTGCCACGCGGCGGGCCTGCGGGTGCTCGGGACGAGCCCGCAGAGCATCGACCGTGCGGAGGATCGGCACAAGTTCTCGCGGCTCCTCGACGACATAGGCATCGACCAGCCCCCGTGGCGGGAACTCACGACGCTGGAAGAGGCGAAGAGCTTCGCGAAGCGCGTCGGGTATCCGGTCCTCGTAAGGCCGTCCTACGTCCTGAGCGGCGCCGCGATGAACGTCATATTCAACGAGGAGAATATGGAGAAGTTCATCACGATAGCCTCCTGCGTCAATCCCGAGCACCCCGTCGTGATATCGAAGTTCATCGAAAGGGCGAAGGAGATCGAGATCGACGCCGTCGCGAACCGCGGGTGCATCGTGATCTACGCGATGAGTGAGCACATCGAATCGGCGGGGGTGCATTCGGGGGACGCGACGATGGTGTCGCCTCCCCAGCGGATCTATCTCGAGACGGTGAAGAAGATCAAGCGCGTCGCGCGCGAGCTCGCGAAATCGCTCGAAATCACCGGCCCCTTCAACGTGCAGTTCATCGCGAAGGACAACGACGTCAAGGTCATCGAGTGCAACCTGCGCGCGAGCCGGAGCTTTCCCTTCGTCTCGAAGGTCTTCAAGCACAACTTCATCGACGTCGCGACCCGCGCCATCCTCGGCGCCGCGATTCCCCCGATCGACAAGTCGAGCCTCGAGCTCGATTACGTCGGGGTGAAATCGGCGCAGTTCTCCTTCTCGCGGCTCAAGGAAGCGGACCCCGTCTGCCACGTCGAGATGGCCTCGACCGGCGAGGTGGGCTGCCTCGGGGAGGACGTCTACGACGCGTTCCTCAAGTCGTTCCTCTCGACGGGGATGAGATTTCCGAGGGCGAACGTGCTTCTCAGCGTGAGCGGGGAGGAGAACCGCTTCGAGCTCCTCGAGACGGTGAAGACGCTCCAGGAGATGAACTTTACCCTCTACGCGACGGAGCACACGGCGGAGTTCTACCGGAACCTCGGCGTCGAGACGCGTCTCGTGCACAAGATCCACGAGGAAAAGAAGCCCAACGTGGCGGACCTTCTCGCCGCGAAGAAGCTCGATCTCATCATCAGCATGCCCAAAGACTACGGGGACATCGGCACGGGGGACAGCTACATCATCAGGCGCTGCGCCGTCGACTATTCGATCCCGCTCATCAACAACGTGCAGATCGCGAGGCTCTTCATAAGCGCCATCTCGAAGCGCAGCATCGAGGACCTCGAGATCAAGTCGTGGGACGAATACGTCTGAAGCGGCGCCGGTCCCATGGGTGACCAAAGCGGGCCCTCCCCGAGCCTTGACATATGCGCGGAACGCCTGTAGTATGGCCGATTATGGATTCAGCCGATACAACGGTCTCGAAAGGAACGGGCGTTCCCGCGAGTGGGAACGGGAAGCCCAAGATCGCCTATTTCTCCATGGAGATCGGCATCGACGAGCACATCCCGACCTACAGCGGGGGGCTCGGCATCCTGGCCGGCGATACGCTCAAATCGTGCGCCGATCTCAAGGTCCCCATCGTCGGGGTGACCCTTCTGTCCGAGAACGGTTACTTCTATCAGAAGATTGACGGCGACGGCAATCAGATCGAGCTTCCCATCAACTTCAATGTTGCGGACATCCTCGAGCCGCTTTCGGCCACGGCGAGCGTCACCATCGAAAACCGTACGGTGCGAATCCGCATCTGGCGCTATTCGCTGAAGGGGGTAACCGGCCATACCGTCCCCGTGCTCTTCCTCGACACGAACCTCGAGGAGAACGGCGAGTGGGACCGGACCCTCACCAAATATCTCTACGGCGGCGACAATAAGTACCGGCTCGCGCAAGAGATCGTTCTCGGCATCGGCGGCGTCCGCGCGCTTCAGGCCCTCGGGATCGAGACGATCGAGAGATACCACATGAATGAGGGGCATGCGGCCATGCTGACGCTGGAGCTTTTCAGGGAAGCGAAAGATCTCGAGCGCGTGCGGCAGCGATGCCTCTTCACGACGCACACTCCCGTCGCCGCGGGGCACGATCAGTTCGATCTCGCCTTCGCCCGGCCGATGCTGGGGGAGATGCTGCCCGATTCTCTCGTGCCGGAGGTGACCTTCGAGGGCAAGCTGAACATGACGATGCTCGCCCTCCATTTCAGCCACTACGTCAATGGAGTCGCCAAGAAGCACGGCGAGGTGTCCCGGGTGATGTTTCCCGGCTACACGATCGATTCGATCACGAACGGCGTGCATTCGGTGACGTGGACGTCGGAGCCCTTCAAGAGGCTGTTCGATACGCACATGCCGGGGTGGCGCGCCGATTCCTATATTCTCCGCTCGGCGCTGGCCATCGACAAACAGGAGATCTGGTCCGCCCACATGGAGGCGAAGAGGGAGCTCATCGATTTCGTGAACAGCCGGTACAACGCGGGGCTCGCGTACGAGAGCTTCACCATCGGGTTCGCGAGAAGGCAGACCGCGTACAAGCGACCCGACCTGCTGATCTCCGATATTCCGAAGCTCGTGCAGATCGCCGAGCACGCCGGTCCCATCCAGATCATCTACGCGGGAAAGGCCCATCCGAAAGACGCATCCGGGAAAGAGTCGATCAGGAAGATCATCGACGCCGCGAAGACGATTCAAGGGAAGGTGAAGATCGTCTACATCCATAACTACGACATGGCGATCGGGAAAATAATGGTCGCCGGCGTCGATCTCTGGCTGAACACGCCTCGAAGGCCGTTCGAAGCGTCGGGAACATCGGGAATGAAAGCCGCCCATAACGGCGTCCCGCAGTTCAGCACGCTCGACGGATGGTGGCTCGAGGGGTGCATCGAGAATATCACCGGCTGGGCGATCGGTCCGGAGAAGACCGCGCAACAGGAGTCCGACGACGAGATCGACCGGCGCGACCTATACGAGAAGCTCGAAGAATGGATACTGCCAAAGTACTACCATGACCGCGACAACTGGATACGGACGATGAGAAGCTGCATCGCGATCAACGGATCGTTCTTTAATACGAACCGGATGGTTCAGCAATACGTCGTGAACGCCTACTTCGAATAAAAAAGGTCCGGCCCCCATCGAGGCGAGGGCCGGACCGCTCGTTTACGCGGGTCCTGCCGCCCATTGCACCCCGCACGTGCTCGCGAGCGAAGCTCGCTGCGCTGCGTGCGGGGACCCCATGGGCGTCACCCGCTACCCGTAATTACCGACGCTTGATCGTCTTCTTCTGCCTCTCCTCTGATTTCTTCTGCGCCGGTTTCTCGGGTGCGCGCTGCGGCTCGCGTTTCGGCGCATCCTTCCGCGGAACGAGAACCTCGCGTTCCACCTGCGGGGAATGCTGCTTGACCCTGTTCACTTCCTGCTGCGGGAGGACCATTCTCTTGCGTTCGATCGCCCGCGGGCGATAGTACTTCGCCGGGACCTTGGGTGCATCGGGCCGCAGCTCGACGCGTTCTCTCGAAATCCTGACCGGAGAGATCTGCCGCCGCGTGATCGTCTCTATGTGGCGGATACCGGGCGCCCGCCTGGACCAGGCGCCGTGCCGGATTTTTTCGTCGCGGAACGGCCGGTCGATCCTGTGGTGCCCTACGTATTCATCGGTGAAATTGTTGAAGTTGATCACGATCCAGACGTTGAAGTCGTTGTGGTCCCAGGGATCGCGCCAGTAGTAGTTCGGCGGGGGAATGGGCGCCCACGCACAGTAATCCCCGTAGGTGTACCACTCGACTCGCGCCGGCGACCATACTCGGCCGGGCACCCAGAACCATCCGATATGGGGACGGTGATACCAGTAGCCGTAATGATAGACCATCCATCCGAAAGGTTCATACGAGATCCACGCCCAGCCGTCATTTGTCCAGCTCCAATGGCCGTGGAAGAATGGCCCCCATTCCGCGACGACCCATGGATGCCATACCATGCCGAACTGCGGGACTTCCACCCACTCTCCGTAATCCGACAGATACTCGTAATCGCCGACATCGATCTCGAGACCGAAGGATGCGCGGTGCACGGCGAGGGCACTGCGGGGACAGCCGAGGGCTGCGAGCGCAAGAATCCCGAAGAGCATGATTATGATGCTCTTCGGCAGCCGATTCGTTTGAGAGCGGAACATACGCTTCCTGCCTTTCTACAGGGGACGCTGCTTCCTCTTCGCCTGCTAGGCGCGTTATCTGTCAGCTCTTCGTCGCTCGCTCGAGCCGTTTCATGACGCTGAACATAAACGTCGCCGAAAGCAGGCAGCAAGTTACAAGAACCATCCACGTGCCCCACACGGGCAGCTTCGTCCAGAGCGATCCGATCACGGCGAGGAGATAATTACCGATCGCCGTCGCGGCGAACCAGCCTCCCTGCATGAGCCCCTTGTACTGGGGCGGGGCCACCTTCGATACGAACGATATCCCCATCGGGCTCAGAAACAGCTCGGCGATGGTGAGAATGAAGTAGGTCGAAATCAGCCAGTATGGCGAGACGAGTTGGTTCGTCGGCGCGACCATGCCCCCGATTGACTTCGGGCTCGGGAGCGCGATCGATCCGATGACGAGGACGAGGAAGCCGATCGCCGTGATCAGCATGCCGTAGCCGATCTTGCGTGGGGCGGAGGGCTCCTTGCCTCTCTTGTTGAGGACGCTGAAGATGGCGACGACGAGGGGTGTGAGCGCTACGATGAAAAAGGGATTGAAGTGCTGGAACTTCTGCGGAGTGAATGGATTCGTCTCGCCGTACGTATTGAACCGGTAGTACGCGAGTATGGCGAAGAGCACAAAGCCGATTGCGCCGAGCCCCCGCACGAGCGACGAGCTCCCTTTCCTCAGCGTGAAGTAGGCGCCGAGAACCGCAACGAAGATCGGGAGCAATCCGAAGAGATCGAACCACAGGTTCGTCATCTTGCCCACGCTCGGCTGCGTATAATCCCTCGCGAACAGGGTCATCGTGACGCCGTTCTGATGGAAGGACATCCAGAAGAAGACGACGACGAAATAGACGAGGGCGAGCGCGATGAGCCGTTCCTTCGTTTGTTCCGGCGTCAGGGACTCGACATGCGACGGGGCGGCGGTGCCCTTCGCGGCGCCGGATGCTCCGGCCGCCTTGCCGCTCACCATGTAGTCCGCGTGTCCATAGTATTTCCTGAAGCCCCAGAAGATGATCATCGAGGCGATGAGGCTCACGCACGCCACGCCGAATCCGTAGTGGTACGATTTACTGAGGACGTTGATGTAGTTCGTGGAGAATGCGCCGAGCGTGTCCATGGTGACGCCGGGGTCCTGCGCCTGGGCGATCCCGAGGTACTGGCTCGCGTCCGCCAGCGTCCCCTTGAGATACTGGTTCGCGAGCGCCGGGATCCGGTTATCGTAGAAGTAGTGCGCCTTCGAGAGTATCCAGTTGTTGATCTTCTCGGCGGCCGTCGGGGCGAACATCGCGCCGATGTTGATCCCCATGTAGAAGATGCTGAACGCGCGGTCGCGGCTCGCGCTGAACTTCGGATCGTCGTAGAGCTTCCCGACGAGCGCCTGGAGGTTCCCTTTGAAGAATCCGGTGCCGAGCGCAATCGTCGCGAGCGCGACGACGATGAGAGGGAAGCCCGTGTTCATCGTGGTCGGTATGGCGAGCAGCATGTAGCCGACGAACATGACCACGAGCCCGAGGCCGATCGTTTTCCCGTAGCCGAGGACCCGGTCGGCGAGGAGTCCCCCCACGAGCGGGAAGAAGTAGACGCAGAACATGAAGATGCCGTAGACCTGGCTCGCCTTCGCGGCGCTCAGACCGTATTTCGCCTGAAGGAAGAGCATGAAAATGGCCAGCATGGTGTAGAAGCCGAAACGCTCCCCCATGTTGGCGAAGAACGCGACGAACAGACCTTTCGGGTGCCCTTGCAACATACCGAATCCTTTCTCCAAAGAATCCCGGATATCACCAACGCGGATAGTAGGCGAAGCGATTTGTCGGGGCAAGATGAATAATGCACGATTCGCAGGACTTTTCCGTGACGGTGGTCCCATGGAAACGGAAAATGCATCCCTCCGTCCAATGCCCGACGGCGCAAACCGTTAGCACGAATATTTCCCGTGCGAGGCCGAGGCATGGGAAATGCAGAATCCGATCCGATATACATTATGCAATCTCATTCGCTCATTGCTTGCGGCGGCACTTCGTTGCCGGGGGAGGACCAGCATGCAGGGAATCATCTTCAACGCGCCCGAAGTGCCCGATGACGTGACGGGCGACCCCGGACGCCTGCGGCAGATTCTCATCAATCTGATCGGCAACGCCGTAAAGTTTACCGAGCGGGGCGAGGTGGACGTCTCGATCGACGTCGAGCCCCCTGCGGGGGACGAGGCGCATCTCCACTTCGCCGTCGCGGATACGGGCATCGGAATACCGCCCGAGAAGCAGGGAAGCGTGTTCGAGGCCTTCTCTCAAGCCGACGCGGCCACGTCGCGCAGGTTCGGCGGCACCGGCCTCGGCCTGACGATATCCTCCCGGCTCGTGGAGATGATGGGAGGAAGGATATGGGTCGAAAGCGATCCGGGCGCGGGGAGCACGTTCCATTTCACCGTAAGATTCGGAGTGCCGAAGTGCGGTGCATCGGAGCGCTCTCCCGCCGGGAACGCGGAGCTCGGGGGAATACGGACGATCGTCGTCGACGACAACGCGACAAGCAGGCGCAGTCTCCAGGAGATGCTGGAAAGCTGGCGGATGGATTGCGCGGCGGTCGAGAGCGGTCCGGCGGCGCTGCGGGCGATTGATGAGGCCCGGCGGGACGAACAGCCCTTCGCGTTGGCTCTCGTCGACGCCGACATGCCCGGCATGACCGGCTTCGACCTCGTCGAGCGGATGAAGAGGAATGAGGACCTCGGTGCGATTCCGGTTGTGATGCTGACGGCAGCGGGGCGGCGCGGCGATGCGGCGCGCGACCGGGAGCTCGGCATCTCGGCGTACCTGACGAAACCGGTCAGGCAGTCGTCCCTCCTGGATACAATCATGAACACGCTCGGTTTCGCCCCGTCTGAGGAGGCGAAGGCCCAGGCCTTCATGGTGGTGCCGCGCGAGCGGCGGAGCTCGCTGAAGATCCTTCTCGCCGAAGACAACCCGGTCAACCAGAAGCTGACCACCCGTATGCTCGAAAAGCACGGCTTCACCGTGATCGCCGCCGGAAACGGCAAGGCAGCCGTCGCCGCCTTCGAGGAAGCGCGCGAGCGGCCCTTCGATTTGATACTGATGGACGTGCAGATGCCCGAGATGGACGGGTTCGAAGCGACGGCCGCCATACGTGAAACGGAGAAGGCCGCGGGGATCCGCATTCCCATTATCGCCCTGACGGCGAACGCGATGAAGGGCGACCGTGACCGGTGCCTCGCTGCCGGAATGGACGGATACCTGGCGAAGCCGATTAAATTCGATACCCTCCTGGCGGCGATTGATGAGGTGGCCGTCACCGTGACCCAACCCCCGACAGTAGAGCTTCAATCCAAAGAATAGGTTAGAACCAAGCCCCGGCCGTCGGCCTTTCCTGCCAATTTGGCATAGGGAAGGCAGAACGCCTTGTTGCGACGGCCCTTTCCCCATCCGACCCGGCCGACTCTCCTTGACCAAATACTCCACATAGTGTACACTTATTCTTACTAAATAAGGGATCTCGACCAGGATGAGATTACGGACACGTGACTGGAGTTGGTAGAATGTACACGCATCGGCTGTCCGGGAAAGCCTCTTCTTCGGGCGCACCCTCGAAGAAGTTTGCGGCGATACTTGCCATCGCCGTCGTTTCAATTCTTGGATCATCGTTGTCGGCTGTCGCAGGCAATGCGGCCTCGGCGCTTGTCACCTTCGGCGTCGAAGAAATAACGGCGCTCAAAACGTCTGGAGCTCTCTCGCAACCCGTCGCGCTTGTTTCACCGACGCACGGAAGGGGGAGCACGCTCGTCGATAACGGAACCTATCTTCAGTACACATCCACCGTTCCCGACGGCGGAACGCACTCAATCTCGGTTTCGATTGTTTCGGGCAGCCTGCCGGGCGGGTGCGCGCTGGAGCTCGAGGTGGTCGGTTCTCCGGAGAGCGCCGGGGGTATCCCCGTCAAAGGTGGGGTCATCCTCTCGGGCAGTCCCCGGACTATTGTCACGGGAATCGGTAACGACTGCACGGGGAGCGGCGCTGCCGACGGTCCGCGGATCGCTTGCAGGCTGATCGTGACCGATCCCGCGAAGCTTGTTCCGGGCGAGAGCACGTCCGTGGCCGTTTCGTTCATTCTCGATTGAGACCTCGCGGTCGGCGGCGGCAGCTCTGGTGATTCTTATTTCGGCGAGGGAGGGGTACAACTTTCGGTTGGGCTCCTCCCTCG
>Ga0265296_1001621_pt1 | contig 25218 bp, 18 predicted proteins | sample MunlanPumphouse1_FD_189073 | JGI IMG/M metagenome (GOLD analysis project Ga0265296, IMG submission 189073) | Groundwater microbial communities from a municipal landfill in Southern Ontario, Canada - Pumphouse #1 | ecosystem: Environmental > Aquatic > Deep subsurface > Groundwater | place... | reverse complement strand
GTTTTACGGGAGAAGTACTTTTAGGACATTTGCGCTATGGAACGCATGGAAAGAACAGTATCGAAAGCTGTCACCCATTTTTAAGACAAAACAATTGGATGTCTCGTAATTTGGTGGTAGCGGGTAACTTCAACATGACCAATGTGGATGAATTGTTGCAACAATTATATGAGTTGGGACAACATCCAAAGGAAAAAGCGGATACCGTAACCGTTTTGGAAAAAATTGGCCATTTCTTAGATGATGAGAACCAAGATCTTTTCGATCAATTCAAAAAAGAAGGTCATTCTAATATTGAGATCAGCTCGCTGATTGCTAAAAATATTGATGTTACCAAAATATTGAAGCGTTCGGCCAAAACTTGGGATGGCGGTTACACCATCGCAGGTATCTTTGGTCATGGTGATGCTTTTGTTATGCGCGACCCAGCTGGTATCCGTCCGGCGTTTTATTATCAGGATGAGGAGATCCTGGTTGTAGCATCGGAAAGACCGGTCATCCAAACTGCATTCAATATTCCTATTGGTGCTGTGAAGGAAATTAAACCAGGCCATGCCCTGATCGCTAAAAAAGATGGTACAGTATCCCAAGAGATGTTTAGACAGCCCGTAGAACAACGTTCTTGTTCTTTCGAACGGATTTACTTCTCACGTGGATCAGATGCTGATATCTATCAAGAACGTAAAGAATTAGGAAGATTACTGGTACCTCAGGTATTGGAATCTGTCAAAAATAACATCAAAAATACCGTATTCTCGTTTATTCCAAATACAGCTGAAGTATCGTACTATGGCCTAATGGATGGTATCAATGCTTACGTTCGGGATTTTCAAAAAGATACTTTATTGAATCGCTCAGAAAAAATTTCTGATGAAGAGTTAGATGAGATCTTGAGTATTAAACCTCGTTTTGAAAAACTCAACGTGAAGGACGCTAAACTGCGTACGTTCATTACGCAAGATGCGGACCGTACAGACATGGTACAGCACGTATACGATACAACTTACGGTATTGTAAAAGATCACGAAGATACGATCGTTGCCATTGATGACTCGATTGTTCGGGGAACAACATTGAAACAAAGTATTTTAACGATCTTGGATCGTTTGAATCCGAAAAAAATCGTGATTGTATCATCTGCTCCTCAGATTCGTTACCCAGATTGTTATGGTATTGATATGTCACGTATGGGTGAGTTTGTTGCATTCGAAGCCGCAATTAATCTCCTAAAACAACGTGGTATGGCACATATTATCGATGAAGTTTATCAAAAATGTGTTGTATCAATGACTCAGGACGTTAATGATATCGATAATTATGTCAAAGCGATCTATGCACCTTTTACTGATGAAGAGATTTCGGAAGAAATCGCTCGTATCGTAAGACCTCACCACCTGAAAGCAGAGCTCGAAGTAATTTACCAAACTTTGGATAATTTACACAAAGCTTGTCCAGACCATAAGGGTGATTGGTATTTCTCCGGTGATTACCCAACACCTGGTGGAAACAAGGTTGTCAATAAAGCGTATATGAACTGGATTGAAGGAAAGAATGTAAGAGCATATTTCAGCAGCTAAGTTCAAAATTATAATAGGAAGGGATGCATTTATGCATCCCTTTTTTTTTTATATTCGTACCAATTAATTTCAATATCCTAAATTAAAAAACCGATTAAAGCAAAGGGAATTACTGTCCGTAAATAAATCTATCATGAAGCACATTTTTAAGAGCCTCTATTTTCAAGTCATCGTGGGTATACTTGTAGGGATCATCTGTGGTATCTATTACCCCGATTTTGCTGTTAAGCTAAAACCATTAGGAGATGCTTTTATTAAACTGATCAAGATGGTTATTGCACCATTGATTTTTAGCTCAATTGTAATCGGTATAGCGGGAATGCAGGATACGAAAAAAGTGGGGAAAATCGGTTTAACTTCCATTATCTATTTCGAGATCATGACAACGATTGCCCTGATTATCGGTTTGGTCTTTGTTAATTGGATACAGCCGGGTACCGGGATGAACGCCGATCCCGCTAGTCTTGATGTGTCTTCGGTATCCCATTATATTTCAGAATCCAAAGAGCCACATAGTTTTATGGATTTTATCATCGGGATCATTCCAGATAATGTGATTGCTGCGGTAGCTTCGGACAACATGTTGCAGGTACTCGTTTTTGCAGTGCTATTTGGGATTGGTATGACAAAAATAGGGCAGAAAGCTTCCGAGCCTGTGCTCAATGTATTGCAATCTTTTCTGAAGGTTCTCTTCTCCATTATCAAAATGATCATGTACCTGGCTCCAATCGGGGCAATGGGAGCAATGGGTTTTACGATCGGTAAGTTTGGAATCCAGGCCTTATCTAAACTCGGTATGCTGATGTTGAGCTTCTACCTGACCTGTTTTATCTTCGTGATCATCGTGATTGGGGCCGTATTGTATTTTTATCTCAAGGTGAATGTTTTTAAGTTTCTAAAATATATCAAAGAAGAGATTTTAATCGTTTTGGGGACTTCCTCTTCCGAGTCGGCGTTACCAGGTATCATGCAGAAGATGGAAGATGCGGGTTGTGCCAAACCTGTTGTGGGCTTAGTTATCCCCACGGGTTATTCTTTCAATCTGGATGGGACAAGTATCTATTTGACTATGGCAGCGGTCTTTATTTCGCAGGCCCTCAATATGCATCTTAGCCTGGAGCAGGAAATTACCTTATTGTTGGTATTGCTATTGACCTCCAAAGGAGCTGCAGGCGTAACAGGAAGTGGTTTCGTTACCCTTGCTGCGACCTTGCCTGTTGTTGGCCATGTACCGGTAGAATCTGTCGCTTTGATCTTTGGCGTGGACCGTTTTATGAGTGAAGCAAGGGCGATAACCAATTTGATCGGAAATTCAGCGGCAACGCTGGTTATTTCAAAATATGAAGATAGTCTGGACGAGGAGCTTCTACATGAAAAGTTAGGTTCTAAGCGATGATATCCGCAAGCAAAAGTTCATAATAAAAGAAGCCTTGCTTTAACAAAGAAAATGTTTGAAAAGTCAGCTCAAACCGTTTAAGAATAGCTGATAAGATTTAGTAAGAGGAATGCATATAATGAGGGAATACGTATAATCTGTGAGGGGAATACGTATTCATTATACAACAAATGGGCTATCCAATTTTGGATAGCCCATTTCTATTCAAGACCTTTCGGGGATCTATTAATTCTCTTTTTTGGTATTTTCTAAATCTTGTGTCAGATCGATGGCGCCAATTACTTTTTCTTCCAATAACGCGAGTTTAATCACCTGCGACATTTCAGTCACATAGTGGAACTGCATGTCTTTGATATAATCTTCCTTGATTTCCAAGATGTCTTTTTCATTGGATTTACAAAGGATAATATCTTTGATGTTCGCACGTTTTGCGGCAAGGATTTTCTCCTTAATACCGCCAACAGGCAATACTTTTCCACGTAAGGTAATTTCACCTGTCATAGCTAATTTCTCCTTCACTTTACGTTGGGTGAATAGCGATGTCAGTGCTGTGAGCATTGTTATACCAGCTGAGGGACCATCTTTTGGAATGGCACCCGCAGGAACGTGAATATGGATATCCCAATGGTCGAAAACGCGGTAGTTAATGCCGAAATCCGAAGCGTGGGCTTTCAGGTAGGCTAGTGCAATAGACGCAGATTCTTTCATGACATCACCCAAATTACCTGTCAGGCTCAAACGTCCTTTTCCAGGGCTAAGCGAAGATTCTATAAATAAGATATCGCCACCTACGGAAGTCCAGGCTAAGCCCGTTACGACACCGGCAACATTGTTATTTTCGTAGATGTCCTTATCAAATATTGGAGCACCTAGGATATCGAGCAGATCTTGTTCGTTAATACTCGGACTGTAATCCTTTTCCATGACAATGCGTGTTGCGATACCACGTACGACAGAGCCGATCTTTTTTTCTAATCCGCGGACACCAGATTCGCGTGTGTAATCCTCGATAATCTGTTCGATGATCTTAGCTTTTAACGAGACATCTTTGGATGCCATTCCATGCATTTCGCGTTGTTTTGGCAAAAGGTGCTTTTTCGCGATTTCGATTTTCTCCTCGATGGTATAACCATTCACTTCGATAATTTCCATCCGATCCAATAACGCAGGTTGAATAGAACTCAAGGAATTGGCTGTCGCAATAAACATCACTTTGGAAAGGTCAAACTCCATTTCGACATAATGATCATAGAAATGTGTGTTTTGTTCCGGATCTAATACTTCCAATAAGGCCGACGAAGGATCTCCTTTGAAGTCCGCGCTCATTTTATCGATTTCGTCCAAAATAAAAACCGGATTTGCTGCTCCTGCTTTTTTCAGGGACTGGATGATACGGCCCGGCATTGCGCCGATATAAGTTTTGCGGTGTCCTCTGATTTCTGCTTCATCGCGTACACCACCCAAGGCCATACGGGTATATTTACGCCCCAATGCTTTGGCAATAGATCTTCCCAAAGAGGTTTTACCGACTCCAGGAGGGCCTACTAAACAAAGAATAGGTGCTTTCATATCATTTTTTAATTTCAATACCGCAAGGTATTCAATGATACGTTTTTTTACTTTCTCAAGCCCATAATGATCTTTATCGAGCACTTTTTGTGCTTTGTTTAAATCAAAATTGTCTTTTGTTGTTTCATTCCAGGGTAGATCAAGTAGTAGCTCAAGGTAATTGAGCTGTACCGAATAATCTGCAGCCGCAGGATTGATACGCGATAGCTTTTCGAGTTCTTTTGTGAAATGTTTTTCGACATCAACATTCCATTTCTTTTTCTTACCCCGTTTTTTAAGCTCTTCCAGCTCAAGATCGGGGGTGTTTCCACCCAGCTCTTCCTGGATTGTTTTGAGCTGTTGGTTCAAGAAATAATCACGTTGTTGCTTGTCAAGGTCGACACGTACTTTATTCTGGATCTGGTGTTTTAGTTCCAGCATCTGGATTTCTGTCGTCAGGAGCTCCAATAAAAGTTTGGCACGATTCTCTACTTTAGGTATTTGAAGTAGTTCCTGTTTTCTGACCATTTCGACATTGATATTCGACGAAATAAAATTGATCAGAAACGAAGGGCTTTCAATATTTTTAATCGCGATACCAGCTTCACTAGGTAAGTTTGGCGAAAGCTGGATGATCTGCAGCGCCATTTCTTTTAAGGTAGAAATTGTCGCTTTAAAGTGCTTGGTCATCTTCGGCTTCGCTTCATTGAATTTCTCCACACGTGCCTTTAAATAAGGCTCAGTATCGACAATTTCCAACAAGTTGAACCGTTGTTTTCCCTGGATGATGACGGTGGTATTACCATCAGGCATTTGGAGTACTTTAATGATATGAGCTACGGTGCCCACTTTATTTAGTTCTTCAAATCCTGGGTCCTCTACAGTCATGTCCTTTTGAGAAACAACACCAATGGTCTTGCTGCCTTTATAGGCTTCTTTGACCAGTTTGATGGATTTATCTCTACCTACGGTAATCGGAATGACAACACCGGGGAATAATACGGTATTACGTAAAGGCAAAATAGACAATGCTTCTGGAATTTCAGCATTCGCCATATTATCTTCATCCTCTTGTGTAAGTAGGGGGAAGAATTCGGTATCCTCTGCAACGATTGGAATTGCTTGACTGAAATCAAAAGTTTCGAATTTGCTCATAGTATTTATTTTGTGTATTTGGCAGTCGCTGACATGTTGACGGCTGACTTTCAAATTTTAAGCTTCTATTATTGTTTCCCCTATATTGCAAGGGAAGTGCCAATTGCTAAAAGTGAGCAAAATTACAAATCTATTTTCTAGAATAGGAAAAAAAGGCAGGTTAAATAAAATTTATCTGCCATTTGTTGGAGAAATAGGCATAATAATTGTAATATTGGAATGTGAAAGGGCGCCGATGGCAGTTTTTAAGTTTAAAGAAATCAATCGGATGCTTTTTTACAGATGTAGAAACGATCACAAGTGATCATTAAAGAGTGAATATAAAAACGTAACTATTTAGATATGAATTTAAAATCATTTAAATTGGGTTTGTTTACTGGGGTTTTTGCTTTAGTTGCTTTTAGCGCGAATGCACAACAACCTAAACAGGCTGAGCATAGCAACGCTAATGTGAGAATGGGGCAGAAAGCTCTTTTGGATGGTGATTTCAAGAATGCAGAGTCATACTTGACTAAAGCCCTCCCTCAGGAAGGGAAAGATCCGGACGTATTATATATGTTGGGATATTCTCAATTTCAAAATGGTGACTATAAAAAATCAGCTGAAACTTTTGGAAAAGTAGTTGCATTGAACGGTAAAAATGCAAATGCTTTATACTTCAAAGCGAAAGCAACAAACAATCTTGCTACTCAATCCACAAATAAGACATCTGTTGCCAACAAAGAGCAGTTGTTGAAAGTTGCTATTGAGGATTATTCAAAAGCAATTGCTATTACGCCGACTGATTCGAAATTCTATCAAAATAGAGCGATCGCTAATCGCGATTTAGGTATCTTGATCGGAACGGAGGGCACGCCTAACTACAATAAGGCAATGGCAACTGACGCTTATAACAATGCAATCAAGGATTACGAAAAAGTGTTGAGCTTTGATGCATCGAAAAAAGATATCCAAACAGAAATCAAAAAAGCGAAAGTATATAGAGATAACTTGAAATAGTATCGCTATAAAAGCATAGAAAAAGGGAATGCCAATGGTATTCCCTTTTTTTGTGCTTATTAATTTTGTAACTATTGATTTTGTAACTATTGATTTGTGCCGGTTGAAATGTACTTGTTGAAATGTAACGGTTGGAATATGCCTGTCACAAATGAGATCCAGTTTCATTTAAAGGGGCGAATTTTCGGCAGTTTTTCCTCGATAAATTTCAAACGAAATAAGCACTGAAACTGTTCTTTTCCTAAATCAAAATGAATATTATGGAAACGAATCGATTGTCAAAGGAAATGCAGCAAATTTTAATCAGTCAGATGACAAAAGAAGCTGAGGCTGCACAGATTTATTTGGCGTTGGGGGTATGGGCAGATGATCAGGGTTATGGCGGAATCGCCAATTTTCTGTATAGACATGCCCAGGAAGAGCGAAATCACATGACTAAAATTATGGGTTATATTCTGGAAAGAGGTGGCCGCCCCAGAATACAGGCTATTGCAGCGCCGCCCGCGGACCCGCAATCGCTGACCGAATGCTTTAATCGCGTTTTTAAGCACGAAGTCGATAATACCGAAGCGATCTATAACATTGTCAATTTAGCGTTGGCTGAGAAGGACTGGGCAACATGGAACTTTGCACAGTGGTTTGTTAAGGAACAGATCGAGGAAGAGAAGTTAGCATTGGAATTGATTGATAAGTTGAAAATCGCTGGTGGTGACCGTGCTTCAGATGAATCCTTGTTTGCGTTGGATTCTTCCTTGGAAGCCATGCCCGATGAAGTGGCCTTGGCAAGGGAAGCAACAGCAGATGACCCCAAATAAGTATAAAATAGAAAAGCGGGATCTTCAAGATCCCGCTTTTCTATTTTACGGTGTACTATTCTTAATCGGCTTCACGATCGTTTTATTACCACGCTTAATTTACTTGATGCTCAATGGCAGATACACACCGAAGGTGATATTTCTACCCATATTGTAGACACCAAAGTTCGTGTCTTCCTGTGAAAGACGTCCTGGGCGCAATCGGCTCAACGCATCGTAATAACGTTTGTTGGTCAAGTTTGAAGCTGCTGCAAACACTTTGAGCTGTTGCGATCCGAAATGTAATGTCGTACCGATTCCTGCGTTCAATAAAGTATACGAGTTTGCTGGCGTTTCGAAGGTCTCATCAATGCGGTTCTGTTTGAAATAATTGTCCAGACCCACAGAAACGTAGAAAGCATTCAATCCGCTAATCTTGGGCTCAAGACGCAGTGTATTGTGTACAACGCCAGCTGGAATCAATGCCAAGGGTCTGTTAAAGGTATTGTTCTGTGCATGGGTATAACTAAACGTATTGTCCAGATGTATCCAGTTTAACAAATGAAAATTTAGGCTTCCTTCGACACCGTAAAGATTGGCGTTTACCTGGCCATAGCGATATACGTCGTAGGTATGCGAATCGCCATCTTCACCTACCACGGTTTTCGTGTCGCCTTTTGTTGTTGAGGCATAGATAAAATTGTGGATATAGTTTTCATAGATTCCAATACTTCCTGTAACGATGCTATGTCCAAACTCGAGCGTTGCATCCGCTTGGTAACTTCTTTCAGGTTTCAGGGTTTCATTACCAACTTCATAGCGGTACGTTCCTTCGTGTACCCCGTTGGAGCCAAGTTCAGCCGGATTAGGCGCTCTAAAAGCCGAACCGGCATTCGCTTTGAAATTGAGGTCTTCGCTGAAAATATGGGTATATCCAAGCGCTCCGCTAACATTGCTGAAACTATTTTTAAAACCAGCGAACTGCTCTTCGTCTTCAATAAAGAGCTGCTTGCCTTTGTTATTGACGTAGTCATAGCGTAATCCAACGTTAAAGGTATTTTCACCCCAAGTTTTCTTTGCATAGCCAAAAGCGCCCAATTCCAACTGATCATAGGCCGGAATTAAGAATTCAACGCCTTTATTTAAACTGTGTTCCTGGCTAGCACTAATGCCAAATACATGTTGCCAGCCATTTTTTTCACTTAAAGAATATTTTGCGTCAAGTGAATACGTATTCAGGTCAAAGAATAAAGAAGGCGTTGCTTCTTCAAGCTCCCGACGTTGATTTTTTTGATAACCCAGATCAAGTTTTAAACTACCGGAACCGATGATAAAGTTATTGTTAAGGGCCAGTTTGTAATGGCGGATGTCCTGCTTGGGGAAATCCAAAGTACGGCTTTTTGAGTTTATGTAAAGCGGGTCACCAGGTTCGGCGTCGTAAAAGCCGATATTATTTTTCAGGTATGAAAAATTCAGATGAGAGTAGCCCCATTGCTTGTTTAGCCCGAGCATACCGCTGAAATTACTGTTGTTAAAACCACTATTGCCATATCGTCCTGCGGGCGTATTATAAGAATAGGCGTTTTGATAAGAACCACGCCCACGCCATACGAAGCCATCTTCATTACCGGTAAGCATAACCGAACTATTGGTTAGTCCATTGTTGGTGGAGTAGCTGCTCAATACTTCACCTTTAATTTGCCCAGCTGTAGGAACATTTGGTTCAAGCACATTGATTACACCGCCAATAGCATCAGATCCGTACATCAAAGAGGCTGCACCACGCAGGACCTCCACACGATCCGGTTGATTTTGGTCGATTTCAATACCATGTTCGTCGCCCCATTGCTGTCCCATCTGTTTGACACCATCGCTCACCGTGACGACACGATTATAACCGAGTCCCCGTATAACAGGTTTTGAAATGCCTTGTCCCGTTGTGATCTGGCTTAGTCCGGGAACTTGTCGGGCAAGAGCATCAATAAGATTCGTTGCATTTCCCTGCAGTTCATCTTTGGAGATTACAGCAACCGAGGTACTGTTGCGCCGGCTCTGTGAAGTGACCAATGTACCTGTAACGACGACTTCATTGGTTTCAATAATACTTTCGGTTAGGGCGAAATCAAGGGAAAGATTTTCCGAAGTTAGATCGACGGTCTTGACAACGGACTGATAGCCCAAGAAACGGACCTCAACCAGGTAGCGTCCACTTGAAGGAAGTGATTTAAAGCTATAATGACCTTGTTGGTCTGATGCGGTGCTCGAACGAAGCTGTTGCAGTGATATTGTAGCGCCAGCAATGGGAAGATTCGTTTTTGCATCTGTTACTTTACCGCTGATTGTTGCGGCGAGAGCTGGAAATATGGAGAAATAGGAGACAAGCATAAAAATGCAGCCTATAATTTTAAGTTTCATTTGTACGAATAATTTTTACGTATATATAACATCAAGGATAACAGCAGCCCAATAATTCATCGTATGAATTCTTGAGATTGTCGAGTTCTAAAAACTTTTATGAAGTCGTTTGTCGCAATAATGAGAAGAATATAGGAGTGACATTATTGGACTTATGTAAAAATTAAGCGATGGGGGGACCGCGATTGCCAGAAAGCAGTGATCGAATAATTTGATCTCCTGTGATAAACAGGCCAAATTCGACCTGACGTGTCGGGAGTATTAATTCGCGTAGCGTAAAATGAAAAACAATTTGTGGATGTGAATTTTGATCACAGATGGAACACTTCGGATGGTCTGCATGGTGTTTTTTTGCAGGACTGTCTACGATACTGAGTGCAGTTTGCGGATGCGCATGGGTATACACAATGAACTGACCAATTAAGAAGGTCATTAAGAGCATTAATGCTGCGAATTTGTTCAATGAGATATCTTTCACGCTGAAATCACTACGTTTAAACCCATTTATCCGTTGAGTAATTTTGTTAATCTGGTCAAAGATAAGGAAAATAAAATATAAAGCAATTGTGTTGCATTTATTATTGTTGTGACATTGCATAAATGTCCGCTTAAAACATAAACTGAATTTACGAAAAAAGCCCTCAAAAATGGATGCTATTCTTGAGGGCGCTGTGTATGGTACTGATCAGGCGGTCTATTTTTTGGAAGGAATAAACTTGCCTTCAATTTCGTATTGATTGGCATCCAAACCTTGGACATCCTGCAGTTTGACAATTCGATACAGCGAGTCGCTGTAATAGTCTAATTTTTCTTGACTATCGTATAAGGTATTTGTTATCTTTTTATCGATATGGATGTGTTTTACCTTTTCGTTTTTGTCAAACTCGATGCGCAGTTTCTGTATCTGCAGTTCTTTCTTTTTAGCTGTAAATTCTGTCACACAGTCTACAGCTTTGACTTCATACAGTGATGGATCGAAGTTTTTGCTGATATCTGCAGCTTGAAAAGCGGAGAGTTCATTTTTCCAGCTGCCAATTTTTAGTTCGCGTTGTTCTTTCTCACCGTCTTTGCTGACAGATTTCAGAACTGCGGGATTGAGCTGCTGCAAGCGATTGACTTCGGCATTAAAAAACGAATCGACAGAAAATATAGCTGTAGATTTTTGTGTTTTTTTTGTTGCGGATGGAGATCCACAGCTCCAAAAAAGCAGAGCACTGCCCATAAGAAGGGAAAGTGCTCTGCTGCTATTTTTAAGTAAATTATTATTCTGATACCAATACATTTCCTGTCATTTCAACGGGGATATTGACGCCTAAAAGTTGTAAGACGGTTGGGGCAATATCACCTAATTTACCATCTGCTATTTTCTTATACTGATCGTCAATTAAGATACACGGAACCAAATTGGTGGTGTGTGCCGTATTTGGCGATCCATCTTCATTGACCATAAACTCGGAGTTACCATGATCGGCCAAAATAATAAAGGAGTAACCATTTTTAAGGCCTGTTTCAACAACCGTTTTTGTACATTGATCAACAGTTTCTACCGCTTTTATGACAGCGTCAAAAACACCTGTGTGACCTACCATGTCTGGGTTTGCAAAATTCAGACAGATAAAATCTGGTTGAAGGGTCTCCATATCGTTGACGATAGCTTCTGTAATTCCTTTGGCAGACATCTCCGGTTGAAGATCGTAAGTCGCTACTTTTGGGGAGGGAACCAACAAGCGGTTTTCACCTTCAAACTGTTGTTCACGACCTCCTGAAAAGAAAAATGTCACGTGCGGATATTTCTCTGTTTCGGCAATACGCGTTTGTGTTTTATGGTTTGCTTCTAACACTTCACCTAAGGTATTGGTCAAGTTATCTTTTTGGAATACCACTCTGACATTTTGAAATGTTTCATCATAAGAGGTCATTGTCACATAATATAGATCTAATGGTTGTAGATCATATTCTGGAAATGCCTTTTGTGTCAACGCGATTGTAATCTCGCGGCCACGATCTGTTCTGAAGTTGTAACAGAATACAACATCACCTTCCTGGATTGTTGCCACTGGCGCACCGTTTGCATCTACCAATGCAATTGGTTTTACAAATTCATCGGTTACACCTTCGTCGTATGATTTTTGGATCGATGCAACAAGGTCATTGGATTTTTCACCTTCCGCTTTTACTAAAAGATCGTATGCTAATTTTACACGTTCCCATCTGTTATCGCGGTCCATTGCATAATATCGGCCTATTGCAGAGGCAAAAGTACCTGTTGTCGTCTTTAAATAGTCTTGTAAGTCTCTAACATAACCAATGCCGGAGTTTGGATCCGTATCACGGCCATCTAAAAATGCATGTATAAAAACTTGGTCGCTTGTCAATCCGGCCTGTTTTGCAGCATCACATAAGCCTTTTAAATGCTTTGTATGTGCGTGTACGCCACCATCCGAAAGTAATCCGATTAAATGTACCTTTTTGTTATTTTCCAATGCATATTTAAATGCGTCTTGAATAATAGGATCCGAATTGAATACACCGTCATTGACAGCTTTGTGAATACGACCCAATTCTTGGTAGACGATTCTTCCGGCGCCAAGATTCATGTGACCAACCTCCGAGTTACCCATTTGTCCAGCAGGTAGGCCTACAGCTTCACCAGAGGCCTCTAAGCTCGAGTTTGGATAAGCTTCTAATAAATGATCTAAAAATGGGGTGTTTGCAGCTTCAACTGCATTTGATTTATCATGTTTTCCATATCCTAGTCCGTCTAGGATCATGAGTGCAACTTTTTTCTTATTCATCGTATAACAAAGATAATCTTAATTTTAGAATCTATCAACGCATCTTAAAAAGTTCCCTTGTTAATCCCTAATAATTTTATAGGTTTGTGGCATAGTTTATGTTTGGTTAAAAAGCGGAACTACCTAATGATTGATATGGATGATAGAAGCTGTTCTATAATATGTTGAGCTATATGAAATTTTTAAGCTATTGCGCATTTATACTTATTAATAGTCTTTTTGTACACACTGCGGCCTTCGGGCATTATTTAAGAGAAGTGAATACAGCGGTAAAGGTAGCTTTGCCAGGTGATGATGATTCTTTAGGAAGTATTTCAGAAGAACTGAAATCGTATTTGAAAGAAGGTAATGCAAAAAATATGGCCAAGTATTTCGGTTCAAACTTAACCTTATCTATTTTGGGGGAGAATGGCGTCTATACAAAGTATCAGTCAGAAATCATGTTGGCGGCATTTTTTAATCAGCATAAACCCAAGACTGTTAAATTGACGCAAGCCAGCAATGCGAACAATGGCTATCAATATTTTACATTTACATTAGCTACAGAACAAACAAACTATCGTGTCTTTATTAAGATCGGCGTAGGAAATAATAACCAATCTATTGAAGAGCTAAGAATCGACAAAAATTAAAGCTAGCGATGCTTTTTTTATAAATCTATTTTTCGATTAAAAAATTATTCCACATCTTAGCCCAATAAATAGTATTTATGGAGAAGGAAATCAAGGACTATCTGGCCCATTTTGTAAAACAGGCTGTCGCGGAGGATTTGGGCGATGGAGATCATACCTCACTTTCTACGATTGAGACTGGGGCACAAGGTGAAGCCAAATTGATTGTTAAGGATAATGGTATTTTAGCAGGGGTTGAAGTCGCTCAGGCGATTATTGCTTATATTGACGATACGTTGGCCTGTGAGGTGTTTATCCAGGATGGAAGTCAGGTTAAAGTAGGTGATATTGCTTTTTATGTGAGGGGAAATATCCAAAGTATTTTGCTGGCAGAGCGTTTGGTGCTGAATGTCATGCAGCGTATGAGTGGCATTGCGACAACTACCCGAAAATATGTAGACCTTCTCAAAGGTACAGATACGAAAGTTTTGGATACACGGAAAACCACCCCCTTATTGCGTGTATTGGAGAAAGAGGCCGTTCGTATAGGAGGTGGAACCAATCATCGTTTTGGTCTTTTTGATATGATTTTAATTAAGGACAATCATGTGGACTATAGTGGCGGTATTGTACCGGCTCTAAAGCGCGCAAATGATTACAGAAAGAACCTAAATAAACCAATAGAAATAGAAATTGAAGTCCGAAATTTTGCGGAGCTTGATGAAGTTCTTAACTTTGGCGAAGTGGACCGAATCATGTTAGATAATTTTTCGCCGCAGGATGTAGCCAAAGCTGTTCAGATTATTGACCATCGATTCAAGACAGAGGCCTCTGGGGGAATAACTTTCGACACGATCCGATCGTATGCGGAGGCTGGGGTAGATTATATTTCAGTAGGTGCTTTGACACACAGTGTAAGGAGCCTGGATCTTAGTCTGAAGGCCAAATTAATATAAGAACTGATTTAATTAATGATATCAATTTATTTAGTAACTGCAGTATTACTAGCTTATTTGTTTGGATCCATACCTACAGCAGTTTGGTTGGGACAGGCATTTTATGGGGTAGATGTTCGTGAGTATGGTAGCGGTAATGCTGGGGCGACTAACACCTTTCGCGTATTGGGCCCTAAAGCGGGATCGATCGTGATGTTTGTAGATATATTTAAAGGCTGGACAGCAACAAACCTGGCTTATTTAATAGAACTGGGGCAAAATACGAGCGATGTCCAATTTGTCAACTTTCAGCTGGCACTTGGCGTTATTGCGGTATTGGGGCATTTGTTTCCTGTATTTGCAGGGTTTAGAGGTGGAAAAGGGGTGGCAACCCTGTGTGGTATGATCCTCGCTATACATACGCCTGCCGCTTTAGTTTGTGTTTCAGTGTTTATCATCATCCTGCTGACAACACATTATGTTTCGCTCGGTTCCATTTCAGCAGGTTTTGCATTTCCTTTTAGTTTGGCCTTTATTTTTAAAACAACCATACCTTCTGTGCTGCTTTATGGGATAGCCATCTGTATCCTGTTGTTAATTACCCACCAAAAGAATATAGAGCGTCTGTTAAAGGGACATGAATCCAAGATTTATCTCTTTAAGAAAAAGCCGAAGGAAAAAGAATAGGCACAATAATTGCATCCGCTATAACGTATTTAATAATTTATTGTGAAATATCCATGTTGGAAAAGCTGAAAGCCGATCACCATCGCTCGGATATTCCATATGGCCATTGAAAGAAAATATATACATATGAAAGGAGTGTTTAAGTATTCGGCTATGGTATTAGCGTGTGTAACACTGGCATCGGGGTTGTCAGGTTGCGCAACTTCAGCTGTTACGGGTAAAAAATATTTGAAATTGGTCAGCGCAGATCAAGTGAACCAACAAGCTGCATTGGCTTATAAAGATTTCTTATCGAAAAATAACGCTAAAGTAGTAACCGGAACTGCAGATGCAGCTATGGTGAAACGCGTTGGTAACAAGCTTGCAACGGCGGTTAACCAGTATTTGCAAAGTACAGGCCGCGCAAATCAATTTAACTTCAACTGGGAGTTTAATTTGGTGAAGAGCGATGATGTGAATGCATGGTGTATGCCTGGAGGTAAAGTTGCGGTATATACCGGAATATTGCCGGTAACACGTACAGAAGCGGGTTTAGCAACAGTTATGGGACATGAGATCGCACATGCTATTGAGGAGCATTCTGTAGCTCAGGCTTCGAATCAGATCGCTTTACAGCTGGGAGGACAGATTTTAGGTTCAGCTGCAGGGGTATCTGGAAACAGTACGCTTGGTGTTTTTAACAATCTGTATGGTTTAGGTGGCAACCTGGCGCAATTAAAATTTTCGAGAAGTGATGAATCTGATGCGGATGCAGCAGGTTTGATTATTATGGCTTTGGCAGGTTATAATCCAAATGAGGCTGTAGACTTCTGGAAACGTATGGCATCGGGTAGTCAGAAAGGGCAGCCTGAGTTTTTGAGTACGCACCCGAGTGATGAGCGACGGATTGCGGATATTCAGAGATTGATTCCAAACGCGATGAAATATTATAAAAAATAAAGAGTCAATACAATTGAAAAAGCGGAGTATGCACCTAGCATACTCCGCTTTTTTTATAAGCCTTATTTATGAAAGTATTATACGCCCGCAAAAGCATCACTAATGCCGAGCACGACACCAACGACTAGCCCCATAAAATTAAAGGCGATGGTGATGATAACCATAATGCCAATAAATTTGTAATGCTTTTTGAGGGCATCTAAGCATAATTCGAGTTGAATGCTGTCGCGATTTTCTATTGCTTTTTTTGCTTTAGATCCAAAATTATAAAGGTAATAGATGGGAAGGCAGAAGAAAGCAAGAAACAGGAGGTAAAGTACACCGAATGTGGATAAAGCCCCTGCTGTTACATATTCGTCGGCCCCAAGTGATAATGCACTGGCTCCGAAGATTAGGCTGACCATGGTTATGGCAGAAATGCCGATGAAAATAAAACAGACAATGGCCAAAAAATTGGCCCATTTGGCCGCTGAAGCCAAGAAGGAGAGTCCTGCTGGAGACAATTTAATGTCTGCAGGTTCTTGAAAAGAAGAATTTTGAATACCGTCTTCCATGAAGCATAAATTATTAGGTGCGCGAATTTCTGAAAAGTTCTCGGTTTTTGAAACATTTTTTATATAAACCATCACGTCTATACAATCGTTTTGATTTTTTCGATCAGAATAGGTTATAGTGGCTCAAATTCGACAAGAAACTGAGTTGTTTAATAAAAGTCTCGATTGAAAGGAAATTAGTTAAAAATTTTTAAAAAGTTAAATTCCGAATGGAAGAATGTTGTTACAAAAGATTTTTGCGGATTTGATGTGGAAAATTATTTTAGAACAGTTTGTGCGGAGGGGGATGCTGGTTTAAAACATGTTACAACGTTTTTTTTGCTGAGAAATTGTATGTTAATATAGTAATTTTCGTGTGTATTTCATGAAGTATGTGTGGTTTAGTGTGTTAAGTTTATATTAAGTCCTTTGTAATTTGAAATCTCTTAGTAATTTTGCTTAACATTTTTTAACAAATCACATTATATGAAAAGATCTTTACTCTTTTTCGCTCTTGTTATGGCCAGCTATGGTGCTGTACAAGCTCAGGTTACGACAAGTAGCGTTACAGGTATTGTAAAAGAAGCAAACGGCAGTGTAACTTCGGGAGCAACAATTAAGGCAACGCATGTGCCATCAGGAACGGTTTATTCTGGATCCTCGAATGCTGCAGGTCGTTTTAACCTACCAGCGATGCGTGTCGGTGGACCTTACAAAATTGAAGTAACCTATGTTGGACAAAATCCTATTGTTTATAATGATGTTTATATACAATTAGGTCAGCCTTATGTCTTAAATAGTACTTTTGGAAGTAATGAGACAGTTTTAGATGAGGTCACAGTAACTAGAACAGGCGGTTCTAAAAACTTGAAGACTGGTGCTGAAACCTCTATTTCAAGAAAACAGATGGAAAATTTACCAACTGTTTCTCGTTCAATTGAAGATTTTACTAGATTGACTCCGCAAGCAGATGTGAAAGGACAGTCTGTTTCAATTGGCGGTATGAATAATAGATTCAATCAGTTCACTATTGATGGAGCTGTTACTAATGATGTGTTTGGTCTTAACGCAAATGGTTTGAACGGTGGTGGTAGTGGTACAAATCCAATATCGTTAGATGCTATCGAACAGATGTCCGTTCAAGTTGCACCGTTCGATGTTCGCTCTAGTGGATTTGCTGGAGGTGGTATTTCCGCAGTAACAAAATCAGGTACAAATCAATTTCAGGGCTCGGTTTATCATTATTTCAGAAATCAAGATTTTACTGGAAAAACCCCAAAATCTTTGGTTAAAGATGGTGAAGAGAGAACTAAATTGGCAAACTTTTCTGAAAAAACATACGGTGTGCGTTTAGGAGGACCTATTGTTAAGGATAAGTTATTTTTCTTTGTAAATTACGAACATACGAAAAATAATACGCCAGAAAATTATCCTGTAGGATCCTCAAGTTCTAATCTATTAGATGCTGATGCTAAACGTATTTATGATATTGCATTAAGTAAATATAATTACGATGCTGGTTCATATACAGACTTAGCAGATGAAAATACATCTAATAAAGTAATGACGCGTTTGGATTGGAATATCAATGAAAAAAATAAACTTTCTTTGAGATACAATTATGTGGATGGCGTTGATGTAAGCAATACTAGAACACAATCTTCTTTGACTTTTGGTAATGGTGCTATATTAAAGGATTTTAAGTCAAATACTCTTACTTTAGAATTAAGCAGCCGTATAAATAATTCATTGGCTAATAGCTTTATTGCAGGATATAGTCGCGTAAGAGATGCACGAAACTATAAAGGTCAGTTATTTCCAAATGTTCGTATAAATGTTCCTAGACAAGTGGAGGTCAATGGAAAATTAACGACTGTGACGGGAACCTACTACTTAGGTGTTGACCCATTCACTAATATTAATCAATTGGATCAAGATGTTTATACTTTGTCCAATAACTTAACTTGGTATAAGGGATTACATACATTAACCTTCGGTACGCACAATGAGTTCTATAAAATGTACAATGCATATACAGGGAATTCAAATGGCGCATTTGTATTTAGTGATTCCAAAGCAGCTGATATAAATCCGGCTACCGGAAAAGCATATACAGCGATCGAAAACTTTGAGCGTGGAATGGCTAATAGTATGCAATATGGTTATAGCAACACGGATGATCCACGTCAAGGCGCCAAGTTTAATGCTGTACAGTTAGGTTTTTATGCTCAAGATGAATTTCAAATGCAGGATAATTTGAAAATTACTGCAGGGGTTCGTGTGGATATTCCAATATATTTGGATAAACCAATGGAAAATACTGACTTTAACAATTCGATTTTGGCAAAGCAGTATAATGTACAAACCAATCGTATGCCAAGCCCAGCGTTGATGTTCTCACCTCGAATTGGATTCAACTGGGATGTGAATAGAGATCGTTCAACCATTGTACGTGGGGGAATGGGAATATTTACTTCTAGGGTTCCTTTTGTTTGGGCGGCAGGTGCATTTACCCAAAGTGGTGCATTATTGGGTGGTAATAGTCTCGGTAATGGTACAGATGCAAATGTTCCATTTATCAGTGACGTTAACAAGTTGCCTAAATATAGTGGAGCTGTAACACCATCCGGAAATATTACAGTACTTGATAAGAATTTGAAATTGCCTCAAATCGCGCGTTTCTCAGGAGGAGTTGATCAAGTATTACCGTATGGAATTAAGGGTACTTTAGAGTTCATTTACTCGAAAAATTTGAGTGCATTTAACTTTAGAGATTTAAACTTAGAACGTCCGATCGGAACCTTAGAAGGAGCTGATAATCGTTTAGTTTATGATGCGAATAATAATAACCGCCGTGTATTGGATAATTATACGGAAGTTATTTATGTAAATAATGTAAATAAAGGTTATTCATGGTCCACAACGGCTTCTTTGGCAAAAAGTTTCTTATTTGGCTTGGATGCATCAGTAGCATATACTTATACTGCTGCAAAAGATTTAATCTCTGGTACATCGTCCCAAAATCAGTCAAATTGGTATAGAGTAGCTTCTGTAAATGGTTCAAACAACGTAACCCTTGCGAATAACCCATTTAGTACAGGAAGTCGAGTTATCGGATTTTTATCTTTCTCGAAAGAATACCTTAAACATTTAGGTACATCAATATCTCTTGTTTATACAGGCCAATCTGGTGCAAGATTTTCTTATTTAGCTGGAGGTAACTTAACTGGCTATGCAACTTCATCTAGCAATCAGTACAACTTAATGTACATTCCTAGGGATCAGTCTGAAATTACTTTTGTTCAAAATGGAGATCAGACTCCACAGCAACAATGGGAAGCTTTGAATGGATTTATCGAATCAAATGATTATTTAAAATCCAGAAGAGGTCAATATGCAGAAAGAAATGGCGCTAGATCACCATTTTCTCATAAGTTTGATTTGAAAATTGTGCAAGATTTGTTTACCAACATCGGAAACACTAAAAACAAACTTCAGCTTTCGGTTGATATCATGAACGTTGGTAACTTGTTAAATGGCAATTGGGGTAAACAATATACTGGGGCAGGAAGTTTCTGGGACAATAGTTTTATACCTGTTACATTTGCGGGATATGAAGGAACTACAAAGAAACCTACTTACAGGTTGTCTAATATAAATAATAATGTACCTTATTATGTGCAAGACATATATTCAAGATGGTCTGCACAAGTGGGAATTCGTTATATCTTCAACTAGTCTGAATAACCCATTTAAGAGAAAGAGGTCGCTGTAACTAATATGGCGACCTCTTTTTTTATATCCATTTAGTTCTCTTCTCTTTTGAATTTATATTTTATCTTCTAATTGTAAATTGATTACGCAAAATCAAAATAGGTATTAAGTATCTCGAATAATTCGCTTGATAAAAATAAAAGATAATCACAGGTTACAAGTTTCTCTAGATATTATCAATGCTGGTAACGTGTTGAATAGCAAATAGGGGGTACGAAAATACCTAATATTACCAACCTAATGCAATATCAGGGTGTGGCTAACAATAAGCCTACTTATACTATTAACCAAAATCTTAAAGAGCAGACTTTCAGAAATAATACAGGTATTGATTCCAGATACTCAATGCAGTTAGGTATTCACTATATCTTTAATTAATGATAGGCTAACTACATTAAAAACTCGAAAAGCCGATCGATTTGATCGGCTTTTTTATTTAATAATAGACAGTATTTTAGAGAGTATCGCAATCCATTTTACTTGAATAAAAAATTCCGTAGACCATTCAGTTATACCTAAGTTTAGTTTTTTTCTTTTTTTTTCATAAATAGAAAGGTGTTTTTGATTAATTAACGATTTGTTTACTGATGGTTTTCTTGGTTTTATTATATTAGTGTATAATTAATTGACTATATTTTATGAAAAGAATTTTATGCATTCCATTAGTATGGATCTTTCTGCTATTACATTCATGTAATAAGGCTGATGTTACTTCGATTGAAATATCACAAAATGATGTTTATATTGAAAAACTTAAAGCACTGGGTTTCGATTTATCGCAGGGTTTTTATGAGGATGATGGTGGTTTTATAGTTGAAAATGATATTTTTCTCTCTAAAGAGGATATCGATTATCATTCAAATAGAAAATTACTTGAAGTCGTGAAGTTACATGATTTGAGTACTTATGCTTCACTGAATTCTGCAAAAGCAGGTGGAGGTAAAAAATCACAATATCGTACTACAAATATTGTTAGTTTCATTGATCACAGTTCTTACACAAAAACAATTTCTCTCTATTTAGATCCCTCATTAAATAACGTTCTTGGAAATGGATTAGATCAGGCTATCACTCGTTATAACAATCTAGACATTGCGCTAAAATTTATTCGGGTTCAAAATGCAAATGTTGCCTCAATAAGAATTACCCCGGCGGACAATAGCACACCGAAAAAGTACCTTATGAAAGCTGGATTTCCACAATCATCAGGAGCCCCGTATAATAGTATTTTAGTCAATACCAACTACTATAATAATAATACAATAAGGTATGATATTGCTTCAACATTGGCGCATGAAATTGGTCATTGTATAGGCTTAAGACATACCGATTATATGAATCGTGTGTTTAGTTGTGGCGCTGAAACTGATGTAAATCCAAATGAAGGATCTGGAACTGATGGAGCTGTACATATACCAGGAACTCCTACGATTCCCGAGTATAATTCCTTTATGTTAGCTTGTACTGATGGCGTAGATAGGCCGTTTACTCAAAATGATATTTTGGCTCTCAAAACACTTTATCCGTTAAAAGCCCCGTCTTTTTATGTTGCTTTGAGCACTATTATTCTAGAGGATAGATCATCTTATAGTTCTTGTTGTGATTATAATGATTATGATGTTAAATATGAAGCAAAATTCTATAAAGATCAGGCTGGTACAACTCCATATTACCCTACTTCTCCATTTGTTCTTCGTGGAGCACTTTTTCACAATAATTCGTTTGTTCAGCAATTAAATATAAACATTCCCACAGGAGTTCAATCCTATGATTTGGGAACATATACTAATTCATCTGTATTAGAATGGGGAACGACTGTATCTCAGGATGAACATCAAGTAATAGTTTATCCAAGTTATGACCTTTATTTAATGAGGTAGTATATATCAAGATAGTATAAGAGATAATAGAAAAGGTCAAGATTATATCTTGATCTTTTCTATTATAATAATCAATCTTTCCACCTAAACGAACAAAAACTACCCCCTTAATACAGACTGGCTTGCTGATATTTGGCTTATAACTTAATTATAAACCCAACTGATGATGAAGCAGTTCTGTATGTCCATACTCCTGGGTATTGGCGTCTGCATGTCTCTTTGTGCATTTCCACAAAGCACAGGCCTGGTTAATTGGCCGGCGCAGGCTGACCCCAGATTAATAGGTGAGCTCGTGGCTCAACGTTTTGTGGCAAGTCCGCATAACAGTTTTAAACCGCCAGCTCCACCAAAAAACATTACTTATCCCGAAGTATGTGCCTGGTATGGGGCATTGAAGTATGCCGAAGTGAGCAACAATAAGACCTTATTGACGCAATTGACACAACGCTTTATGCCTTTGTTTGACATGGAAAAGCACCTTGTTCCGCGACCTTGGCATGTGGACTTTTCCGTCTTTGGAACGGTTCCGCTGGAAATCTATCTGCAAACAAAAAACAAGAAATGCTATACCATGGGAATGCGTTTTGCAAATGCACAATGGTCCATTCCGATTGACTCCCCTCAGGTTGTAAAAGACGGTTATCAGAAATTTCTCGATAAAGGACTTACCTGGCAGACCCGCTACTGGATTGACGATATGTATATGATTACCATGATTCAATCAAAAGCCTTTCAGGTAACGGGAGATCAGCACTATATTGATCGCGCAGCCCATGAAATGGTTGTCTACCTCGATACTATTCAAAAAGAAAATGGTCTTTTTTATCACGCACCGGATGCACCTTTCTTTTGGGGACGCGGGAATGGCTGGATGGCCGCGGGAATGAGCGAATTGCTGTCTTCATTAAAGAAAGACAACCCCAATAAACCCAAAATATTGGCTGCTTACCGCAAAATGATCACAAGCCTAAAGAAGTATCAACGTCCGGACGGCCTTTGGGGGCAATTGATTGATAAACCTGAATCCTGGGTAGAAACTTCGGGTTCTGCCATGTTCACTTATGCCATTATTATGGGCATAAGACAGGGATGGCTCGATACGGAGGAATATACGCCCATCGCACGCAAGGCATGGATTGCTTTGACGGGCTACATCAACAAAGATGGCGATATCAGCAACGTCTGCGAGGGTACCAACCGAAAAAATGATTACCAGTACTATCTCGATCGAAAACAGAAAACAGGGGATATGCACGGCCAGGCGCCCATACTTTGGTGTGTGTATGCTTTATTAAAAAAATAACCAGCTATGATGAGATTATGGACAATTTTGCTGCTTTTGTTTGCGACAGCAGCATCGGCACAACATATTCGTTGGCAGGAACAATACCCCGGTGTATGGAAAGGAACATTTGGCAAACCCGATAATTATATGCTGCTGTCTGCGGCAGGTACGATACCTCAGGCTGCGACCCTCGAACGGTTGCAGTCTGTCGATTTTCCATTACCCAAGATGGAGGTGCATGCCGAACTGATCGATAGTAAAACATACCTGCGGTTCCCGCTGCAAAAAAATGAACAGATCTACGGATTGGGACTTAATTTTCAGACGGTACATCAGCGGGGGAAGATTCTTAATCTGCATGTCGACCATTACGGTGGCAAAGATAATGGGCGCACCCATGCACCTGTTCCGTTCTACGTCTCTTCCAGAGGATATGGTGTATTGGTCAACTCAGCACAATATTTAACGTATTATGTGGGAACAGGCGTACGGAAAGATGCTAAAGTTCCTGCAGAAGTAAAAGATCGCAATACCGATAAAAGTTGGAACTCCCGGCCTTACTCCGATGCGGTGGAAGTATACGTCCCTACAGAAGGGGCGGAAGTTTATGTATTTGCAGGCATCAATCCGCTCGATGCCATAAAACGCTATAACCTCTTTTGTGGCGGTGGTGCCCTGCCGCCGAAATGGGGGCTTGGTTTTACACAACGTGTACAAAAGCTTTATACGGCAGATGAGGTGATCAAGGAGGTGGCGGAATTTGAGGAACATGGCTTCCCGCTTGATTTTATTGGGCTCGAACCCGGCTGGCAGTCCAAGGCTTACCCTTGTTCTTTTGAGTGGGATAAGGGACGTTTTCCAAACCCGGCAGCCTTGGTAAAGAAACTGGCCGATAAAGGTGTGCGTCTGAACCTATGGACAAACCCTTATGTCTCTCCAGAATCTCCTGTCAGTAAAGCGATTGAACCTTTTACCGGCTCGCATACGGTGTGGAATGGGACTGTCCCTGATCTGAATCATCCAGACGCAAAACGCATCCTTGCAGGCCAACTGAGCCGTTCGCAGATCGATATTGGCATCAGCGGATATAAGATTGATGAAGTCGATGGTTACGACTATTACCTTTGGCCCGATATGGCTAAATTTCCCTCGGGTATCAGTGGGATACAAATGCGGCAAACCTATGGTGTACTTGCACAAAAATTGACCGACAGTCTATACCGCCAGCACAACAAACGGACGTTTGGACTGGTGCGTGCATCCAACGCCGGAGCCAACAACATGCCCTATGTGATCTATAACGACTATTATAGCCATCAGGACTTCATCACTGCACTGGTCAATAGCGGGTTTTGCGGCGTACTGTGGACACCAGAGGTGAGGGGCTCCAAGACAGGCGAGGAATGGTTGCGCCGTTTCCAGACTGTTGTATTCTCACCAATGGCCATGATCAATGCTTGGTCGAGTGGAACAAAACCCTGGTCTTTTCCTGAAGTGGCCGAAAAAGTGAAGTACTATGCGCAATTGCGGATGGAATTGATGCCTTATCTCTATTCTGAATTTGCAAAATATCATTTTGAAGGAACTCCTCCCTTTCGGGCCATGGTGCTGGAAGAGGGATTTCAGGGGCAAACAAACGCAAGCCTGAGCAATCAGGATCTGGAAACAAATCCTTATCTGGAAGCGGTAAACAAGGAGGTAAAAGATCAGTACATGTGTGGCGAATATCTGTTGGTGGCGCCTTTATTTACAGGCGAGTCGACTAGAAAGGTGCTTTTGCCTAAGGGTAACTGGTATGATTTCTATTCGGGCCGTTATGTCGGTAATGGCGAGGAAATCGTTGCCAAACCCGAAGACGATCGGATACCCGTCTATGTAAAAGATGGTGGCATTAT
>Ga0265296_1001619_pt1 | contig 25261 bp, 25 predicted proteins | sample MunlanPumphouse1_FD_189073 | JGI IMG/M metagenome (GOLD analysis project Ga0265296, IMG submission 189073) | Groundwater microbial communities from a municipal landfill in Southern Ontario, Canada - Pumphouse #1 | ecosystem: Environmental > Aquatic > Deep subsurface > Groundwater | place... | reverse complement strand
ATAACCGCGGCGTCGCATTAGGAAATCTTTGCCGGTATGTCGAAACGGTCGATTCGTATGACAAGGTTCTTGCTATCAACCCAGAATTCGCAGAAGCGTGGTATAACCGTGGTTTAGCGTTAAGTGAACTAGGTCGGTATTCGGACTCGGTAGAATCCTTTGACAAAGTGCTTGCTATCAAGTCCGATAATGTCGAAGCGTGGTACAACCGCGGAGTCGCATTAGGAAAGCTTGGCCGGTATGTCGAAGCGGTCGATTCGTATGACAAAGCACTTGCTATCAACCCAGAATTCGCTGATGCGTGGTATAACCGTGGTTTAGCGTTAAGTGAACTTGGCCGATATGCAGAAGAGGTCGTCTCGTATGACAAGGTGCTTGCCGTCAAGGCCGATAATGTGGATGCGTGGTACAACCGTGGAGTCGCATTAGGAACGCTTGAACGATATTCGGAAGCGGTTGACTCGTATGACAAGGCACTTGCAATCAATCCAGAATTCGCTGAGGTGTGGTATAACCGTGGTTTAGCGTTAAGTGAACTTGAAAGATATTTAGAATCGGTAGAATCCTTTGACAAAGTGCTTGCTATCAAGTTCGATAATGTGGATGCCTGGTACAACCGCGGAGTCGCATTAGGAAAGCTTGGCCGGCATTCGGAATCGGTTGACTCGTATGACAAGGCACTTGCAATCAATCCAGAATTCGCTGAGGTGTGGTATAACCGTGGTTTATCGTTAAATGAACTAGGTCGGTATTCAGACTCGGTTGAATCCTTTGACAAAGTGCTTGCTATCAAGTCCGATAATGTCGAAGCGTGGTACAATCGCGGCGTCGCATTAGGAACGCTTGAACGATATTCGGAAGCGGTTGACTCGTATGACAAGGCACTTGCAATCAATCCAGAATTCGCTGAGGTGTGGTATAACCGTGGTTTATCGTTAAGTGAACTAGGTCGGTATTCGGACTCGGTTGAATCCTTTGACAAAGCTCTTGGTATCAAGTCCGATAATGTCGATGCGTGGTACAATCGCGGCGTCGCATTAGGAACGCTTGAACGATATTCGGAATCGGTTGACTCGTATGACAAGGCACTTGCAATCAATCCAGAATTCGCTGAGGTGTGGTATAACCGTGGTTTATCGTTAAGTGAACTTGGAGAGCATGCTGAAGCGATCGATTCGTATGACAAAGCACTAGTCCTCAATCCAAATGATGCGAGTATGTGGAACAACCGAAGTTTAGCGTTAAGTGAACTTGATCGGTATTCAGAAGCAGTCGATTCGTATGACAAAGCACTATCCCTCAATCCAAATGATGCGAGTATGTGGAACAACCGGGGTTTAGTGTTAAGTGATCTCGGTCGGTATGTCGAATCGGTCGACTCGTATGACAAAGCACTATCCCTCAATCCAAATGATGCGAGTGTGTGGAACAACCGGGGATTAGTGTTAAGTGAACTAGGTCGGTATTCCGACTCGGTTGAATCCTTTGACAAGGTTCTTGCTATGCACCCGGAATTCGCTGGAGCGTGGTATAACCGGGGATTAGCGTTAAGTGAACTAGGTCGGTATTCCGACTCGGTTGAATCCTTTGACAAGGTTCTTGTTATGCACCCGGAATTCTCTGGGGCGTGGTATAACCGGGGTTTAGCGTTAAGTGATCTCGGTCGATATGCAGAAGCGGTCGACTCGTACGACAAGGTGCTTGCAATCCACCCAGATTTCGTCGATGCATTGTACAACCGGGGTTTAGCGTTAAGTAAACTCGGTCGGTATTCAGATTCGGTCGAATCATTCGACAGGGTTCTTACCGTAAACCCGGAAAACGCCTTGGCATGGAGCAATCATGGACTCGCGCTCGATAAACTTGGTCGGTATTCCGACTCGGTTGACTCCTATGACAAAGCGCTTGCCATTAACCCAAATCTCGTTGAGGCGTGGTACAACCGGGGATTGGCGTTAAGTGAACGTGGTCGGTATTCAGATTCGGTTGACTCCTATGACAAAGCGCTTGCCATTAACCCAAATCTCGTTGAGGCGTGGTACAACCGGGGATTGGCGTTAAGTGAACGTGGTCAGTATTCAGATTCGGTCGACTCGTATGACAAGGCACTTGCTATCAACCCAAATGATGCCAGTGTGTGGTATAACCGGGGATTGGCGTTGAGTAAACTTGACCATCATGCTGAATCAGTCGACTCATATGATAAGGCACTAGCCCTCAACCCAAATTTCGCTGGAGCGTGGGTCAACCGTGGAAATGCGCTCCATTACCTTGGACAACATGCAGCAGTGGTCGACTCATATGATAAGGCGCTAGCTATCAATCCAAATCTTCCTGGGGTGTGGAACAACCGGGGATTAGCATTAAGGGATCTCGGTCGACATGCCGAATCGCTCGACTCATTCGATAAGGTTCTTGCCCTTAACCCAGAACTCGCCGGGACATGGAACAACCGGGGATTAGCGTTAAGTGATCTCGGTCGATATGAAGAAGCGGTTGACTCGTATGACAAGGCAATTGCTATCAACCCGGACTACATAAAAGCGTGGAATAACCGTGGATTCGCGCTCGACAAACTCGGTCGGTATGCAGAAGCAATCGACTCGTATGACAAGGCGCTAGCCCTCAACCCGGATTTCGCCGATGCATGGAATAACCGAGGATTCGCTTTAGGTAATCTCGATCGGCATACAGAAGCAATCGATTCATATGACAAAGCCCTTGCTATCAACCCAGACTTCACTGATGCATGGTTCAACCACGGAATGGCATTACTAAATCTCGAACAGTATGCAGAATCTATCGTCTCCTTTAACAAGGTAATTGATATTGACCCGGATGACGAGGTCGCGCGAAACAATCGTGAATTTGCACGTCAACACTATAATTTAAACCCCTGATCATTTGTCCCCTGTAAGGTGCAATTGTTCTACGCCAGAAATTACTAAATGATGTGGGTACTCCCCATAAAAAATAGGTGATTTTTGATTATCTTCATGAAATGTGAATTCAGCTCGCCAATTCACAACGAAGATTTGATTAAGACTTTATCTAAAACTGGAGTTTTAAAAATCTCGAAATTCTTTTCAAAAACAGTTGGTTAGTCATTCAATCCCTACTGCTCGTGCATGGATATCGCCTATCCCGCATTGACAGCAGAGCCCCACCATTAACAATTCTATAGACGGATATCATTGATGATGGATGAAATTATTTACTTTTATCAGAATTTCCGGTTGGATCATCCATTAACACTTCTCGTAATATCTTACGGAATTCATCATCATGACGAGCGAGATCGAAGAATATATTGCGCATTGTTTCAGGAAACCGTTCACTGTTCATATCATGAAATTGACAATAATAGGCGCATGCATCAATAATAATATCAGCACGATCCAGATATTTCTGCTTTGCAATGATATCCAGTTTTTCCAACAACGTAGCTGGTATTATCAGCGAGATGGGAGGCTCGTCGTGGGTCATATATTTGAGTTATTTTTAAACTATGTAACGAGCCTGTTGGATAAAAACCCTGCGGCTCTTTTGGCGAGTGATATTGAAGCTGTCCAATGAGCCATGCGAATCGTTGAACAGGTCTTTAGTTCAACGTCTGGTGTGGGATATATTTTCGGAATGGTTCACTTTCACCCCGCCCGGTTCGGTGCTTATATGCACATTGTTTCAACTAGGTAAGTGGGAAGGACGAAAATCCCCCTGACAATGAGTCAGATGCTCGAAATCGCTTGCATCTCGGACCTTCCAACCTCTCAAAACCTCATAAGATCCCCTCTATACCCGGAGATGGATCACCCCCCTCTTCTCTTTTCGTTTTTGTTAGGGTTTGCAGGCAACGCAGGGGAATCTCGTCACACAATCATAATATATTTTTAGAACGTTTTCCTAATGTCTGCTATGGCTCTTCGTTCCCTGAATCTTCCCGGTGTTGGAACAAAATACGAATTTGAGACTGACAAGGGTGACACGGTCGCCATTTTTTTCACAAAAACCGGCTCAATCCAGATGTATACACTCCAGAAAAACTGCCATACCCCAAGCGCGGCCGAGATGTCACCGGTTGAGGCCCGGAGGCTGGGAAATATCTTAACCGGTGCGATCATTGAAGCCGACCAGGAGAGTGTTGAGATTGCATTTTCAGCGCTTGCCGATTTACGGATCACTATTCACACGTTCTTTGTCACATCTGCTGTTGTAGGAAAGACCATTGAAGACCTCCAGATCCGGGCAAAAACCGGTGCGACCGTGATCGCGGTCTATCGACATGACCGGAATATTATCAACCCGCCGCCCACGTTTGTGTTTGAAAAGGGCGATGCGGCACTGGTTATTGGCGAGAGCGACCAGATCAAAAAGTTCGAGCGCGAAATTATGGTGAATTAATGGAAAGTCTCGTTCTTGCGCTTTTTATCTGTCTGGTACTGGCTCTCATCACCAAGTACCTGTCAATACCCGCCATCCCGTTCTACATCCTTGCAGGGGTACTGTTAGGAAAAGCCGGAGGAGGGATGCTGACAACAAATGAGGTCAGTTACTTCTTCTCTGAGATGGGGTTGATCTTCTTATTGTTCTTCATGGGTCTTGGCTTAAAACCGGAACGGATCGCATCGAACCGGGTCGCTGTCCTGACCAGCGGGATCATTGATCTCAACATAAATATGATCATCGGGTTTATGGCGGCGTATTTACTCGGTTTTTCGCTTATGGAATCGCTCATCATCGCATCTGCTTTCTATATCTCAAGCACCGCGATGGCACTTACATCTTTAATCGAAAACCGAAAGCTGATGCTTCGTGAATCTGATACGGTCATCTGGCTGATGGTATTTGAAGATCTTGTGCTGATCATCTTCCTTGCGATCATCTCTGCCGGCAACCAGAACCTGGTGTTCTTCTTAATCAAAATCCTCGCAGTCCTCGGAGTACTCTACGCACTCGCTCATTATGGTAAGGAATTTCTTATCTCCATTCTTGATCGGGATGACGAACTCCCCATCCTCTTTACGTTTGCCGCAGTACTCATCACTGCATCCTTCTCACTGTATCTTGGTGTCCCCGAAACGATGATGGTGATTGCACTGGGGGTTGCATTCGCAACAACGGATCCGGATGCTTTTGAGCAGCATGCCCGTCCGTTCAAAGATGTATTCTTAGTGGTCTTCTTTGTCTTCTTTGGCGTCACCGTGGATTTTTCCGGTGGGGCAAACTGGTTTGTTATCGGAGCTATCAGCCTTCTTGCCGTGGTCAGCAAGCTTATATCCGGATTGCTGACGGGAATATTCATTCACGGATCAGCCCTTTCCGGTCTTGAGATCTGGGCAAATACCATAGCGAGGGGAGAGTTCTCCATTGCTCTTGCAGTGATCTATGGGTCACCTGTTGTGGGCACCACGATCGCAGCGATGGTTATTGTGACTTCCATCGTGGGGTCATTCATAGCAAAATACAGTGGTATCTTGCGCCGGGGAATTGTGAATCACGGGCGACACAGGGCATTAATGCGGCGGTCTCACTAAAATTTTTGATGGGCCTCGTGGGAAATACCCCCCCTTTTAATTACCCTATCTTAAAAAAATTCCCTCTTTTCGTATCGGGTTTAATACAATGAAAGCCCGCAGCAAGTACTGCAAAGCTTAAAAAAATTACGGAGTCTTCTGGTTCCGGGCATATTCTGAAGGATCACTGTCCTCGTCATGCCCGCGTTTTGCAACGATCTCCTGCACAACCTTTCTTGAACTGCAAAGATCGCTATCGGCATATTTTCCTATGCGCACGATCTTTGGTGTAAGGTTCCGGGCAGCAAGCTGCGTGCGGATTTTTTCCTCGTCAAAGAGCTGGTTAAACCCTATCGTGATCACATCCGGGGAAATCTCTTCAATTGGGCGGAACATATCTGTTTTGTCACCGAGAATTGCGTGGTCTACCGGGCGGAGTGATGCTATCATTGCCAGCCTCTGATCTTCCGGAATGATCGGGCGGGGTTTATGTTTCACGTTCATATCGCGGGCTACGATCACCCAGAGCTCATCCCCTAGTTTTTTGGACTCTTCAAGGTAGTAGAGATGTCCCGGGTGCAGGAGGTCAAACGTGCCGGTAGCAACAACCCTGCGGACACTCACGCGATCACCTCAATCCTGCACGGTTCCCCGTCGGCGCTGAAGCATTGCCAGTCCCCTGTGCGGTACGGGTGGCCGATGATGAGGTGGAACCGCCCGGCCCGTGGGAAGAAATGCACATCCGCATCAGAAGGCCGCAGCACACCGTTTGGGTGACTGTGGGCGCTGCCGGCAAGATGGGTACCCAGCGGCATCATGTCAAAGAAGACTGACGCAGAGTTTTCTCCGGTAATCGTGCCCGGGACCATGTTCATCTCCTCGATCACCCCGTCTTTTTCTATGAGAAGGGCCACGAACTCGTTAGGGTGGGCGTCACGACCCAGTTCGAGAAGCAGCTGGAGAAGTTCCTGTTTGATTCCGCGGATGTTCATGGTGGGTGCCTGGTATGCCGTGTACCGATCATATGCGTGCTGCTGGTCAAAAAAATGCTCGTAAAAATAAATGGGAATAAGGAATCACGATTCTATCTTTGCAAGTTCCTTACTCAGGTCCTTAGAGAGATCGACTCCGGTGAATGCTCCGCTCGTTGGTAGTGGCATGGCAAAGGCCGGGGTGATATCGTACTCCACCGTTGTGTTTGCCGGAATCGTGAAATCCAGGATGTGTCCGCCGGTTTGCCGGTCATCGCTGATGAAATGCAGGTGGTAGCCTGCGACATTGAGACCCTTGAAAAAGGCCGGGGTATAGAACCCGACTATTGTCCCGGTCGTATTTGTGTACGTATACACCGACTGGTTCTTTGCCGCATCCGTGAGCGTGGGGTACGGTTCCTGCTGGGCAGGTATTGCCCGCACTTTCATGAACGGGAACGTTCCCTTCATCCGGACCGCGTAGATCATGTTCTGTGTAGGTAACCGGCTGCTCATTTCCGTGGAAAATACGGAAAAGTTCATCGGCCGGCCCGTGGTTGTAGCAAAATCGCGTTCAAAGTATGTGACCGTGGCAAAGGGTGTGGTGGCAGTATCCTTCACTGTGTATACCCTGCCATCAGCCTTTACCTGGTATACCGTTCCTTCGAGCACGATCATCTCGCCATCGAGCGCATCGAACGTACCGATGCCGAAGTCCCCATGCTTTTTCATCTCACCGACCGGCTGGACGCCTGCATACACACCCTGCATGAGAGCGTCAATGGTCGATACCTGGTAGAGGATCTCGTGATCCGCCGGTACTGCTGAAGCGGCCGGTAGCTTAGAAAAAGTAGTATAGACCGCTGCCCCGCAGAAAACGAGTACAATCGCAAGGCCAATACCAAGGAAAAATTTTGCGTCCATAACTTTTTGCCAGAAAAATTATTTTTTGCCGGTCACTTTGATGACATGAAAGCCGAACTGGGTCTTGACCGGGCCGACAACCTTGCCAACCTCTTCGGTAAAAGCAATTGTCTCGAACTCGGGCACCATCATGCCCTTGCCGAACCAGCCAAGGTCTCCCCCGTTCTTTCCTGAAGGGCAGGATGAGAACCGCTTTGCAACTGCAGCGAAATCTTCGCCGTCAGCGAGTCGTTTCATGATCTTGTTTGCTTCGTCTTCGGTTTTTACAAGGATATGTGATGCACGTGCCTGTGGTGCCATGCTATACAGGTGCACCTTCCCGGAAATAAAATGGTTGGTCCGGTTTTCAGAACTCCCCATCCTGCTCGAAGCTTCGCCCATACTTTATCGCGAGTTCGGCCTTGTAGAGTTCTCGTCCAAGATATCCGGCGTGGTCGAGCAGCGTAACATCGCCATGAGAAAGGATTGTATAAAGCATATCCTGCCAGCGTTTGCCCCGCACCGCATTTCCGTTGATCGCGGCAATGATATGATCTCCTTCAATCCCGATCCGGAAATTGCCCTTTGGATCATAGGTGATCTCGTTCGGCATCTTTTTTGTCGCAATAACCGTCTCGTATTCAACTGGTGGCTCACGCCGTTTCCGTTTCTCCTTGAGCACGAGCAGATCGATACCCAGATCCTTGGGATACGGGTGATCCTTTGCAAGCACCATCATATCAACGGCCCGCCGCATTTCCTTAATTGAACCTTGAGTCTTGTCTGAGTGCTCGCTCGAAAAGATAACAGAGGCCCCCACTTCTTTTGCCATACCGGCCAGCAATGCATTCACGCCAATCGAGTCCGCATCAAGGAGCTCGACCACATTGCCGGCCCCAAAAAAGAGTGGATGCCCGATTTTTTTAAAATTCTTCAGCGATGCCACCAGCCCGGAACCTACCGGCTGAAGGAGTGGATCAGCAATGATACACGTGATACCGGCATGTTTTGCCATCGCGATATTCTTTTTGAGCGTGTTGTCCCCCGGCACAACAACTGCAGCAACCCCAGCATCGGCAATCTCGCCTCCGATCAATGGGATGTTTTTTTCCTGAAGGGAGAGAACGAGGTCTGCCCTGATGAGTGCCGCCCGGATCAGCACCGGATCCTGTGTATCCACGGCAAGTGGCTGGTCGATATCTGCAACAAGGGAAAATGCCCGGGTCACATCCTGCGGAGTCGCATCGAAACCAAAACCGAGATCTACAATATCTGCACCTGTAGAAAAAAACCGTTCCACAACCTTGCGGAGTTCTTCGCACCGGTGAGCGTCCATGATCTCTGCGAGTACCTTCATCCGCGATTCGCCACCTATCTTAACGCCCCGGATTAGGAAATCGGCGCCAGCTTCCTGCTCCATCTGCTGAATACGGCGCATCGCATCCCCTTCCTTCTTTACAGCGAGGAATTCATCGGCAGGAATTGTGCGCGAGAGGGTAATCGTGTCCAACAGTGGCAGGATAAGGGCGAGATCTGCAGCATGGCGAGGGCCGCGATAGACCGGAACACCGGTTTCCCGTGCAACATGATCAAATGAGGCTGTGCACATCCCGGAGATGATCACACAATCGTAGTCTCCTTTGTTTATCAGGATCCGGAGTGCATGCGGTGTGAGAAATGAGGCTATCTCCCCGGTCACCACCACATCTGTATCAAAACCCGCTGCCGCATGTTTCACTATCCTCTCAGTGGCAGCACCAGTTGGCAGCAGGATGCGCATAAGTTCCCTTAATACCACAGAGATAAAAATACTATGATCAGATGCTGGTCTGCGATCTGCACGTGCATACAAATTACTCCAAAGACGGTGAGAGTAGTATCGAGGAGATCATCAGGGCAGCTGAAGTGGCAGGACTCGATGCGATCGCCATCACCGACCATGATTCTGTTGATGGCGCAAAGAAGGCACTCGAGTGTGAGACTAATGTGCTCGTGATTCCCGGCATTGAAGTCACTACAAAACATGGCCACCTCCTTGTTCTTGGGGTTACCGAGATCATACCCGCAGGGCTCGGTGTGGAAGAGACCGTTGCCATTGCCCGGAGAATGGGGGCGTTGCTCATCCTTCCCCACCCGTACCATGTCTGGCGACATGGTGTTGCCCGAAGGAGAAAAGCCGGCATGATCGTTGTTGATGCAGTGGAATCCTTCAACAGCCGGTATATTGTTGGTTCAGCAAACCGGAAAGCGGCACGGATCGCCATGAAACTGGGTAAGCCCTGTGTTGGTGGAAGCGATGCCCATAATGCACGGTTCGTAGGATTTGGCAGAACCTATGTCGATGCGGAGAAGAATGTGCCTGCAATTCTTGACGCCATCCGGGCTGGTAACGTTACCTGCGGTGGAAAAAAGACGCCGCTGCGCACCTACACCCGCCAGTCACTCAACAACACATGGAGAAAGATCAAACGGATAACCCGGCGCATGCAACTCCGGTGAGGCTCGCGTTCCGGGTCTCTTACCTCGGCAGCAGATTCTATGGCTCACAGATGCAGGCAGCCCACCGTACAGTCGAAGGAGAGTTTGTTGCAGCATGCCAGCGGCTGAGCCTTTTTGATGATTGGCGAAAGGCCGGTTTTTTGTCGGCAGGGAGGACGGATCGCGGTGTACATGCATGTGGGCAGGTAATCTCGTTCTCAACAGATGCACCGGATCGCGCAAGAACCGTGATCAATACCCAACTCCCCCCCGATCTCTGGTGCAATGAGTATGCCGATGTATCCCCGGAATTTCATCCGCGATACGATGCGAAGTCCCGCACATACCGGTATTATTTTTCAACCCCCCCCCATGATCCGGAGGCTATGGACCGGGCTGCCCAGCTTTTTTTGGGCAGTCATAATTTTGCCAACTTCGCCCGGGTAAGGGACAAAAACCCGTACCGGAACATCCTTGATGCCCATGTGGGAGCGGAAGACGAATTTGTTTTTTTTGAAGTAAAAGCCGAGAGTTTCCTCTGGCACCAGGTAAGGTGCATGGCATCAGCGTTGCATCTTGTCGGGAACGGGGAAGCGGACGAGGGTTCAATTGCCCGCTTGCTGGATTCAGTCGCAGACAGACCTCTCCAGCCTGCCCCTGCAGAAGGGCTCATTCTCTGGGATACGGATTGCAGGATTTCGTGGACACCGGTGACTACAGATGGGCAGAGCGGTCCATTCATCGAGCATCTGGTACGGCATCATGCGCTTATGGAGAAGATGTGCCGGGTGCTTAAACATGAAAAGAAATGAGCACTTGATTTGCGAGAAAGAATAAACACAAAATTGCAGGGAATTTTTCTATTATTTTTCCTGTCACAAATATTCATTCAATCTGCCGGGCACAACCGCTTGCAACTGCAGCTTCACTGACCGCGAGGGCTACGGCCTTTACTACACCCCGGTTAAGCACCTGCGGAAGGATTCTGTCTTTGCGTGGCCGTTTGACATAATTGGCAAGTGCATGAGCGGCGGCAACCTTCATCTCATCAGAGATGCGTGTTGCACAGACATCGAGAGCCCCGCGGAAGATCCCCGGAAATGCTAGTGCATAATTGATCTGGTTGGGAAAATCGCTGCGCCCGGTACCGACAATTGCTGCCCCTGCCACCAGTGCATCATCGGGAAATATTTCCGGCATGGGACTTGCAAGGGCAAATATGATAGGATCTTTGTTCATTGATCGGACCATTGCCGGCGTGATAATCGCGGGCACAGATACACCGATACATACATCAGCACCCCGCATAGCATCTTCCAGTGTTCCGGTCCGCCCGCCCCTGTTGGTCTTTTCGGCGATAATAAATTTGTATTTATTGGCATACAACCCCTCGCGGGCATGATGGATGATCCCTTTACTGTCACATACGATGATATCCTGCACCCTGCTGCAGAGTTTGGGATCATAACCTATGCACATGAGCATACGGGTGATAGCAAACCCGGCGGCACCGGCTCCGACAATAACAATTTTCAGATCCTCAAATCTCTTTTTTGTCACCTTGCAGGCATTGAGGAGGGCTGCAAGCACTACAACAGAGGTTCCATGCTGGTCATCGTGCATGACGGGAATCCCGATATCCTGGAGTGCCTCTTCCATCTCAAAACATTTCGGTGCGGCAATATCTTCAAGGGCGATTCCCCCAAATACCGGTGCTATGTTCTTTACTTCATCGACAAAATCCGTATGGTAACTCTCAAAACAGATGGGAAATGCATCGATGTCGGCCAGCTTTTTAAAAAGGAGTGCCTTTCCCTCCATCACCGGAATTGCGGCATAGCCCCCGATATTACCCAGGGAAAGTACCCGTGATCCATCGCTTACAATTGCAATTGTGTTTGCTTTGAGGGTATATTTGTAAGCAAGATTCTTGTCCTTATGAATTGCCCTGCAGACCGCTGCCACACCCGGGGTATATGCTAAGGAGAGATCCCTGCGATCTGCCAAAGGTACTTTGGAATGGACCTCGATCTTTCCACAGTACTTTGCATGAAGATCAAGCGATTCCTTGTAGATGTCTATCTTTTTGCCGGTCATAATCCCCGTACCCGATAATTCTATGAATGTGAGGGGATGGTATCAATCTTGTTATTGAAAAAAATGATTATTTCCGGGGATATGTCCCGAACACTACGTCAATCCATGCTGCAATTTCATCTCTCACCCTGCGGTACCCGTCAAGAATCGCCTCATTGGAGCCGGGTGTCAGGTGAGGATCAGAAAAACCGTGATGAATGGTTTTTTCTGAACCCGGTACGTAAGGGCAGACTGCATGGGCATTATCGCAGAGCGTGACTGCCAGATCAAACGAGATCCCCCGGAATTCATCGATGGTTTTTGAGCGGTGGTGCGAGATGTCGATCCCGATCTCCTGCATTACTTCTATAGCCCGGGTGCTCACCTTTGCCTGCCGTGTACCGGCACTGAACACTTCATAATGGTCGCCGTATTTTGCCCGTAGCAGCCCCTCAGCCATCTGGGAGCGTGCGGCATTTGCCGTACACACAAAGATGACCCGCGTTTTTGGCGTCATTTTTTATCACAGCAGGCGGATTTTTCTTCCTGAACGCCACAGCAGGATCCCTCATCCCCACCGCAGCTGCATTCCCCGCTGTCCATATCTTTTCCCCTCAGGGCGGCACTGATCATCGCCCATGCACAACCGACCCCGCTCTGCACTTCGATCGCCTGGACCGGACAGTTCAGGGCACATGCCCCGCACTCCATGCAGGCAGCCGGACGGACAAGCTCCGCATGTTCCGGACCTTCCGCAAATACTCCGTGAGGACAGACCTGGGTGCAGCGTTTGCAGTTTATGCACCGATCCTTATGGAACTGAAGGGTGTTATTTTCGTAGGAATCAAACATCAGATCACTCCTATGAGACGGTTCACTCCCAGCGCTATTCCAAAAATTACACCGGCAACCGCCATAATTGTCATGATAGGTATGTACCGGTAAATCTCCTTTCTGACCCCGGTCCGTGAAGTGAATGTTGATGATCCGGTAAAATTCAGGGCAAGGTAAGCGGTAACCGCTGGTATAATGAGGAGCGGTGTGATGGCGGCAATGAGCCTGGCCCAGCCGGGCAATGTCAGAGCTGAAGCGAAGGCTGCTGCGAACGGGATTGCCACAACACCCCCGAGAAGGAGGCCTTTAGTGGAGAAGTCTTTTGTTGGGATGAACGGGAGTAAAACCGGGAAGAGTACTGTTCCTGTAACCACGGCAGAGATGGCTGCAAGTGCTGCGACCGGACCGGCAAGGAACCAGAGTACGGCTGCGATAATGATGGTTGGGAATGCTATGTGAACTAACTCCACGGGTGCCAGAACGATCCGGTCGCGGACCGGGAATTGAACCGTACGCATCTCTAGATTCGCTTTTCCGGTCCTGATATATTCAGGGAGATCCCTGGCACGGACCGGGCCATATTCTACCTTGAAGCCGGACCGGCGCTGTACATCATGTGCGGAAATTCCCGGTGCTCCAAGCTGCGGGACGATGATTCTCCGGTGGGTAACAATGCCGGCAAGTCCGGTGGTGTCGATCCGCCCGACCATTTCATCGGTGCCGAACGTACCTTTTCCGGCAGCACACCAGACATTGATCCCTTTGGTATCCAGTACAAGGATGTAAGCGTCGAATCCTGCAAGTGCAGAACGCACAGCATCGAAGCTCAGTGTATAATTTGCCGAAGCAAAGACCGGAGATTCCGTTGTCGGGTTGCCGAGCCGGTAGAGGCCGGGTTCTATCCGGTGTCCCATCCGGTTCATCCCCCAGCGGGCAAGGAAATGATCACGCTGGTTGGCAAACGTGATTTTACTATCAGTAATACGAACACCTGTTTGTTGCGAAGTACCTGAACTACAACTGCATGGGGACACATTTGCAACGGAAGAGCACAAGCAGCTTGATTGTTGAGAAGATGCCATAAATTTACACTCCTCAGTGTTCCGTTTCGTGCATAAGCGGCCCAAGCACATCTTTTACCATTCCGCTCAGGTTTTCAACTTTCATAAGTGCAAGACAGCAGATGCTGCCGTCCTTCTCCCAGCTGATCAGGGCGAGTTTGTCACCGGTCCTGATGCCAGCTTTTTCCCGGATATCTTTCGGGAGCACCATCTGTCCGCGCTCGTCTACGCTCAATACAGCTTCCACTTTACATCCGGTGACCGGGCTACACCCGCAGGGAGAGCTGCCGGGTGTGCACGTTGAATTATCCATCTTTTTTTTAGTCATTTGAATCCTCAGAATAATGTAGAATCTTCTGCATATTTAAACTTTTCAGAAAAATCAGAAAAATCAAATTTTTTTGCAATTTGTACGGGACACAAATCATAGTACATAAACCTAGGGCCGAGAACGGTCCCGTTCTTTTTATTAATCCTCCCGCCAACATCCGATCAACAGTATGGTAGCATTCGATTGTTCGTGGTGTGGAAAGTGCTGCGCGAGTTTCGGGGCATTCATAAAAATCGAGCGCCAGCTTACCAGCCGCGATTATTACTGCAGGTATGGGATAAAGAATGAACTTTTCCTCGCCCATATAGAGGGTGAGTATGCTGACACCGATCCACCCAGTTCAAAAAATGGTGAACCAGTGAAGGGATGCCCGTTCATGCGGAAAAAACCGGATGGTGGTGGTATTGCCTGTGCAATCTATGCCACCCGCCCACGAATCTGCAGGGATTTCTGCTGCTACCGGATGGTGATCTACAATCGCGATGGCCATGAGTGCGGCAGAATTATGGGAACGGGCGAACTCAAAACCGCGGACGAAACGCTGGCACAGACCTGGAAAGAAGAGATCCTGCAGCTGCCCCATAACGGTGATGCCCGCTGGGAAAAATCCGTTATCGCTGCACTGGCAGCACATGGTTACCGCGGGGATCCCGTTGAATAGAAAAGAAAAATTATTTTGCCAGGGTGGCGGTTGGTGCCACATTCGGCTTGCATCCTTCGCCACGGAAGAGTGCCCATTCTTCGCAGGAAGTTCCGTTAGGGAACTTGCACATGCCGTATTGGCTACCGTCAGGGTTATTCAGGATCTCTGATGTCGCCCCGACTTTGCCACAGTTCACTGAGGCCGGGTTTGCCATACCGACCACTGCTGCTGTTGTGGTCACGGGTGTGAATGGTTTGCAGCCTTCATTGCGGAAGAGTGCCCATTCATCACAGGTTGTGCCATTGGTAAACGTGCACATGCCGTACTCGTTGCCCTGTGCATCTTTCTTAATATCGACGTTTCCACCGACTTTACCACAATTGACGGATGCAGGGTTTGCCATGCCGGAAATTGCCGGCGCTGTTGTGGTTACTGTAGTTCCCGACTTGCATCCTTCGCCACGGAAGAGTGCCCATTCCTCGCAGGAAGTTCCGTTAGGGAATTTGCACATGCCGTATTGGCTACCGTCAGGGTTATTCATAATCTCTGATGTAGCCCCGACTTTGCCACAGTTCACTGAGGCCGGGTTCGCCATACCCGCCGTTGCTGCAGGGGTTGGAGTGAGTGTCTTTGTTGGTGCGGGTGCCGTCGGCTGTGTGCAACCAGCCACAAGAAGAACGGCAACAAGGCAGATGCCCATAATGATAAGGAGTGTGTTTTTTGATGTCATGATTAACCGGATAGTTTTGTCCGGCACTGAATAAAAAGATGGTTTTTTAAAAAGAATTTTTTATTGATTGGCCGAAGCTGCTCGTTTCATCGCCATAACGTAATCTTGTAACTCCCTTTCCATCGCGGCCGTGTTTTTCAGGTTTCGCTCAACAATCTCTACAATTGCGCTGCCTACGATCACCCCGTCAGCTCCGGCGCGGGCACAGGTCTGTGCATGTGCGGGAGTTGAGATGCCAAAGCCGAGTGCGAGTGGAAGAGAGGTATGCCTGCGAACCCGGAGCAGGAGTTCGATTGCCCCGTCGGAAACCTGTTCACGGACACCGGTAACGCCCAGCACCGCGACAAGATACAGGTACCCGCGTGCCTTTGCTGCAATCTTTTTGATCCGTTCATCAGAGGTCGTCTGGGTGATAAGGAAGATCGGGTCAATGCCGCGTCGTTCTGCCACAGCACAGATCTCCCCTGATTCTTCGACCGGCATATCGGCTATCAGGATACCGTCCACGCCGGCATCGTGAGCTTCTTGATAGAATTTCTCGATCCCACGGCGATGGACGATGTTGTAATACGTGAGGAACACGATCGGGACATCAGAATCTTTGCGGATCTCCCGTACGATCTCAAATACCGTGTCCGGTGTCGTGCCTGCTGCGAGCGCCCGCTCATCGGCTTTCTGGATGGTTGGACCATCGGCTACCGGGTCAGAGAACGGAACTCCCAGTTCAAGGATATCCGTTCCACCGGCGATCAGTGCCCGGGCGATCCGGATACAGGTAGCCTTATCCGGGTCTCCTGCAACGGTAAACCCGATGAAGGCTGGTTTTTTCATAGAGGCATCAGTAAATGCCGTTTCAATCCGTCCCATTACAGGCACCCCTGCATCCTGGCCACTTCAGCGACATCCTTATCGCCACGTCCCGAAAGGTTGATGATCACGATATCATCCCGGTCAAACCTGTCAGCGTTCTGTTTTACGTATGCTACCGCATGGGCGGATTCCAGTGCCGGGATGATTCCCTCGGTTTTTGAAAGGAACCTGAACGCGTCCAGCACTTCAGGGTCGTTCACTGCCGCATAGGTCACGCGGTGTTTATCCTTAAGCATTGCATGTTCCGGGCCAACACCGGGGTAATCCAGACCTGCAGAGATGCTGTGAGTGGGGAGTATCTGCCCGTGCTCATCCTGCAAAAGGTACGAAAGCGTTCCATGCAGAACTCCCGTATCACCGGCGCAGAGCGTGGCGGAATGTTTTCCTGTCTCTATCCCCTCACCCCCGGCCTCGACACCGATCAGTTCCACATCATCGTCAAGGAACGGGTGGAAGATACCGATGGCATTCGACCCGCCGCCGACACACGCAACTATCGCATTGGGAAGCCGGCCCTCTTTTCTCATCACCTGCTCCCGGGCCTCTCTGCCGATCACCGACTGGAAGTCCCTGACCATGAGAGGGTACGGATGCGGACCAACAACCGAACCGATCAGGTAGTACGTGTCCCGCACGTTTGCCACCCAGTCGCGAAGTGCTTCATTGATTGCGTCCTTGAGCGTCCGTGTCCCGGATTTGACCGGGATCACTTTTGCCCCCATCAGCTCCATGCGGAAGACATTGAGCGCCTGCCGCTGGGTGTCCACTTCACCCATGTACACCTCAACGGGTATCCCAAGTGCTGCACCGACGATCGCTGTTGCAACTCCGTGCTGTCCGGCACCAGTCTCGGCGATCAGCCGTTTCTTGCCCATTTTTTTGGCAAGCAGTGCCTGCCCGAGAGTGTTGTTCAGTTTATGAGAACCGCCATGCACGAGATCCTCGCGCTTGAGATATATCTTACACTTAAGTTCGCGTGAGGCATTCGGGCAGAAGGTAAGCGGTGTCTCGCGCCCTGCGTATTCAATCTGCAATGCAGCAAGATCACGGGCGAACTGTGGATCCCTGCTCACCTTGCTATATGCATCCTCCAGTTCGATGAGTGCGCTCATCAGTGTCTCTGAGACATACTGCCCGCCGTATTGTCCGTATCTTCCCTTTGTTGTCATAATTCGCTCTTTTTTGCTGCCGCAATAAACGCAGCTATTTTTTTTTTGTCTTTTATTCCTGGTGCTGTCTCGATGCCACTTGCAACATCTACGGCATACGGGTGCACTTGCCGGATGGCATCCGCTACGTTTTCCGGAGTGAGTCCCCCGGCAAGGATGACCGGTAATTCAGATCTTTGCACAGCGTCACGGGCATGAGAGAGATCAAAGTTTTTCCCGCTGCCGTGACTCTCATCCACGATAATTGCATCACAATCTGTTGGCAGGGGATCGGTTCTCCCGATGACCCGGATCACTTTCGCTGCTGGTTTTTCCCGGAACGCAAATGGATGCGATATCTGGATTGCATCCATGTGCAGGGCAAGCATCTTTTCGAGGTCCTCTGGTGATGTGGTATGGCTCACCGCAACGGTTGTGATAAACGGGCCGACCGCATCAAAAATCTCCCGTGCCTGTTCCGGTGTTACTGACCGTTTTGACGTTGGGGAAAACACCACAACGCCAATTGCATCTGCCCCGCATGCCTCTGCGTACCGTGCATCATCCGGTCTCGTGATTCCGCAGCATTTTATGCGCATACGAACTCCTCGAGTTTCTTCTCCGGGCGATCGTGCATCATGATCGATGAACCGATCAGAAAAGCATCGCAGTAGGGTTTCATCTCCCGTATATCATCGGCTGAACGCATACCACTTTCTGATACGATTGTTCTCCCTGCGGACCGGACACTCTCCGAGAGGAGCCGGGTCGTGGAGCGGTCAATAGTGAGAGTCGCAAGATTGCGGTTATTTATACCGATTAGTTCGGCGCGGGTAGCAAGTGCTGTTTTTACTTCTTCTGCATTGTGGACTTCGACAAGCGGTTCAATACCATACTCTTGTGCGAGGTCGACAAACACCGGCAGGCGCTCTTTGAGCACAGCTGCAATCAGCAGGACTGCGTCAGCCCCGAGTGCATGTGTCTCTGCGATCTGCTGTTCGTCGATGATGAAGTCCTTTCTGAGAACCGGGATGCAGACTGCAGATTTCACCCGGGCTATGTCCTGTCCCGTGCCCCCGAAGAAATACGGTTCGGTCAGCACCGAGAGTGCCACGCATCCGCTGCCCGCAAGTGCTCCCGCCATCATCGCCATGTCCACGTTGCGGCGGATGGTGCCACGGCTGGGGGAAGCACACTTGATCTCGGCGATCACAGCATTCCTGCCATTCCTGTTCCGTATCGCATCGATCAGGCTTACATGAGATTTTGTTCCGTTCTCAGGAAATGTTGCCGGCAGCAGGGCAATCCGCTTTTCCGTGCGCTTGATGATCTCATCGAGGATCATGCCACACCCCGTGTTGCATCTACCAGTGCATCGAGCCGGGCAGCAGCGTTCCCGGAATCTATGGATTTGGCAGCAAGCCGGATCCCCTCATGCAGATCCCGTGCCAGTCCTCCGACGTAGATAGCAGCTCCTGCATTCATGAGTACGATATCTCGTGCTGCACCCCGTTCTGCGTCTAGTATATTGCGGATGATACGGGCGTTCTGTTGTGCATCGCCTCCAGTGAGATCTGCCGGTTGCGAAGGTTCAATACCGTAGGTATCACATCGGATAGAATACGTTTGGATTACTCCATTACTTAGCTCAGCAATTATCGTATCGCCCGTAGTTGTGATCTCGTCCAGACCGGATCCATGAACCACCATTGCCCGTGTGAGTCCGAGCATCCTGAGTACATCAGCGAGTGTGCCTGTCAGGTCAGAACGGTAAACGCCAAGCACCTGTGCCTGCGCACCGGCAGGGTTTGCCAGAGGGCCAAGGATGTTAAAGATCGTCCTGCATCCAATCTCCTGCCGGGCGGTCATAACGTGTTTCATGGCCGGGTGGTAATTCGGGGCAAAGAAGAAGGCAATGCCTACTTCTTCCACAATACGCGCCTGTAATTCCGGGGCTGGCGTGAGACCGACTCCAAGCGCAGCGAGGACATCTGCCGAACCACACCTGCTGCTTACACTCCGGTTGCCATGCTTGACTACCGGGCATCCGGCTCCTGCTGCAACAAATGCTGAAGCGGTACTTATGTTAAACGTCTGCGCCCCATCTCCTCCGGTACCGCATGTATCGACGAGCATCTGTCGAGTGACAGGTCTAATCGTGATCGCATGATCCCGCATCACACGGGCAAAGGCCGCGATTTCGGTGGCAGTCTCTCCCTTCATATGTAACGCAAGGAGAAATGCACCAATCTGTGCCTGCGAGGCCTGCCCTTCCATAATAGTACTCATGATAGCTGCCGCTTCAACAGGTTCGAGATCCTGTCGTGCTGCAAGTTTTATGAGTGTCTCTTTATACGTCATGATGCACCCCCGGTTCCGAAAAGGAAATTCCGGATTATCCGGTCGCCTTCCTGCGAAAGGATACTCTCCGGATGGAACTGGACCCCTTCAATCGGATACCGGGTATGTCGGACGCCCATCACATACTCGTCGTCGAGGCTTGTAGCCGAAACCTGTAGTTCCGCAGGCAGGGAATCTTCACGAGCAACCAGTGAGTGGTAGCGTGTCGCGGTAAATGGTGTGGGTATTCCGGTAAACACTCCATGCCCGTCGTGCCGGATTGCTGAGGTCTTGCCATGCATCAGGTGCTCTGCCCTGATGACTTCGCCCCCGAAAGCGGTGCAGATTGCCTGGTGCCCGAGACAGACCCCCAGCGTGGGAATCGTCCTGCTCATCGTTTCCAGCACTCCCATACAGACACCGGAATCGTGGGGAGTTCCCGGCCCGGGTGAGAGGATGATCCGGTCGCACCCGCACTTTTCCAGCTGTTCAAGTGGTGTATCGCAGGTCATGACCACCGGGTTGCCCCCGAGTTTTCCTACCTGCTGGTACAGGTTGAAGGTGAAACTGTCGTAGCAGTCTACGATCAGGACTTTCATGATGACACCCCGGCCCGCTCGATCGCCCGCAGCATCGCAGACGCTTTGCTCTCGGTCTCCTTCCATTCATTGGACGGGATGGAATCAGCAACAATTCCTGCTCCTACCTGCACATATGCCCGGCCATTGCGGACAATTACAGTACGGATGGCAATCGCAAACTCGAGATTACGGTCAAAGCCGATATACCCGACCGCCCCGGCATAGAGCCCGCGATTCTGTGTTTCTTCCTCGCCGATGATCTGCATTGCCCGGATTTTTGGTGCACCAGATACTGTTCCGGCGGGGAAACAGGATTTGAAGGCATCATAACAATCCAGGTTGTCTTTGAGAGTGCCATTGACCGTAGAGACAATATGCTGGACATGGGAGAACTTCTCAATACCCATGAATTCCCCGACTTCAACAGAACCGAACCGGCAGACCCGGCCGATATCATTTCTCGCGAGATCGACAAGCATCGTATGCTCTGCCCGCTCCTTGGGATCTTCAAGAAGTTCCTGGGCGAGCTGTGCGTCTTCATGGGCATTACCTCCTCGTGGACGGGTGCCGGCGATCGGCACGGTTGTTACCCGCCGTTTCTCCACCCGCACGAGCATCTCAGGACTCGCGCCTATAACCTGCTCGTCTCCAAAATCGAGATAATACATGTACGGGCTGGGGTTGATCTCACGGAGTGCAGCATAGATCGCGAACGGATCATTCTTTACAGCACACTCCATCCTGCGCGAGATCACTGCCTGGAAGATGTCCCCCGCGACGATGTGCTCCTTCACTCGTTCGACAGATTGTTCGAAAATTTCCTGCGATACAGACGAAATATACTCCGGCTTTTTATTGCTTGGCTGTTTCAGTGTTCCGCTTCTCTTATTTCCCGATGCGATGCCTGCAACATGATCGCCCAGCGCCTGGATCTTCGCAATGCTCTGATTATATTCTTCTTCCAGATCGGATTCGTAGGTGAGGAACGGGCAGGAGAAGATGAAAAGTTTCCGTTCCGCGTGATCGAAGACTATGCAGTCCTTGGTAAGCATGAAACTGGCGTCATGATCTTCGAGGGCACGGTTCCCGGCAGCTGGTGGGACACCGTTATGCTCCCCGCGTACTTTCTCAAAGAGCGAATATACACAGTCGTACGCAAAGTAGCCTACCATGCCACCGAAGAACCGTGGCGCTTTTACGTTCACATAGCAGAACCGGGAGAGGATTGATTTGATCTTGTCAACAGGTGTCTCACCCTCAGGTTCTTTTGCTATTGCCGTGAAGCGCTCATTGCCCTGCACGTCCACAGTCTTACCTATCGTGACTACGAACTCTGGATCGATCCCGATATAGGAATAGCGGGCGATCTTCTCGCTCCCCTCCATTGATTCAAGCAGGAAACCACAACCGTTTCGGGTTCCGGTGTATACATCCAGCGGCGATATATCCGGCAACGGCAGCTCGGCACAAAGCGGAATGATCAGCGGCTTTGGCTGGTCTTTTACTGCGGTCAGGTATTCATTCAGTCCAAGGTTAATTTTCAGTTGCTGTTTCATAGGAGCAGTTTCCATCCCATTGGCATCACCGTACCATCAGCTGCCGATTCTTTGGCAGTTGTATGGATCAAGATCTACTTTGTACATATTTATACATTATTGTAACCTTTTGGCTATTGATGCATTTATTATTGCATGAGAGTCATGAACAATATGCCGCCTGATTTGCATTTTAACTCCCATTGAGCACATTGCTGCTTTCTAACGTATCTCAAATAATCCAAAAATTTAAACAACGTGAACGTATGGTCTGGAACATGTATGATGATCTGCGTTATTCGTCAAGGTTTGCCGGAAGAACGATAATTAAGACGTGTGGGTTCTACGTCTTTCCTGCATGATCTATTTCGGATTTATGGGAAAAACCGGGTAAAAATAGTGGAAATGGTCTTATGAGAAGCAACCTTTAATGTCATTCTGTAACTCACGGTTAGTTAAAGAAATTACGACTGCGGCAAGTGATAACCAGTGGATATCCGAAAAAAGACCGTTGTAATCTTATGTGTTACTATAGCTTGTCTGATACTTGTCCTTCTAGTGTTATCTGAAACGGTCGTACTGGAGGGATTCTCCCGTGTCGAGTATCAGAGTGCACAAAAAGATACAAACCGGGTTCTAGTTGCTCTGGGGAACGACATTAATACTCTGGATGCTGTAGCACACGATTGGGCATCGCGTGATGATACACGAACATTTCTGATCACAACGACTTCTGCAACAACCTGGTCCCGGCTTGATCCGGATACGTTTGAGCGGCTCCAGTTCAATTATATCCTTCTTACTGATACCAATGGGACATTAATCTCCGGAAAAGGATACAACCTCGATCGCCATACGGAAAAACCCGTTCCCCCCGATCTCGCCATGCTACTCCTATCTCATCAACAGGTTCCCTCAAGGATGAAATCTGAATTCGGTACCCTGGGTATCATCCAGTTTCCGGAAGGTCCGCTGATGCTTGCGATACGCCCGGTTTTTTCCGGTCCCAATGACGAAAATGTGATCGGGTATATCCTCATGGGAAGAAATCTCGATGCCATGGAAGTATCCCGGCTTTCATCTCTTGCCCAGCTCCCGCTTGAACTACAACCGTACCGTAAAACAGATCTTCCTGCGGATTTCGGAAATGCCATCACGCATTTTCCCCCATCCTCCACTCCGTTTGTCCAGCGTGAAGGAAAGGACTCACTTTCAATCGATGCCCCCACTTACATAATACCGCTGGGGGGTAATACACTGGGTACTTACTCCCTGCTTCGCGATATGTCGGGTCAGCCGGTAATGATCCTTAAAGTCAGCATTGTCAGGGATATCTATGAACAGGGAAAATCAACAACAATTTATTTTGTGAATCTCCTCATTATTGCCGGTCTTGTTTTCGGACTTGCAATACTCCTGCTTCTGGAAAAGACCGTACTCTCAAGGATTCTTCACCTGAGTGGGCGGTTGAATGATATTGGGAAAAAGCGGGATTTTTCCGCTCGCGTTGAAATAAGCGGTGAAGATGAGATCGGGTCACTTGCTAATAATGTAAATGGAATGCTCGGTGAGCTGGAGACTTCCCAGGAGCAGCTTCAGGGCCAACTAATCCAGAGCGAAGAAAAATACCGGCTTTTCTTCAACAGCATTACCGATCCTGTAATTATTTACCGGTCAGGTGAACAGGATACATATAGCGCAATTGTCGAAGTAAACGATGCTGCCGCGGGTCTTTTAGGGTATTCACGGGAGGAGCTTCTCTCTCTGTCACCTGAAGCGATCATGATGAAGGATGTGTGTGAGGAAAAACCTGAGCTGATCCGGTTGGCCGAAATGGAAGGTTTTGTCCAGTTTGAATCATCCTATAAAGCGAAAAACGGGAAGATGATTCCGGTCGAGATTAATGCCCGGATATTTGATGAGTTTGGGCAAAGAGCCATTCTTATGATCGCTCGTGATATTACTGATCGAAAAATGGCAGAGAAGGCATTAATGCAGGCGCATAAAAAACTCAATCTGTTAAACTTCGTGACATTCAATGATATCCAGAATGCTCTCTTCACTATCAATGGGTATCTCAGTCTGCAAAAGGATCAGTCGACCGATATGAAGATGAACGAATATCTGGAGAAAGAAGATGCAACCCTGAGGAGAATTTCCCACTCGCTTGATTTTGCTAAAAATTATCAGGATCTTGGGATAAAAACACCGCAGTGGCATAATGTTAATCAGACATTCATATTTGCGATCTCACATCTGGATTTTTCTAAAATCAATCGCAGGGTCAGTTTTGATGATCTGGAAATTTATGCTGACCCCTTGCTCGAACGGGTTTTTTTCACGCTTGCGGATAATCTTATTATCCATGGAAAAACTGCAAATCAGGTGACTATCAGTTATCAGGAAACCGCCGACGGTATCCATCTCATTTTTGAGGACAACGGTGCCGGTATTCCGGATAACCTGAAAGAGAAAATATTCCAGCGTGGATTTGGTGCACAGAAAGGCATGGGTCTCTTCCTTGCACGGGAGATTCTTGAAATTACCGGTATCACAATACGGGAAACAGGAATCTATGGAAATGGTGCGCGGTTTGAAATTACTGTGCCTGGGGGATCGTTCCGGTTCACGGGAAAAAAAGGATAAGTGCACGAATCACCCCCTTGGTTTTTAAAGTCGGGAAGATCCAACTTGACAATCTGATTTCAAATCATATGAACATTTTTAAAATCCTAAAAACAGCGTTTACGCTGGAAAAAGTAAAAATGTTAAAAAAAATGCTTTAATTTATCTAAATATAAGGAAAAACTAAAATTCCGTACATAGAAACTGTTATTAGATAAAACAATCACATGAACACTGTACCCCAATAATTTAACACAGTATATACACGAGGGCAACCTTTGACAGGATATTAAAAAATTCAGCGAAGAGGTAGATTTGGATGGCCCCGAACCGAACTTCAATAACATTCCTGAAAAAAATTTTGGCGATGCTTATGATAGTGAGCATAGCTCCTGTTGTTGCAGCGTACGGATGGTTCTCTTCATCAACACCTGTCATCGAATTCTCGCAGGCAGCTGATTTTTCCTCACCACTTAATGCAAAATCAGATGGTAGTGGCGGTAACTCCGGAGGGAATTCCGGTGGAGGAAACTCCGGCAGTAGTGACACCGGCGGTGGTAACTCCGGAGGGAATTCCGGTGGAGGAAACTCCGGCAGTAGTGACACCGGCGGTGGTAACTCC